>Ga0310884_10000001_pt1 | contig 87528 bp, 116 predicted proteins | sample T60D1metaG_FD_203446 | JGI IMG/M metagenome (GOLD analysis project Ga0310884, IMG submission 203446) | Lab incubated soil microbial communities from West Virginia University Organic Research Farm, Morgantown, WV, United States - T60D1 | ecosystem: Environmental > Terrestrial > Soil >...
GCGGGGGGCGTGGACCGGCTGACGCCCGATGCGCAGTGGCTGCTCGTGCTGTTCTACGGCATCGACCTGGTGAGCACGGGAATCTGGTTTGTCATGCGGCGCGAACTCGACATGTGGTCGCTGCTGACCCGTGCCTTGACGGCGGTCATCTTTGGCTGGCTCATTACCAACTGGGTGGTCGTGACCAAGGCGCTGATGCAAGGCTTTCTCGGGGCTGGGATCAAGGCCGGGGGGGATAGCCTGACGGAGTTGGACTTCACCAACCCGGATCGCATCCTCATGCATGGCTTTGGCGTGACGGCCGTGATCTTTCGGATGATCGCCGACACCAGTCTCTGGTCACTCAAAACGCAGGTACTCAACCTCCTGGCGGGACTCGTGACCCTGGCCACGATGAGCATTTATATTGTGCTCGCCGGCTTCGCCTTTCTGGCCCTGGTGGAGTTTTACTGGAGCTTGCCCGTGACGCTCATCATGTTGCCGTTTAGCATGCTCCCACGGGCGCATTGGCTGGCCGAGCGCGGTATTGCCCATACCTTTGCCGGGGCCATTCGCATTGGCGGGATTGCCCTCGTGCTGTCCGCCTCGCTCCCCCTCATGGTGACGGCGAGTTGGGGGAGCGTGGACAGCCTGACCGCCGCCTTTTATACCCTGATTATCGCCTTTGCCCTGGCGGGCATGGCCTGGAAAGTGAATAGCTGGGCACGGGCCGTCCTGAACGGCAGTCTGGCCTTTGGGCCGCAGGATGTGACGAATCAGATCCGCAGTATGACGACGCAGATTACGCATCTCGGTATCGTGATGCAGGCGTTGATGGACACGCTAGCCCACACGGACCCGGGCCATGCGTCGAGGCAACCACCACCGACAGCGAGGAATCGCCCATGAACCACTCACGCCTCCCGACCGTCGCGCTCTTTACTCTGCTGGCCTTGCTGATCCTCTGCTCGCTGCTCACCCTCCTCCTGAGTAGCTGTGCGGGCTCCTTTGCGGGGCGGGCGCCTGAAACGCGCACCCTCACTGTGCCCTATAGCCAGGCGCAGGCCTATACCAGGTCGTCGCAGGTGCTCAGACAGATGGGGGCTGAGATGACCGCGATGGATGGTCGCCAAGCGCTCCAGGGCCTCGTGCATGGCGCGGTTCTCCTCAGTGTACAGCTTCAGGAGCAGGGCATGAGTACCCTGGTGACCGTCACGGCCAGCATTCCCCCTGGCAAGCTCATACTGGGGACGGTCGATGAACTTGACCAGTTCTGTACCCGACTCCAAGCGGTGGAGACGGTCTATGCTCACTAGCCATCCCGAGGCGGGCATGGAGGAGCGACTGGGCGTGATCGAGCGCGTCGCCAATGCGGGGCGGTCCTGGCGTCATGCCACCTTTGTCTTGCTGGGTCTGGGCGGGCTGTCACTGCTGGTGCACGTCTACGCCTTTAGCCGGCCTGGCGAGAAATTTGCGGTCATTGAGATTGATACCTGTGGAGGCCAGAGCCGCGTCGTAGGACCGCTTCCGACCCATCTGTCGTTTCGGCAAGTGGCGATTAATCGCGTGCTGCAAGACTTCGTCATGGACCTGCGGGGCATCAGTACCGATGTGGAAGTCACGAAGGCCCAGTGGCGGCGATTGCGCGACCAGGTGACCCCGGAGGGGGCGCAGCTCCTCCTCCAGACAGAGGTGGACTACCAGCCGCTAACGAAGCGCGACTCGGTCGTGGTCAAGATTATTCGGGTGCAGCCGCGGGACCCGACACGCTATGACGTGCGCTGGCAGGAGAATCGGTACAGTCCCAAGGGGGAACTCGTCGAGGGGAAGGTCTACGGGGGGTTGTTCACGTTCGAGTGGAGTACTCCCAGGGAAGCGGCGCCGCTGGGCATGCTCTTTCGCCAATGGCAGGTAGGTCAGGAAAAATGATGGCTGGACCGTCCCCACAACCACGGTTGCGCCGCTGGGTGGTGCCGGTCGCCATCGTCGTGGGCGTGTGCCTCCTCGTAGTCGTGCTGGCGCTACCCAGTCTCGTGGCGCGGTTCTCCCTGCCGTCCTGGCACAGTGATGGGACCGACACGGCCCCGACGACGCCGGTAGTCCTCCCAGACACCTACCGAGAGCCGACGACCACCTATGGTGCCAAGCCTGTGAAGGCACTTGCCCCTGAGCCTGTTGCCCCGGTGCAGACGAGTACGCTGGCACCGGTGACGATGCCCCAGCCACCTGCTGCCTTGCTCCAACCGCCGCTGTCTACACGCCAGACGGTGAGCACGGCGAACATCCCTACGGCGCAACTTCAGCAGACGCCAGGACTCCCTGGGGCCACCCAGCAGGCGCAGCGGCCCCTCCTGCCAGGGGAGCGCCAGCCGCCGTACCCGCTGCCGCAGACCCAAGGCGCTGGTCCCAAGCGCTGGGGGATTGACTTGACGCATACGCAGCAGCAACGGCGCCAGCCATCGGCACAGGAACGGGAAGAGGCGCGGCGGCAGGAGGAGGCGAAGAAGCTCATCAAACCAGCACTCTGGGCCACGCCTGCCTTTCCGAAAAAGACGCTCTACCGGCAGCAAGCCATCCCAGGGATCACTATTGATGAAATGGTCAGTGACATCCCCGGACAGTACAAAATACGCGTGAGTGTGCCCGTGTACGATCGCTTTGAGCGTGACGTTGAACTGATTCCCAAGGACTCGATTGTGATTATCACACAGAAGCGCGTACCCGGGTACGGCGAGAAGCGTCTGGAATTAGCCGTCGAGGAGATTCAGCCGCCGACACCCGAAGTGATTAGCCTGAAGGCCTCCGTGTCGGACAAAGAAGGCGGAGCGGGGGTAGCAGGCGACGTCAACAATCATTACGGAAAGCTTATCCTGGCCACGATTATTTCCACGGCCATTAACATTGGGGGACGCGTGGCCGCAGGCACTCCACAGGGGTACCAATATAGCGTCGGGCAGGAGGTCGTGCGCGAGGCCGGACAACAGGTATCACAGGATGCGAAAACCATTATAGACCGTCAATTGCGCGTGCCCCCGACCATTACCATACCGGCGCAGACCCCTGTCAGTGTGAGTCTCCTTGAAAACGTGACGTTTAGTCGCAAACCCGTAACCGTGCGCTAACCGCGAGGGACGACGATGCGTGTTGTCTGTCTTGTAGTAGTCCTTATGCTCGGGGGCTGCGTGATTGGCGACGTGGCACCGCCTGAGTTGCCTCTGGGGCCGCTGGTGACGTATGCGCCCCCGGATACACCGCCGGATGCCATTCCCCCGACGCCCACACTGATTGCCTTTACGCCACCGGTCATCCCCAGCCCTCCCCCAAAGGTTGCGCGGGTGGAGCGATTAAAGGACCTTCCAGCATCCAAGCCGGAGCCGGTGCCGCAGCCTACCATGATGATTAAAGATGCGCACCGGGCCGCGCAGATCGAGCCCCAGGCCCGCGGCTATCATGGCCAGAGTGCGACGCAACGCTGGATCTGGCAGCCTGGAAAATTGTACGTGGTGTATGTGGCGTCGAGCCAGATGACCAAGATTGTGCTGCCGCCCGGCGAGTTGCTCGTGTCGAAGGTGTTTCTCGATCCGGAACTCTGGGACGTGCAATCGTACCGGGTCGGCAACGAGACGCAGACACAGGACGTCGTGTTCGTGCGGCCCTTAGAGGCGAAGGAGGGGAAAGGGGCGAAAGATGTAGACCTGGCGCTCCTGACCGAGCAGGGCCATAGCTATGATGTCCATTTGAAGGTAGGGAGTACGGGCATGTTCAGCGTGACGTGGTCGAATCCGACCGTCCCGCAACTGCTCGTCGATGATCAGCCCTTGAGGAGTCATCCATGAGGCGCCTGCTCTGTGCGGTATGTCTGCTTGTGGTGGGGAGTACGGCGGCGCACGGCCAACTCTTGTTTGGCTGGGAATATCCCCGCGACCTGGCCGCCGAGGCGTTCTTGCTCACGGCTGATGGCCCCGGCGGGCATCTCACCTGGCGTACGGCGCCGTCTCCCCCCGGAGCCTGTCTGGGGGACAGCAACCCGGATGCCTACTGCACCCAACTGCCGCAGTGCCCACCGTCGGGCGCTGTGCAGTTCGAGCTGACCGCCGTGGTCAAGGGCGAGCCGTCGGGTCCCAGTGCCACCCGTCTGCCGTGCCAGGTGACCAGTCAGGCACCCTGTACGGTGCAGTGTGAGGCACCCGTAGGATCGCCACCGCCGGGCAGTGGTTCGGTGGCGCAGGTGCCCATGACGGGCGAGCCCGCGCAAGTTTTTGATACGGAGAAAGGGCGCGTGGTGGTGGAGAAAGTCGACGTGCCGACCAAGGACCCGGTCACGCTGCCCCAGATTGCTGCGATGCCGGCGGTGCCGCTCTTTCAGCCGGCGGCGTCTCAGGCGCCGACGTGACATCCCTAGGCGCTCCCTGGATGGGGGCAAGGAGGTGACGATGGAGTAACGGTCCGCGTTTCTTCCCCTCGCTCCAAGCAAGGGGTCTCTACAACGTTCTTCATAAGGAGTCCAGCATGTCTATCCGTATCTTTCCGACGCTCACCCTCCTGGGGCTGCTCGTACTTCCCCTGGCACAGCAGGCCACGGCTGCGAGTGAAACGAAGGCAACGACCCCGCCGCCCGTGACGGCAACGCAGCCGGTCACATCACCTCCCCCTGTGGCGACCACCCAGCCGGTCACGGGCCAGCCAGTGGCAACCCAGCCGGTAGTGACGGCTCCGGTCCAGGAGTCGCATGAGCCGCTGTATTGGAGTGGGTGGTGTGCCGGGCAGAAGGTGGCCCTGGAACAGGCCACGCTGGCCTTGCAGACGATTCGCGATATGGTGATCAAGAGCCTCGCTGGAGACGCGGGGCAGGCCGAGGCGGGGACGGTGACCCTGCATGAAGCGTTCGAGCGCTTCTTGCTGGTACTCGCCCCGCCGCCACCAGCGGATGCCGTGGGCACCCCCGTGTTTAGCGTCGAGCTGGCGGGGACCCTGGAAATCCTCTGTCCGACGGGTGAAGTCCTCACTCCTCCTACCCCGTAAGGGCATGGGCAGCAGGACCACCTACGCACGGGGTCCTGCTGCCCTGCTGTCTGTACAACCCTTCGCGCTTCTCAGTTCTTCCTGGGAGTGCTCTCCTCCTCCGCTGTCTGTCCGTAGGGGCAGTCGGGGGCATGCATCGGTAGCTGGGGGTTCAGGCACACTGCGCAGTAGAAGCGTGCACAGCCACAAGGTTGGGGCACCTGATAGCGTGTCCAGGTATGTACATGGCGTGTTGTCATGGACTGATCTCCTGCATGTACTGCTCTGTCGCGTCAGAGTCCCGTTGCTCCTCGCGCATCACCTGTGCTAGGCTGGGGGGTACGGCCATCCCCAGGAGGAAGCGTAAGGCTTTGACATTGCCTGCCAAGGTGGCAGTGCCTCCGGGGCTATCGACCCCGTTGGTATGCTCCAGGATCTCCAGATACCAGAGGACGTCTTGCAGGGCGTCGTCCGCGTCCTGCAAGGCTCGTTGGATGTCAAGGGTCGGGTAACAGCGCCGAGGCATGGCACTCTCTCCTTTCGTGTTAGGGTTCATCGTTGGTGTCAGTGCTTAGGCACTGTGGGCAGGCACACCGTACAAAGCGCTGCTGGTCGTGCTGCCAACGAAAGCCGCGGCCATCCTCGGTTTTGACGTGGGTAAGGCACAGTCCATTCTCCAGGCGATGCCAGAGTTGAGACTGCGGCGACCGCTCATAGAGGGCCGTGCGGGTAACCAGGGCGTCGTTGGTGAGGCGGACGCCACGGCTGCTGCGGATAAGGAGGCTGACTTCCGTCTCGGTAAGCAAGGGAAGGTCCATGGTATGGCTCCTTTCAGGTGGCGTATCTGGATCTGCGCCCAGGTGCGGACACGTGTCGTCCAGGGGTCGGCTCGCATCCAGGCCAGCGGCCCGGGGGCGCGCATCGGGTACGGGGCCGGCGCGGTCAGTGGTGCCTCCCAGTGAATACAGGTCTCCAGGGTGGAACTCCAGGGGATGCCCGCGTAGGCATCTGAGGTATGTTCAAACCACCCCGCCAGAAAACAAGCACAGAAAAGGCCTAGGGCAAAGCTCATGAGTGCGACACACACGCACGTCATGGTGAACCTGGTGCAGCGTCAGTGTTGCAGCTCTTGACGGGCACGGGCCTGCGGCGTATGGTGAACATCGTTCGCTCCTTCTCGTAGGGGGTGACACCGCTGGCAGCCGTGACCTGGTGGGGTGGGGCTGCCAGCGGGGGATTCAACTCAGGTGGTCGTTACTGGGCCTGCACCGTCCCTTCCACGCGCTGCGCACAGACCCGCTCGGTCTGGTACTGCGCACTGGCGGGGGTGAGCGTTGGTGTTGCGTAGATCGCACGCAGGGTGGCTAGGGCTCCCGGGATCAGCGCGGGATCGAGCACCTGACGCACGATAGCAGCAAGCGCCTCCTGCGCGACGCCCCGATCGCGCGCAGTCGCCTGTTCAAAGGCGAGGCTGCCCAGCGTGGCGCAGAGCCGCTCAAACGCAGCCCGTATATCAACGGACGATGGCAGGGGGGGCTGGGGCTTCCTGGCCTCGGCGAAGAATGTGAGGACCATCAGGGCCAGGCTCAGGAGGAGGCCACATGTCGAGATTTTCACGGATGAAGGCATAGACTGTGTCTCCTTGTGATACACTGAGGGTGTTGGGATGTCTCATGGGGATCAACCCAGGGAGGCACACACCTTCCTGGGCTCTCTGCCTGCGTTACTCCTCCTCGTCAATCTCTGCCGTCTCCCGTTTGATGATCGTCACTAACTGCTCAAACGCCATATCGCGCAGATGGCGCGGCGGAGTCCTGGTGGGGCGGGGCTGCCAGCGGGGGATGTCTCTCAGACGGCACGACCCAGCGGTGCCGCACGCCTTAGGGCGCGGTCTCGAACCACGCATCGAATGCATCAGCCGTCATCGTCTGGGCAATAGCGATCACCTCCTGGCGTCGGGCCTCCGTGATAAAACCGCCATACCAGGTCCACATGTGCCCGCCGTGGATCCAGAGCCGCCCAAGGTCGTTCCCGGCATATTCCCCTTCCTGTTCGATCGTTGTGATCGTGTGCCCATCGGTCGTCTGCATCATCGTCTCCTTCTAAGGGGCCTCGTGCTCCCGTAGTGGTTACTCCATCTCTTCGACGCTACACAGATCCACGGACAGCGCATCTCTGAGAACGCGGGCTTTCGCTCGTGTGAGACTCATCCGCCGCCACGCATCTTTGACTCGGGCCGCATTGGTGGGTGTGCTGTCGCCACACTCGACAAACCGGCGTCCGTCCTGAAAGATGGCCACGGCCCGTGCCAAGCTCAATTGCTCCTCATTGTGTGTCCACTCTGCCTCTAAGGAGAGCAATCCTTCGGCCCGTGCGAGCTGCAACAGTCCCGTGTAGCGAATGCACTTGACCCCCTGGATCACCGTAAAGAACCGCGCCGGGAGCTGATACCGTTGCTCTGGGGCGTCCTCATCCTCACCCTCATGCTCAGGGACGGACGCTCTCTCCTGCGCCACGATCTCCCCCGTCTCCTGGTCATAGGTCGCGGGATCAATCACCAGGTCACTCTCAGGAATCTCATGGGCACGGCGCACCATGTTGGCCGCCAGTTTGTGTTTGCACCAATTGCCCATAGCCCGGGGAAAATCCGGGCAGGTACACGTGCCATTGACGCGGTACCACCCGCCCTTGGTCGCGGCGACTTGCCACACCCCGTCCGCGTCCCGATGCACCTTGCCTTGGTCGAGGGCCAGGGCTGTCGCGGCTTCGACGCGGCCATGCAACTCGTCGGGAAATTGCCGATGCAGCTTGTCGCTCACCAGCATGACCCGCTGCGTCCACATCGCATCATGCACTTGGACGGTCTCGTCTACGTGTGCTACACTCGTCATGATGACTTATCTCCTGTTCGGTGTTTGTGTCTCTTCGTGATGGGGGGCCGCCGGAGTCTGCGCTGCGTGCGGCCCCGTCTTCGTCCTTATGCCTGCGGTGTGTGGGCTTCAAGCATCTCCGCTAGCCGTACCTCTAGGGCCAGCACCTCATCAATCATCGTCTGCGGATAGTGCCGTTGCCGTGCCACCATCTTATGACAGGCCAGGCGGGTACGGAACCACCCCAGGGCCTTTAGAATGACCTCCTGGGCGTCCAGGTAGGCGGCACGACGGGTCTCATCGTCGGTCATGGTCGTACTCCTCTGGGGGCCTCCCGGCCCCCGATGTGGCGTTAGGCGATGGTCATGTGCTGGCTGTCGAGTTGACTCAGGTCGGTGCCCGCCAGTAAGTCGAGGCGGCGCTGGTCGGCGGCCAGGTCAACTCGCCCATGCAGGTGCAGGGTGGGCAGGTCCGCGTCATGCAACTCCGTGACCTGATCCTCGTCACTGATAAACCACACGCGCCCCTGCTCATCGCGGATGGCCTGGCCATGGCCGGTGGGAAGGCAGGCGTAGTACGCGATGCGCGTATACGTCTTGGGGAGGCTTGCCCGCTTCACCAACGCCTTGGCCCACCGATGCTTGCATCGGCCGTCCGGTGCCCGTGCGGCATCGGGGCAGTCACAATGCCCGTTGACCTCGTACCGCACCTCGGCGTCACTGCCGCTCTGGACGGTCGCGGTGCCATCGGCATGCAGGGTCACATGGCCGTTGAGGGCCAGCAGTAAGCCGCGCTCGATGCGGGCCTGTTCGCCGGCGTAACGCGCGGTGGCCTGGGTCGCTAAAGTGCGTAAGGTGTTATCAAAATCTGCTATACTCATCAGACTATCCTTCTGGTTGGGGGATTGTTTCTGGGGGCCGCGCAGTGGTTGCCCGTCACTGCGCGGCTTGTGTTGTTAGGCTGTTTGCAGTGCCTGTACCTGGCTGTCGTATAGTGTCTTCGCGTGTGCTAACGTCCGGGCCTTTGCTTCGATCTTCCAGCTATACTCCTCCGTGTTACGCTGTCTCCGTACCCATATTTCGTACTGAGCCTTATAGCTGTTCTCGTGGAAATCCAGTCGGATACTGATGCCGTTGTCGAGCTTCGTCTTGGCCATGTTCCTGTCCATCGTCGTGCTCCTTCTCAGTGTTTCTACGTTTTCGCGTTATCAACGGGGCCACACAGCCCCGGACACCGTGGGGAGTCCTCATCCTCCCCTTATCTCCTTCTCTCCTCCCTCGTCCCTAGCCTCTTCGCCACTCTGTCTCACCCCTGAGCTTGCCCTCGCGGTAGGGCTCAGTAGACATGCGCGCCAGGTCGGCCTCTTTCAGGATTCGGTTTCTTTGTCAGGCGCTGTCCCCGTCCAGCTCGTCGTCATCAACTAAACAATAGTATATAACCAAACTTGAAAACATGCAAGTGTAATTGACAAAAAAATAGCCAAAGTGTATAATATTTTCTGAAGGGAGGTTTCATGGCAGAAACACTAGGAGATCGGATACGAGTTGCACGGGCACGACTTCGTCTCAGCCAGGCAGCCCTCGCCAGGCGCATCGGTATTAGCTCGACGGCGATGAATGCTATCGAGTCAGGAGGGGCTGATCCACGGGCGTCACGGATTACGGCCCTGGCAAAAGCCTTGCAGGTCCGTCCTGACTATCTGCTAGGGTATACAGAGGAAGGACACGATGATGCCCCGCTTACCCTGGGTCTACTACCTCAGCCTTGACCCTGCCACCACCGCGGCGCTCGGCCAGCCCATGCTCGACCTTCTCTGCGAGATTCACCAGGCGTGGGAGGGAACGCCCCCGGATGCCCAGGCCCAGGTGGCGCGGTGGGAGCAGGTCCGCCTCCGCCTCGCGGCCTTCCTCACGACCTGGGCCGGCGGCACGTTGGTCCCGAGTCGCCTCACGGCTGGCTGCCTGTCCTGTGGGGAACGGGCGTTTGAGTGCCGGACCTGTGCAGCCCGGGTCGAGGCCGTCTGGGTCCACCCGGGCATGGACGAGGATGTGTCTGTATGACTCTACGCGCTGCGTCCTTTGTAGCGGCTCTCAATGCCCTATGTGTGGCCTATCAGTGTGATCTGGTCATCGATGTCGAGTATGACGGTCCCAAGTTCGTGCTTGTCCCGCTGGCGCTCGGCGAGGAGCCCTTGCGCTTTGCCGTGTGGGAGGACGAGACGACTAGCCCTTCATGCAAGCACGAGTAATGCTTGCCAACGCCCTTCCGCTCTGGCATACTGGTGTCTCCGTCCACACCTCAGCGCCACACGTCAGCCCCTTTATCTGGGGAGAGGGGGGTAGGCGTGTGGTCTGGTATCGCCTGCGGAGGACGTCCACGATGCCTGAGTGTCCGCATCCCGACTTTGAATCCCTCGTGACCGTCGCCGTGGTCACGCCTCCGGGCTTACCCCCCGGGCACCAGGTCCGCCTGCAAGTGCGCTGTACGCACTGCCAGGGACGGCTTACGTTTAGCGGATTGCCGCCGGTCCTGCCCGTGTCCGGCCAGACGGTCGCGCTCGGGGCAGGGGGGAGTGAAGTCTACCTGACTGGCACCGTCATACCGCCTAGCCCACCCCAGGAGGGGCAAGCGTGGACGCGGGTCGTGATGCCTGCGGCTCCCCCTGCGGAGGCGAGTGCCCTTACACAGCCTTGACAAGAACATGTCGATATTCTTATAGTAGAAGCAAGGCTAGAGCTGCGTCTTCTGTCAGGATACCCTTCTATGCCACGCGCGCCACGTCCTAGTGTGCCCCAGGATGATCTGACGACGACGCTGGAACTGTTGCCCCTGGCTGACTTACGCCCCCATCCTCGCAATGATGGGTCGCATCCTCCTGAGGAACTCGCCCATCTCAAGCAAAGCCTGACTGAGCATGGCGTCTATCGCAATGTGGTGGTGGCTAAGGATGGCACGATTCTCGCTGGGCATGGGGTGGTCCAGGCAGCACGGGAACTTGGCCAGACCCACATTGCGGGCAAGCGCCTACCCTATGGCCCCGACGATCCGCAGGCCCTCAAGGTGCTCGTGGGGGATAACCATATTGCGCGGCTGCGGCTTCAGGATGATGCGCTGCTCGCGATGCTCCTTGAGGAGGTAAGCCACGATGATCCGCTGGCGTTGCTCGGGACAGGCTTCGATGCGGAGACGCTGGCGGCGCTGGGGGAGAGGCAGGGCGTATGGCCTGCAACGGGGGATGGGGAGGGCCGTGATGCTTTAGGCGCCGCTGGGGGCTCCCTGTCCACGGTGTCGCTGGCCGAGCGGTTCCTGGTGCCCCCGTTTAGCGTGTTGGATGCGCGCCAGGGCTACTGGCAGGCACGGAAACGGGCCTGGATTGCGCTGGGGATACAGAGTGAGTTGGGGCGGGGTGACAATATTGGAGCCATTCCAGCCAATGAAGCGGCGCTCCCTGAGCGCCGCTTCAGCACCGAGAACGGCCTGCTGGGAGAATCCCAGCAGGCCCGCAGTCACTACCGCGCCAGTCCTGGAGGGACGTTGCGTCCCGCAACGTCCCTCGGCAAAGACGGCAAGACACAGCGCGGCGACGGGGCTGGCAAGCCCCTGGCCCGAACCGAAGGTTCGGGCAGTCCAGGGGAGTTAGCGGCAGCCTACAAGGCGCAGGGCCGTCTCACGGCCCTGCAAAAGACGGGGGATAGCCGGCAAACGGCCAGCTTGCGTGGGGGCTTGCTGTTTGGTACGACGCTCCATCCGTATGATGGAGCGTCGCCAAGCGGTGATCGTATGGGGAACCCAAGGGTGAACAGCGTCTTCGGGCCGCCCGAAGACGCTGGGACGGCTGCGTCACAATCGGGTACCTCCATCTTTGACCCCGTCCTCTGCGAATTGGCCTATCGGTGGTTCTGCCCGCCTGGCGGCACCATCCTCGATCCCTTTGCCGGGGGCAGTGTGCGCGGCATTGTCGCCGCCCGGCTGGGGCGTGCCTATACCGGCATTGATCTGCGCCCGGAACAACTCGCTGCGAATGACGCCCAATGGACCCAGATTGGTGGGGGTCCTGCCGGCGCCCCTGCGCTCCTCGCCCCTCCGCGTGTCGAATCCTGTGGCGACCTGCGCATCGTCCGCGATGACGAGGTGCCCGGCGGCTCCAAAGTCCGGGCGCTTCTCCGTGTACTACCGACGTTTCCGGCTGAGGAGCTGGTCTATGCGAGCCCTGCCGCTGGCTTTGCGCAGATTGCGCTGGCCCTGGCGGCCCAGATGACCGGAAAGCGCGCCACCATCTTTGTGGCGCACCGCAAGACGTTGCATCCGTGTACGGCTGCTGCCCGCCAAGCCGGCGCTCGCATTGAAGAAGTCCCTGCCGGGTACCTCTCCAATGTCCAGGCGAAAGCCCGGGCCTATTGCGCGACAACGGGTGCTGAGTTGGTGCCGTTTGGTCTGGACGCCCCGCCCTACCTGGAGGCTCTGGCCCAGATGGCGCGGGAGACCGGTGAGCACCCCAACGAAGTCTGGTGTGTGGCGGGGAGTGGCGTGCTGGCCCGCGCCTTGCGGCAGGCCTGGCCGACGGCCCACCTCTGCGTCGTGGTGATTGGCAAGGCGCCCACGCTTCCCGAGGACAATATCCACGTCTACCAGGCTCCCGAAGCCTTTGAGCAGGACGCACGCCAGCCGCCGCCTTTTGCGTCGTGTGGGCATTATGATGCCAAGGCGTGGCAGTTTGTGACGCAGCATGCGACGCCTGGCGCCTTGTTCTGGAATGTGGCGGGGGAGGCTCCCCTGGATGCCGCGCCTTCTAGGGTCTGTGCGCCGCGCTGGCTGGTGGGGGATAGCCAGGCGCTGGACACGTTACCGCTCGACCCGGCCTACGACTTTGTGTTTACCTGTCCCCCGTATGCCGATCTCGAACAGTACAGTGATGATCCCCGGGACCTTAGCGTCATGGACTTTCCGGCCTTCCTGGGCGCCTATCGTACTATTCTGGCCCAGGCGCTCGCCCGGCTGAAGGCGGACCGCTTTGCCTGTGTGGTCGTTGGGGATGTCCGTGCGCCTGATGGCTCCTACCGCAATCTGGTGAGTGAAACCATTGCGGCCGGCCAGGCGGCGGGGGCGACGCTCTACAATGAGGCGATCCTGGTGACTGCGGTGGGGAGCCTGCCCTTGCGCGCGGGGATCCCCTTTGTGGCCACGCGTAAGCTCGGCAAAACGCATCAGAATGTACTGGTCTTTGTGAAGGGTGATGCGCGCCGGGCCACGGAGGCGTGTGGCCCGGTTGAGGTCACGCAGGCGTTAGAAGCGGTTATGCCGATAGGGGAGTCGAGCGGAGCGCTCGATACTGCATATAATACCCCTGCGGGCGCTCTGGAGTAACGTTGTTGCGATAGGGTGCGATTACTTCGCCTGTATAGGGCACATAGGTGACGCCGCCATGGGTAAAGTTTGGCAGATGCCGTGCGTGCAAGGCCATGGCCACGGGAAAGCGTATCTCGGCACAGCGGCTCCCGCCTGGGGTGGTGCTAAAGCTGATCTGGGCGGGGAGTGTGGTACAATGTGTGGTATTCATAGTGAACCTTCCTTTACAAGGTTGACTGTGGATATTGGGGGTAGGTGTTCTGATCAACACCTGCCCCTGAGTCTAATGCATACGTTTACGAAAGTCCACGACAAAATGCTCTAGTCTCGCTTGTGCGGTTTATGCGGCAATAGAAAAGTGAACTATGGGACGTCCTTTTCCGGATATTACGCCATATATTGACAAGCTCGTGAATGCGATTCTCATTGGCGCGACGTATGAACTGGCGGCGCTCTATGCCGGGATTAGTGTCGATACCTTCGGGCGGTGGCGCAAGAAGGCCGCGACGGCGCCCGCCGGGACCCCTTTGGCCCTGTTGCATGAACGGCTCCAGGAGGCGGAGGGCCGTGCGGCTATCGGGTGGCTGGCGAAAATTGAGAAGGTTGCGACGGAGGGTGATTGGAAAGCCGCGGCGTGGAAATTGGAGCGTCGCTATCCTGAGACCTATGGTCGTACGTTCCAGAAGGTGGCGCTTACCACGCCTGATGGTGAAGCTGCTGCGCAGCCCACGATTATTTTCCTCCCCGCCCAATCGCCCAGCGCCGAGGAATGGGCGCAATCGGTGCAACATCTCTTGCCCACCAACGGGCACAAGCCTGATGAGGCATAGCCTGTGGCAACGACCGCCCCGCCTGCGTCCGTTGCGGGTCGCGTCCTGTGGTATCCCCAGCCCAAGCAACACGCCCTCATGAGCTGTCCTGTCGAGGATATTCTCTTTGGTGGAGCGCGCGGCGGTGGGAAGACCGATGGCCTGGGCGGTGACTGGTTGCGGCATGCGCAGCACTATGGCCCTGCGGCACGTGGCTTCTTCTTTCGTATGACGTATCCAGAGTTAGAGGAAGTCGAGCAACGGTTTCAGGACTTCTTCCCCGCGATGGGCGGCACCTGGCAGGCGGCCAAGCGGACCTGGACCTTTGCTAATGGCGCACGGCTGCGCATGCGGTATCTCGCCAGCATCAAAGATGCGACACAGTATCAAGGGTTTAGTAATACCTGGGTCGGGGGCGATGAGCTGGGCAATTATCCTGACAGCAAGGCCGTCGATCTCCTACGCGCAACCTTGCGCTCAGCAGCGGGCGTGCCGTGCGTGTTTCGGGGGTCCGCCAATCCTGGCGGCGTCGGCCATAACTGGCTGCGTGCCCGCTACGTTGATCCTGCCCCACCGCTGACGCCGTTTGATGCGGTCGAGACGGTGGCGGGCGAGACGATCACCGTCAAGCGCTGCTACATCCCCTCAACGCTGGAAGACAATGCCCTGCTCATGCGCAACGACCCCACGTACTGGCAGCGGGTTATGGCGGCAGCCGGGGGCAATGAGGCACTCCTTAAAGCCTGGCGGTATGGGGATTGGGATGTCATTGCCGGCGGGCTGCTCGATGACGTGTGGGACGCGCGGGTGCATGTGCTAGAGCCGTTCGACATTCCTACGGCATGGACGATTCGGCGGGCGTTTGACTGGGGTAGCTCGAAGCCGTTTAGCGTGGGGTGGTGGGCGCATGCCGACGGGGCATGCCCGGCTGGACCGCAGCAGGTTGTCTATCGCAAGGGCACGCGCTTTCGCCTTATGGAACTGTATGGGTGGAATGGCAAGCCCAATGAAGGCTTGCGGCTTACTAATACCGACATTGCGCGGCGCATTAGGGAGGTCGAGGCTAGCTCGCCCTATGCGGGCCGTATTCAGGCTGGCCCTGCGGATAGCCAGATTTATGATGTCGTCAACGGCCGCTCGATTGCGCAGGAGATGGCGACCCAGGGCGTAAGCTTTATTGCGGCCCAGAAAGGGCCAGGCTCGCGGCGTCAGGGCTGGTCGATGTTGCGACAGTTGCTCAATGCGAGTCGTCACTGGCCGATGGAGGAGCCGGGGCTGTTTGTCTTTAACACGTGTCGCCAATTTATCCGTACCGTGCCCATCTTGCCGCGCGATCCGCGTGATGCAGATGATGCTGATACGGACGCGGAAGACCATGTGGGGGATGAGTGCCGATATGAATGTACCATGCCCTTGCCCACGAAGGCCGAGATGCGCGGCTTGAGGTTCTAGGCTATGTCCGTTGCGCTGAACCATCCTCAATACGATGAGTATGTGTATACTTGGCAGACCCTGCGTGATGCCTATGCCGGATCGGGAAACATCAAACCCGCGGTAGTGTCCTCCAATAGTGCTCGCTCAAGTACCGGTATCAAGCAGGCCGGCACGCGCTACCTGCCCAGACCTGAAGGCATGCGCCTCGATTCCCAATACGCGGCGTACCGCGACCGCGCCACGTGCAGCGGCGCACCCCAATGGGTCGCGCTCGGCCTGACGGGGGCGATCTTTCGCCGTGAACCGCAACTGGAGGTGCCCTCTCAACTCGATCCTCAGATGCGCAATGTGACCCGCACTGGCCTCCCGCTGCGCACCTTTGCGGAAGAAGTGGTACGCGATACGTTGCGCATGGGGAGGTACGGCGTCCTGCTCGATTTCCCCGCGCCGACCGTGCTGCCGAATGGCCGGGTCATTCCTCCCCCGCCTGGTTCTCGCCCGTACTGGATACCCTACGCGACCGAGGAGATCGTCAACTGGCATGTAGTAGAGCGCGAAGGGGCGGAGCATATCGACATGATCGTCCTTGAGGAGAGTGTGCCCATGCGCCAGGGAGCATGGGGCACGGATGACTACTTCGTGATCAAGAATCAGCTCCAGCGCCGGGTGCTCCGGCTCAATGAGGAGGGCGTCTATGAGGTGAGCGTGTGGGTGAAAGTGCCGGCTACTCTGGGGGGCCAGCCCGCTACGTTCATGCCCACGCAGACGTGGATCCCTGATCGCATGGGGGAGCCGCTGAAGTTCCTCCCGTTCGTCTCAATGACGCCGCTGTCCCTCAAGCTCGATATTGTGCAATCGCTCCTGGAATCGCTTGTGGAGATTAGTTATAGGTATTATAGGCATAGCGCAGATTATGAGCATGCCTTGCACCTGACCTCGCTCCCGACGCCCTGGGTGAGCGGCAATCTCGATCCCGCCACCGAACTCCTCATCGGCTCCCTCGTCGCCTGGGTCTTGCCCGATGGGGCGCAGGCGGGTATGCTGGAATACAAGGGCCAGGGCCTTCAGCCGCATGAGCACGCGATGCAGCAGGACCTCCATGACATGGCCGCCCGTGGCGCGAGTCTGCTGGAGGTGGCACCCCTGGTTCCCGAAACAATGACGGCCATGCTTACGCGCACGCAGGGGAGTGAGAGTCCCGTACAGACGTTGATTCGCAACGTAAGTGAGGGATTGACCACCTTGTTACGGTGGCACGCCTGGTGGAATGGCCAAAGTGAACGGCTCGATGATCCTGCGATTAGTTACAACCTGAACAACAAGATCGCGGCCACAACGTTAGCGCCCCAACAGCTTCAGGCTCTCATGCAGACGTTCCTCAATGGGGCGATGTCATACGAAACGTTTTATTATAATTTACAACAGGGCGAAGTAGCCCGTCCAGGTGTTGAGGTGGAGGAAGAGCAGGCCTTGCTCGAGGCGCGGGAAGCGGAACGGCTGGTGACGATGGCACAGGAGCAACGCATCGCAGGACGCAATGGCCAGCCGCGGCAGAACGGGCAGGCCGTGGGTCAAGGTGCTCGGGGGTAGTCTATGCCCATCCGCATGATTCGTAAAGGCGCCAGCAAAAAAGCCAAGCAACGCAAAGTCGGCCAGGTGATGCACGAGTTAAAACACAGTAGGACGAAGCGGCCACGCAAGCAGATGATCGCGATTGCCTTACGGAGTGCGCGGCTCAATCGGCGCCGCAAGAAACGCTAGGAGTACGCCATGGCTGAACAGGATGTCGGGATCACCGAACAAGCGGTCCGCCAATTTATCGCGCTGGTCGATGGTCCCCAGGGCGACGCAGCTCACGCGGATTATGCGACGCTGCTGCGTCGTGCGCAGGAGATCCTTGCCCAGGAACAACAAGCCCATCCGTAATCTGTCGAGGAGATACCCCATGCCTGACTATGATCCGACCATGGAAGCGCTTATCGCCTCCATCCGTGAGGCGCTTGCTCCGCCGGATGCCGATGCACCGCGCGGCTATATCGAGGATCTTCGTGCCGTCCAGGGTGCACTCGTCAAACAGTTGGCGGAGGAAAGTCCCGAGTCTCCCTCGCCTGAAGTCGAGCAGATGATGCGCCAAGCGCTCGGGGTATTGGACCCGAAGAGTGAAGACCAGTATCTTGGCTACGGGGAGGTGCTGCGGCGGCTGCTCAGTGCCGTGGATCGCCAGCTCTTTATCTGGTCCAGTGGCATGGTCCAGCCCGTCGGCCCCAGCGGGGATTACCAGGTGCATGAGTATGAGGAGCCTGTGGCTGCTGAGGAACCGCGTGCGCATCGGGCGCCGCATTAACGGGAGCACCACTATGCCCGATCCTACGAACCTGGAACAGATCCAGGAACAGAAAGCTCAGGAAAGCCACAGGGCCTTTAAGCGCGGGGCCGTCCGCAACGCCATCATCGCGCTAGACCTGGCCTATAACGGTATCGCCGAGGACTACCCAACGCTGGTAGTGCGGCTGCGCGACTTGCTCGAGAAGGAATTGGCCACCCTGACTGCGCCACCGAAGGGCAAGTAAATGGGGCTCCTCCTGCTCATCGTGTTGATCGTCCTGCTGGTTGGTGGTCTACCGACCTGGGGCTATCATACGTATAGCTGGGGGCCTTCCGGTATTGTAGGTATTGTACTTATTGTGGTGATCATTCTCTTCCTGATGGGGCGGTTGTAGCCCAGAGGCCCTATGGCGAGTAGCGTCAATGCGCAGATTGCCGATCAGATGACGGAGCGCTTGCTTCAGGTGCAGCGTGTAGCGACCGGCCTGCGTCTCGACGTGTGGCGGCAATTGACCGTCCTTGAAGCCGATATCCTTGCGCTCCTCAAGATGAGTGATCCGACTGACGAGACGCTCCTCCGTGCCCGTCGCCGGGCCATCGAGAGCCTGATGGACGAGGAACTCGATTCGCTGATACGTCATCGCTATAGTGCGCTCGCGGCCTTGCTCACGGCAGCGCTGCTCCGTCTGGCCCGGCAGGAAGCGGGTATCGTGCAGGATATCGTCAATGCGGCTACAGGCGAAGCGACGCTCCCAGCGTTACCCTCTGAGGCAGCACTCAGACGCGGCGTGACGGAGACACTCATTCCGACACCACAACGGCCTACTGATCTCAGTGCTGTCGGTGCCGAGTGGTGGGAGCGGCAAGGGCAGAGCCTCGGTCAGCGGATACGCGATTCGCTGCTCGTCGGCGTCAGCCTGGAGGAGTCACTCACGCAACTTACGGCACGCATCAAAGGCACCAGTGACAACGCCTTCGAGGATGGGATTATGGCCAGGGCACGTACCGATGCGGCGACCGTCGTGCAAACGCAAGTCACCAATGCGGTAGGGGAAGCCCATGTGGCTACGGCGATGCGGAATGCTACCCCTCAGCTTATCATTATTCATACTAGTATACTTGACAGTAAAACTAGCACCATATGTTTGGCCAGACATGGGCTCCGCTTTACCGCCGATACCCATGAACCGCTCGGGCACAGCATTCCCTATCTTGGTGGCGTCCCTTATCACCCAAATTGTCGTAGCTCTTTTCAACCAGGTGTGCGTGATGGTGGCCCTCTTCCTGAGGCGAGCGTCACGGCCTGGCTGAAGCAGCGTACTACCGCCTATCAAGATGCGTTGCTCGGCCCGACGCGAGCGCAGATGTGGCGAGCAGGGACGCTGAGTCCGAGGGCGTTGATTGACCATCTGACGGGTAAGCCTTTGACGCTAGAGGAGCTTGGGGCATGAGTGACCAGACGCCCCAGCAACGCCTCCTCCAGCGCTGGCTCCAGGGTGAGGATGAGGAGTTGCTCGTAGAAACCGAGTGGATTGCAGGGCAGATTGCGCAGGCCGTCGAGCAGGAGGCGCGTACTGCGATGGAAACCCAGCAACGGGAGGACGATGCCTCATGATTCCCCGGTTGCAGGTCGAAGTGAGCGTGCCCCGAGCCTGTTATGAGGCGCTCGGCGATTACCACGCGATCCAGGCCTTCTTGCGCGACGTCGGTGTTTTGTCTCCGCAGGCGCAGGAGATCCGGTGGCGTATGGACGTCGTCAACGCAGGGTATGTTATCACATACAGCGTGCCCGTGCCGGTGGCCAGACAGGGGCAGTCATGAAGGACATCCCTTTCGAGCGGGAGGAGGGCTGGCCTTCGCTCCGGCCCTGTCCGTTCTGTGGCGAGACCGACCTGCTCCTAGAACTCCACGACGCCTCATATATCACCTGTTGCAATCTGTGCCTGGCGGCTGGTCCTCCGGCGCCGAGTGCTGGTGCGGCGGTGCGGCGGTGGAATGCCTCACAGACGATGCCCCAGGAGGTGCGATGAGTCTCGATCTGCACGTCTGGGCCAACCTGGAAGCGCACGGCGTCACCCAGGCCCACCTGGAGATGCTGCTGCGGGCACTGGAGACACAGCGTAATGGCTCGCTGGCGTGGCACTATAGCCATGGGCAACTCAGCACCTGTGATTTACGTGTAACGATGCCCGCGCATCCTGGAGAAGTGGCACGGGTGAGTGAGGCACTCCTCGACGGCAAGAGCTTGCTCAGGTAGAGGTGGAAGATGGCTGAGGATCCCTCCATTCGTGACATGACGCTGCCCGAATTGTCCCAGGTCGTCGCCGCCTTGGCCGAGAAGTATCGGGCCTTGGAGTTGCCGACGCCCGCGCCCAAGGTGACGCTCGAGGATCTCGCCCAGATCCGCGCCAGCCTGCAACGCAGTATTGCCCATCTGGATCGCTTGCTTGTAGACTGGGACCAGCAGCGCGGACGGTACTAAGCGACGGTAGTTAAATATGAAAATCATTTTTACATAATTTTTTAATTGCGTAATATAAAAAAAGATCATATGATTTCCCAGTTTCTATGGTAGTAATGCCAAGTTATTGGGGGATCTATGGATACAGTAAAGCCGCTCACCGTTCCTGTCCCAGCCATCCAGGGTTATTTTGGCTCGAAGCTCCTCAGTTTTCAAACACAGCTACGCCCGCAAGATGTGATCGCGGTGCTTGGGCATGACCCGCGCTCTGATCATTGGAAATTGCTTGCTCAACCGCTCCGTGAACGCTATGAACACGTCCAACGGGCGACTGACAACCAACGTCGCACCGCCCTCATGGAGTATATTAGTCAACATATTGGAGAAGACGGGCCTGTTATTGGGGCGTTCCCGGCCATTTGTATTGGGATGACGCAGCCTGCGTTGTTTGAACCCCGCCCGGATGATGCGAGCCTTGGGTATCTCAAATTAGAAACGGGCACATCGGCATCACGTACCCGCATTCTGTTGGATGGTCTGGCACGAGTGACGGCTGCCTTGACTCTTATTGAGCAGGCAGAGGATGTCGATATTGCCGGCGGCTTGCAGGAGATTTTTGCTTTCCCGGTAACCTTCTATGCTCCTATCCGTGGCACGCTGACACTCGATGAACTCGGGCAACTGTTTTACGATTTCAACTATCTGCAAAAACGCATCTCCACCCAGCATGCCATTGCCCTCGACCAGAGTGATCTCTATATTCGCCTCACGAATCAGCTTGGTGAGCAGGGCGTCCTGAAGCGGTATGGCGGGATGGATATGCGTGCGGCGAGTCTCGGGAAAAACAGCAAGGCCGTTGTTGTACAGAAGGTGTTACTGCGTTTTGTGCGCGGGGCCTGTGAGGGTTGGGCTTTCCAGCAAAGCAATCGCGCCTCGACAGACAGCCCGCATTTAACCCCATCGACGTATGCCACTATTGCGCAGCAACTCGATACGTACCTAGCTGATGTCAGCGCCAACATGGGGGAAACGCGCTTTACGGACCGGGATTCCCTGCACCTCACCGCTCCAGGGTGGCAGGTACTTGGCTTGGTGTTTCATGATCTCATTCTCCACCTGCATGCCGCCCCTTCGACCATGGGAACGGTTATTCAACGCCTCGCGGCTATTGACTGGAGCCGCTTTAACCCCGAGTGGATTCCCTATTTAGGCGAAGCGGAAACGCATAAGGTGACGGGATTGCCGGTACAAGATGCTCAAGGTCATGCCCGCGTAAAGATCACGCGCCTTGGAGCCGAGGGTATTAAGCGGTTACGCGATTATGTCTATGATAGAACGGGACTGACAGTCCTTACGGCAGATCTGGAAAAAGAAGGGAGAGCGGCCTAAAAACTAGACCTAGTAAACCCTTAAACAGTGAATTATTATGACAATAAACATGTCATAATAATTCACAAGGAGAATAATGGCTAGCGTGGGTCGTCCCAGACTATATCCAGACATTCAGACAACGTGGCGAGAAAATCAACGGACCCATCGAAAGGCTAAACAGGCCCAGATAAAAGTCTACCATCGGAGCAAGCGGGCAGACTGGGGTACGCCACAAGAGTTTTTCGATCCCCTACACGTTGAGTTTGGCTTTACCCTCGACGTGGCTGCAAGCTCTAGCAATACCAAATGCCTGCGCTACTTTACGCAAGCGGACGACGGCTTGCGCCAACCCTGGGCGCCCAACGTGTGCTGGATGAATCCCCCGTATGGACGCGGTATTGAGCAGTGGATAGAGAAAGCCTACGACAGCGCCCAAGTAGGGGCGACGGTTGTGTGTCTCGTGAAAGCCACACCCGATACGCAGTGGTGGCATACTTATGCTCCATACGCTGAGATTCGTTTTGTCGTGGGTCGTCTCACCTTTGTTGGAGCAACGAATCGTGCTCCATTTCCCAGCGCTCTCCTCATTTTTCGCCCCCCGAGAGAGGAGTCGTAATATGTATACACAACAAGCATGGGTCGTCCTGTGTTCGGTCTGTGGCGGGGGCATGATGTGGGGGTTGCAAGCTCAAGAAGTCCGGTTGATCATGGACCAAGCATTTGCCAAAACGGGTTACCCTGAGACTTTTGAGATGGGCGATCTAGGCCGGCTCTGTGAAATCGAGTATTGCACGTGTGATGAAAATAAGGAAGTTCAATAATATGGCAACCTTTGTCAAGTTTGATGAAGAGCGTTTTTTGAATATGGACCTCGTGACCCAAGTCTCGTGGGATAGAATCGAGAGGCATTTTCTCGTCTGGGTCGTTGGACGCCTTGAGCCGTTCATCCTCAATAATGACGAGCGTATTGTCATGAATCTCTATCTAGAGGCCTATGCAAGAGACAACTCTTTTTATTGGCCTGTGCCAGACAAACAAAGTGATGATGACCATGCGGAACATGACAGTTGTCGGAGAGCCTCTAATTCTTCTGATACGGAGTGCCCCTACTGCCGTGGCGTAGCATGGAAAGCGAATCACAATACCAACCCTGCGCTAACTGAGTGACACTATCATGTCCCATAACCACCGCGCCGCACCCCTGGACCCGGACACTGAGGCAAAGATGCGGGCGATCTTTGCCTCCCTCATTCACGATCTGCTCGACGCCATTGATGAGTTTGGCTATGAAGCCGTGTTCTTTGGGGTCGGCTGTGAGGTGTTCCCGGATGCCGCAGACCCCTGCTGTCAGCCATAGGGAGGGTTAATGTGAGCCACTCATCTAGCACACGTCGGAGAGCTTCTGCAAAGGTAATCCCTGCCTGCGCCGCTAGGGCCTCTAGGACCTGTGCTTGTCGATCGGTAAAATATACACTCATCTTTTGCATACAATCTCTCTCTGAGATGTCGTTGCCTTGACGGCCCCGCCCTGACGCGCCCAACCTCACCTCACCAGGCCCATCCCAACCAAGCCGCGACGGCCCTGCCCTACCAGGCCTAGCCTAGCCTTGACAGCCTCGCCCAACCTCACCCTGACACACCACACCTTGCCTTACCACGACGGCCCCGCCCCACCGAGCCTTGCGATACCCTACCGAGCCCCACCGAGCCCAGCCCCGACGGCCCTGCCCAGCCGGGCCGTACCTCGCCCAGCCCCGCCCTGCCGAGCCCCGACTGCCTCGACGGCCACACCAGGCCATACCTTGACCTACCAGGCCTAGCCACTCCACGCCTCGACAGCCCCGCCGGACCGAGCCTTGACGGCCACGCCAAGACATGCCCTACCGAGCCCTACCGCGCCGAGCCCTGACGGCCATGCCTAGCCGAAACTTGCCTTGCCATACCCCACCCAGACCCGCCGTGCCTTGTCTTGACTGCCATGCCCAACCACGCCACATCCCACCTTGACCCTCCATGCCTAGCCACTCCATGCCATGACGGCCCTGCCTTGACATGCCCTACCCTACAGTGCCTTACCTGGCCAAGGCTAGCCTGGCCAAACCACGCCTGGCTGCGACGGCCTCGCCCTGACTTGCCATGCTGCGCCTGACCTCGACTCACCGGGCCACGCCTCGACGGCCCTGCCATACCCCACCTCACCGCGCCTCACCACGCCTAGATACGCCGTGCCATAACGGCCACGCCGCGCCCTACCCGACCTGGACCCGCCTTGCCGGACCTAGCCCCGACTGCCCCGCCGTGCCATGCCTTTCCACGCCCAGCCATGGCCGCCAGGCCCTACCCAGCCTTACCTGGCCCGGACTCGCCATGCCCGGACAGGCCACGCCTCAACGGCCACGCCCAACCTTACCAGGACATGCCAAGGCTCACCATACCGGGCCTTGCCTCGACGGCCCCGCCGAACCACGCCGCACCTTACCCTGACACGCCCTACCAAACCGCGCCATGACGGCCTTGCCGTGCCGCGGCTCACCAAGCCCCACCTTACCGTGCCCCGTTGGGCATCACCATGCCTCGACGGCCCCGCCATACCACGCCTTGCAGCGCCCAACTACGCCTAACCACGCCAAACCTAACCATGCCGCGACTGCCAGGCCCTGCCATGACCCGCCATCCCGCGCCTCACCAAGCCTCGACAGCCCTGCCTTACCGCACCCTACCACGCCCCGGCGCGCCTCACTACGCCATGACGGCCTTGTCTCACCTAGACGGGATGGAGTTGCGCGTCAATGGCAGCGAACAGCTCGCCGAGTTCGTAGAAGGCCTGATAGCGCCGCCGCCACGCCGCCAATTCCTCCAGTGCGCGTGCAATGGTGGCCTCACGCGCTTCAGCTTCGGACAAGATGCGGGCGACGGGAACAAAACACTGCCCTCCAGTGCCGTTCTCCGGGCGTTTGTCGATTGGATGAGCAACAAAGGCCTGGATCACCGTCTCGCGCTTTTCTTTGTCCACATAGTACACCACGACGCGCTGACAGGCCCCGCGAAGCATCGCCGCTTGTTGGAGTTGGTAGGCCGTGGCCGCCTTGCCCCGATTCCACTCAATCAGTGGGTGCAGCGGGGAGCTTGGCGGACGCGCCACGTCACGAATCTGCTCGGGGGTAATGTCGCCATACTGGTCATGAATGGCTGCGAGTGCTTCCCCGGCGACTTGCGCCGAGACGCCATGGTTGGGAAAGCCCTTGCGCCAGTGATAGGTGATCTTTGCCTCAGTGTCTTGCTGATAAACCATGTGTGCCTCTCTCAGTTATACCCTTATGCCTAGAAACCGTGACGGCCCCACCCGGCCTCGCACTACCAGGACAAGCCTTACCCCGACATGCCCAGCCGCGACGGCCACGCCTGACCTAACCACACCCCGCCGCGTCCCGCCTCGACGGCCACGCCGTGTCTTACCCAACCGGGCCGCACCATGCCGTACCGCACCATACCAACCCCACCATGCCCCGACTGCCTAGCCATGACTACCCTGCCAAGACCTACCTAGCCTGACCCCGACTTGCCCGGCCTTACCATGACAGCCATGCCTTACCCTGCCCACCATGCCCGGACACACCGGGCCACACCATGCCTAGCCGCGGCGGCCCAGCTCTACCCCGCCAAACCAAACCCCAGCCGGGCCTTGCCCCACCAGGACTTGCCTGGCCCCGACTGCCCTACCCGGCCCTGCCGTACCATGCCTCACCCCACCTAGACGCGCCGCACCTTACCACGACAGCCCCGCCTCGACGGGCCTCGCCTTGCCTCACCGCGCCCAACCGGGCCTCACCACGCCGGGCCGGGACCGCCACGCCGTACCACGCCCTACCCCACCCAGACAGACCCTGCCGTACCACGACGGCCACGCCAAGCCAGGCCAAGCCATACCTCGCCACACCGCGCCTCAACGGCCTTGCCAAACCACGCCATGCCCACCCACGCCGCACCTCACCACGCCACGCTATGACGGCCACGCCTGGCCTAACCACGCCAAACCACGCCGTACCGCACCATGCCATGCCTCGACTGCTCTGCCTCTACTCGTTCCCTTCTTCATGTTCCGCCACATGAAACCGCCCGTAGCTTCCATCGCGTTCTGGGCGCCATTCCCCGATCCCTACGCCAAATCCTGCCAGATTAAACAGGTTGCAAATCTGTGAGGCGGAGAACACGGCGATGTTGTACTGAATGCGTAGCCGCACGCGCCACGTCTTAAACTCGGCGCGGTAGCGAATATCGGCCGTGCCCATGGCGATCTTCACGGTATCTTCGCGCATGGACGGCGTGCCCTCGATCTGCACCATCTCGCCTATGACGTGAAAGGCGCCACGGGCTTCGGTCATTTTCAGGCCATCGGTAAAACGACAGGCGGAGACGCCGGCATTCTTAAAGGCAATACATGGGAAGCCATACCCGCCGTCGGGGTGAGGATAGAGACTATCCTCATAATCTTTCTGGGGGTCTTTGGCAGCTTTGCCTTCGGTCGCCCGCTTCATCTGCTTGTCGAGCATTTGCTGCTTGGCTTTCTCGCTCCAGCGGTGGCAGATGAGCGGGGAATCGCCAATCAGCACCAACTCCATCTCCTGAATGTTGATACGGGGGACCTCGATACGCCCCATGGTCATGGTAGGGCTGGCATCTTTGAGCGTGCCATTGGTTGCAATGCTGCCCTGGGTGTCATCGGCACGGTCTGTCATAACAGGTGCCTTGCGTGTCGGCATGAGAATGCTCCTTTACAATATCTTTACTCACATGTTCATCGTGTAGACACAGGAGAGGTACTATAGGCAGGTTGTCTCGGCGTGTCAAGTCCCTGTCTATGGGGGCGCGTTCCAAAATAGTTCTTGACATCTCCCAGGGATATCCAGACTATTAACAAAATTTATGCGCTAGTTCTAGACTAGACGCACCGTCCCTGACCTGCAAACGGCAGTGCTGAGTGATTCAGTACTGCCGTTTTTTTTGTGCCTGATGCTCTGTGGGATGCAGAGCGTTCCTTGCCAGACACGGGAGGTGTTATGGCACTCAAGCAAGTGTATGACAACCAGACCGAGATACCCCAGGGACTTCAGGAGCATTACGGCGAACGGGATGGACGCTGGGCGCTCGTGCTTGATCCCCCTGCGGAAGACGTGAGCGGACTGAAGGGCGCGCTGGACGCTGAACGTCGCCTCCGCCGCGAGACCGAGAAGTCGCTGTCCGACATGAAGATCCGCTTTGAAGGTGTCGATCCAGACGAAGTTGTCAAGCTGCGTGACCGCGTCAAAGGGTTGGACGATGCCGAGATCTATGACAAGCAGGGCATTGAGGCTCTCGTCGCCCGGCGCACTGAGAGCATGAAGACGGAACACGAGCGCCAGGCGCGGGCCATGGAACGGGAAATTACCCAACTCAAAGATACCGTGAGCGTGACCGATCGGAAGTGGCGCCAGGACCGTATTAAAACCGCGCTCCTCAATGCCGTCACGACTGCGAAAGTGGATGAACCGGCCATTGTCGATGCCGTGCAGCGCGGGCTCGCGGTCTTTACCGACCTGGATGAGCAAGGCGAGGTCGTCGCCAAAAACGGTGATGATCTCAGGTACGGGAAAGATGGCGTGCATCCCCTGACGCCGGCAGAGTGGATTGCTAGTCTGAAAGCCTCAGGCGAAGCCTCCCACCTCTGGCGCTCGTCCTCGGGTGGTGGCGCCCCGGCTCATCATGGCCCAGGCAATAACGCCATTGACTGGAACAGCATTACCAATCCCGCGGAGCGTCTCACGCGCTTTCGCGAATGGCAGGCCACCCAAAACCGCTAGCGCCACGCTCACTTCTGCACACTGGCAGTGCGTCAGGGAGCGAGCTGGCTAACTCTATGGAGGAAACCACCCTATGGCCCTGACGATCATCGAAGCCAGTAAGCTCAATCCCGGTGATGTCGTCCGTAATACCATTGTCGAGATGTTCGCACGCAACTCAGACATTCTCCGTGCCTTACCCTTTGAGGGGATTGCGGGCAATGCGCTCAAGTATAATCGTGAGGAAATGTTACCCGGAATCGGGTTTCGTGGCGTCAACGAGGGGTTTACGGAGTCTGTGGGGGTCTTAAATCCCATCACCGAATCGCTCGTGATTGCCGGGGGCGATTTGGACGTAGACCGCTTCATCACGCAAACGATGGGGGCCAATCAGCGCAGTGTCCAGGAGGGTATGAAAGTTAAAGCGCTGGCGCATCGGTGGACCAAGACGTTCCTCAAGGGGGATAGCTCAGCAGAGCCACGGGAGTTTGATGGCCTGCAACGGCGTATCCCAGTGGGGTCCAGTCAGTTAGTCGATGCAGGCGCGACCTCGGGTGGGGATGCGCTGTCGCTGTTCAAGCTGGACACGCTGATTAGCAAGGTCGACTCGCCGACCCATATGATCATGAATAAGGCACTGTCATTGCGGTTGACGCAAGCCTCACGTAACAGTGCGGTCATGGGGAATGTGGACTTTACACTCAATAATCTGGGGCAACGAGTTCAGACGTATAACGGGCTGGAGATTCTCATTGCCGAGGATGACGAAACTGGGACACCGATCCTTCCCTTCTCCGAAGCGAACCCCGGCGGTGGCGCGGCGGCTTCCACGAGTATCTACGTGGTGCAACTGGGGGACGGGGGCGTAATAGGAATACAGAATCAAGGCCTAGATGTAAGAGATCTAGGAGAGCTTGAATCTAAGCCTGTCTTTCGTACTAGGATAGAATGGTATACGTCTATTGCAGTATTCGGGGGGAAGAGTGTTGCAAGACTAAGAGGAATAAAAGATGGCGCACTAGTTGCATAGGTTACGGTACGCCATCGCCTTTTATGGCTAGGAATGTCTTGTTTTTCTCCTTCCAACCTTGGTGGGAAAAAATAGACCGCGAGCTTTAAGTCTCAGGGTAAGGCTCTTATGGTTAATGCCATAGCGTGCAGCAATCTGGCGTCTCGACAGGGTATCTTCGTGCAGCAATGCCAGGATCTCCTCCCATTGCAGGTCCGTCAATTTGCTGGCGTGGTGCTGTTCCCCCATAGGCTTACGTCCTTTGGCCATAGAGTCCTGGGCATTCTCCAGGGTCGTTCCTTCCCAGAGATGCGCGTCATTACAGCACGGCGGATTGTCGCACGAGTGGCAAATACTCATGTCTGGCAAGGGCCAACGCCCCTGTGCAAAATAGAATGCAACAATGTGTGCGCCGGTATCCATCTGGGTTTCAGGGACATAGATCATCCCGTAGCCACCAGGGCCGGCTGTGCGCCCCTGCCACGGCCAGCATTCATCAGGCGCACCCCTCTGTACTTGTGCCAGGAACTTCTCGGCAAACGTTCCAGGATACATACGGGACATAACCAGGCTCGTTTTACAGGACCGCGAACAGCACCGTTCTTTCGAGCCTGTATGCAATTTCCAGCGATGGACCGCAAAGGGTTGACTGCACGGAGGCCACGAGCAAATCAGGGTCACTTGTCGGTTGCGTCCTTGAGCTGTGCCAAGAAGCGAACAGGGCTTGGAGCAATACAGCTTTGGGTGAGCTTTTACACGCGAAGGAAACGCGATAACCGTTTTGCTACAGGGTTCCCACGCACAGATACACGCAATGCCATTGACAGGGACAGGCTGGGCCATCAGATGATCTCCTATCAGGATCAGAAGGTTGGTTCGCAAGGCCCTCCTGTTGATAGGGACAGGAGATTTAGGGGAGCGACCCCACCTAGCGAACCCCTAGAGTATAGCAGATATGCCCTTGCGATGACAGCGGGAACTCCCTATACTCTCTATAGAAAGGAATAAACTAGTGTCTATCCAAGTATTCGATAAAGCTACAGAGCTAATTGCTCCTGGTGCCGCCGTTGCGGCGACTGCAAGCTCGACGGGCGTCCTCCTCTACCCCCGTATGCTCGCTAATTGTGATTGGGTGATTTATGCCTCGGGCGTGCTCGGCACGGGCACGTATACCTTTACCCTCGAAGTCAGTGACGTCGTTGGGGGAAGTTATACGGCTATTGCGACGTATTCCTGGCCAGCCACGCTTGCGTCTGGGCGTGTCCATATCCCGATTAACGGAGATATGGCTGCTTTTAAAGACAATGACTCGAAATTCATACGAGTGACAGCGACGCTAGGGGCGACGAGTTCTATTATTTATGGGTCTTTTTTAGCGAAGTCGGCCAATAGGGCTGGTTGGGCCTATAAACCGAATGATTTCATCGCAGTAAGTTAGTTGTAACTATACATTATTATAGAGGAGTAGGCCATGCCAACTTATCCTACTACAGTCTATGACGCCGATGGCAATCCCGCCGTCATGCACAGTGTCGATGCGAAAGAAGCCGTCATGCTGGGCGACTATACCTATGCCCCGCCCAGTGACCAGCCGGATCCGGAGAAACTCGCGGCAGCCCGTGCCAAGTTCCAGGGCGGCATGGGGGAGGTCCATCCGGAACTCCTCACCGAGGAGGAGCGGGACAAGAAGCGCGAAGCCGCCAACGAGAAGGCGGCGCTCCTCGCCAATGTCCCCGAAGGCGCGCAGGTGGTCGTGATGGCGCCGGAGAGTGCGGCGAGTCGGAGTACGGGTGCGCCCCGGCGGGCGACGTCCGCGAGTCACGCTGCGCCGCAGACGTCCCATGCGACCCCGAGTAGCAGTGAGAGTGCTAGTCGGGCGCCATCCAGGCCGTCCACGCCACGGGAGTAACGTGCTATGGCGACCCTGGATGCGACGCCTGGCGGTCCGCTGGCCAATAGCTATGTCGATGTCGTGACCTCGACTGATCTGCTAGGACAACGCTTGTATACCGATGCCTGGCTGGAAGCCGATGCCACTGACCAGGCCGCAGCCCTCATGTGGGCGACCGATCTGCTCGACAGCCAGGTCCTGTGGTATGGCCGTCCTGCTACGGATACGCAGGCCCTGGCCTGGCCACAAATGGGCCAGCGGGACCACCTCGGGCGGCCCCTACCCTCGACGGTGATTCCGACTGCGGTCCAGCAGGCGACGGCCCTCTATGCGCTGTCCCTGCTGGAGCAATCGCCCCCCGAGGCGGGCACAAGTACCACGCTTGAGGTAGGGGTCGTGAAGTCGCGCAAGGTGGGGGATACCGAGATTACGTACTTCGACCCACGGCAGACGCCCACCTCGACCACCCAGGCGACACCCACGAGCCAGGGGATACCGGCAGAGGTGAAGGCCCTGCTCAAGCCCTATGCGCAAGTGGCGGGCAGCATGACGGTACGGCTGCTGCGGACGTAGGAGGTGGCATGTCGTGGACGACATGGGTGCTGCTGCTGGTGCTGCTGCTGGTGCAGTTGCTTCTGGCTTTTGGCATACCAATGTGGGCCTTCGTGCTGCTTTGGCTCGGAAGGATCTAGGCTATGGAGCCAGCACTCGCGGCCATGCTCACAGAGACAGTCAGTCACCAAGCCTATACGGGTCAAAGTGGCTATGGTACGCCCGTCTATAGCCCGGCTACCCTCCGCCCCTGTCGGGTGGAGTTTAAGGTCGGCCCCATGGTGACGGCGACCGGTGAGGAACGCACGAGCAGTACGCGCATCTTCTTCGATGCCGACTTTACGCTCAATTTGCGTGATCGCATCGTATTAGAGGACGGGACAGCGCCGCAGATGCAGGCTATCTATCGTCCATGTGATGAGTTCGGCAACGTGCATCATCAGGAGTGCTTATTCTAGATGGATGCTTCGACTCAGCATACCGAAGCCCTACGACAACTCAATATGCTCCATGCCCATGTGATGCTGCTCCTGGAAGAGACCCTCGATGCAGCCGAGGACGGCATTGCCCTGGTCGAAGGTGCGAAGCTCGGCGTGCATTACGTCCAGGCCAGTGTGGCCATCCTGGGCATGCTCAAGCGCCTGGATCCCGCGGTACGCGGACGGTTGCGGGCCATGCTCCCGTCCACGCGCTTTGTCTGTGACGAGGGAGGAGCCCAGCCATGATCTCCGTCACGTTTGAAGGCCTGCCCGAGCTTCAGCGAACCTTGCAACGTCTTGCCGCTCAGGCCCAGCAGGCGCTTGTCCTGGCGCTCGATGCGGAGGCGAACCGTATTCTGGAAGCCAGCCAGCCGCTCGTGCCGCTGGACACGGGCGATCTGGTGCGCAGTGGCACGGTCATTACCAATGCCGCAGGGTCCGAGGTGCGGTACGGCAATTTTGGCGCTGTGCCCTATGCCTTGGTGCAACATGAAGAGACCGCGTTCAACCATCCACGTGGGGGCGAGCACCATTACCTGAGTAAGCCGTTTCTGGAAGCGACAGGGGATATGGCCCAACGGCTTGCCGCAGACATGCTGCCCTATCTGCGGCCCTAGGAGGCTCTATGGCCCTTGTCGAACGCCTCATGGGCGAACCGTTTGAGCCCGATCACAGCCGTAAGATTACCGTGCACGAGTTTGCGGCGGCGTCGTACGAGGTGGCCTTCGGGCCGCGCACGGTGGCACAGATTAAGGCGTACTACAACATGACACCTGAAGATGCGGCGGAGTTTGATGCGCTGACGGCGCAAGTGACGGGCACCGATGCCCAGCGCCATCGCATGGTGTTTCAATTTGAGCAGGTCTTTATTTTGGCCGAGATGCGGGCACCGTTTTACGATACCCCGGCGCTGGTGCGTACTAGGTTGGGACTCTAGTATGGCGCTGCAATGCTTTGTGGATACCTTCAATATTGGGACGGGGGCTGCCGCAAGTACGGTCGTGCGCACTGGGTATGGGTTCCAGCCAAAGGCTTGTTTGTACTGGTGGAGTGGACGGACGGAGACGGTGACCACGTTTGCTGCCAAGAACCCACAACCGGGTTTTGGCGTGGCGGTCTCGCCGACGAGTCGCGCCTGCGTGACGAGCTATAGCCAGAACGGTGCGGGGACAATGATTACGAATCGGTGGCACGATAATGCCAATGTGATGGCGACGAGCACGTTTACGACCGTGGACGCGTTGGAGGGGAGCGCCGATCTTCAGAGCTTTGACGCCGGCGGGCAAACGTTGGTGATTACCGATGCGTTTCCCGCGAGTTACCGTGTCCACTGCCTCGCCCTGGGTGGCAGTGATCTGACGAATGCGGCGGTGGCACAGTTTCAGACGCCCGACAGCACGGGTGTCCAAAGTATTACGAGTCTGAGTTTTCAACCTGATGCGCTGGTCTTCATCACCGCAGGGCATACCGCCGCTCCTCCGGTGATTACGCCCACGGCGGCGTTCAGTATCGGCATGGCAACGGGCACGGCGGCGCAAGGCGTCCTTGGTTTCGTGGATACGGATGCTGGGGGCAGTTCCTCGACGGGGACTTACCAGTACAGCGGGGAATGTCTGGCGTTTCTCTCCTCATCGGCGCTTGTAACGGCGCGTGCGGCCTTCAGTGCCTTTCTCGCCAACGGCTTTCAACTCAATTGGTTAGAAATTCCTGGCGTGGGGGTCAATCAGTACTGCTGGGCGTTGGCGCTGAAGGGCGGCAGCTATCTGGTGGGGGCTCAGGACACCGGAGCCTTTCCAGGGAATACCACCCCGGAGTCGGGCTTTGGCTTTGCGCCCACGGGGTGCCTCCTGTTGGGGTCTGGGTATGCCCAAAGTACGCAGGATACGATTGGCAGTCGGGCGGTCAAATGGCAGTTAGGAGGCTTTACGAGTCTCACGAATCGTGCCTGTCAGTCCATCGTCTCGCAGTTGGGCGCCAACAGTGCCACGTGCGCCAGTAGTCTCAATGAGGATGCCTGCCTCCGTCATCTCACGAACGCCACGACGAGTTCTGGCGTCACGGATGTGGGGGCTATCGGTAGCGATGGTTTTACCCTCACCATGGACGTGGCCGACGCGACGGGAACGTATGTGACATATCTGGCGTTTGGCAACGGGACGGCGCCACCGGCCACGAAAGCACCTCCACCGAGGCGGCAACCGCTACGCTTCATGAGGAGGGCCGCCTAGATGCCACGGCTCTACAAGTGCGCGGCGACGTTTACCCTCACCGCGGCAGGGGGCAATACGGATCTCCTGCAACTGAATCCAGCGACGACCGGGGATAGAAACTTGCGCCTGGTCGGCTTCCGTCTTGGCAATACCACCGAAGTCGGGGATGCTGCGGAAGAGGGCTTAGAACTCCAGTTAGTCCACATGACGGGCACGGTCACGGATGGTGCTGGGACTGGTTCAACAACGGTGACGCCAGTCCCGACGCCACGGGTGGGTGGCACTGCTGCGGGCTTCACAGCCCGCGTCAATAGTCCGACCATAGCGACAACGAGCGGCACGACGACGGTGTTGGAGTACATTGGCTGGGTCAATCGCCAGACGCCCTACGAGCTTTTTTACCCCGACTCCAAGTGGTGTCACGAGGCGATTGCGACAGAGGCGCTCCTTTTGCGCTTCACGGGCACCTTGGCAGACGACATGACCCTGCAAATCACGGCGTTTATCGAGGAAGAAGGCTAGGGGGCGCCACCATGGCTGTGTGGATTGCCCAACGCCGCTTACGCCGCCTGCGCCCCCGCCGCCTCGTCTTTAGTGCCGTCGCTGGTCCAGTCGTCCGCTCTCTCAGTGCCACGCTCGCTGGTGCCAGTACGACCCCTACGAGTGCTAGACAACTTCTCCGCGACCTGACCAGTGCCCTCAGTGGCGCCAGCACAACTCCCACAGCGACCGCCCAACTTCCGACCTTCCGGAGTCTCACAGCAGCGCTTCCTGGCGCGACGGTAACGCCTTCTACGGCTAGTCTCCTCCTCCGTGCGCTTCCGGCCACCATCGCTGGCGTGAGTACGACCCCCGCCGCTGCCAGGACGATCCTCCGCAGCCTCAGCGCAGCCCTTGCGGGCAGTAGTGTCACGCCGAGCGCTGCGTCTACGCTCCTGCGCCAGCTCTCGCCCCAACTCACTGGCGTCAGTACCACGCCTGTGGCAGCGCGTACCCTCCTGCGCACGCTCGTAGCCGCACTGCCTGGGAGCGGGACGACTCCTACGGCTTCGACAACCATTCTTCGCACCCTCAGCCCTGTGCTTGCTGGGGCGAGTACGACGCCTGGCGTGACGATCCAGATGCCGAGTGTGCGGTCCCTCAGTGCGGCGCTTGCGGGCAGCAGTACGACCCCTGGAGCGGCGTGCACCCTCCTCCGCCAGGTACCAGCACAGCTCTCCGGGGTGAGTACTACGCCTGCCATTGCGGTCCAACTGAGCACGGCCAGACTGCTCACGGCAGCCGTCGTAGGGACGAGTACGACGCCTAGCGCAGCGGCCACCATGAGCACCCTGCGTCAGCTTGTCGCGGCGGTATCGAGTACAACCGTGACGCCGGCGGCAGCCTCTAGCGTCCTGCATGGGCTCAGTGTCCAGGTCGCAGGCACCAGTACCACGCCGTCTGTGGCGATCCAGATGGCCGGGCTGCGGCAACTGACAGCCGCCGTGATAGGGACAACAACCACCCCTGCCGCAACGCGTACGGTCTTGCATGCGCTTCCGGCACAACTCCAGGGCACTACGAGTACACCGAGTGCCGCCGCTACTGTCCTGCGGCCCTGCGTGGCGCAGATTACTGGCACGAGTACGACCCCAGCGAGTGCGATCCAGCAGCAGCGTGCCCTGCTCGCAGCGCTCCCTGGGGTTAGCGTCACGCCGGCAGCCGTCGGGACGATGGGGACTTTACGGTCACTGACGGCTGTGATCGCCAGTACCAGTACGACGCCGACCATCAGCCGTGTGCTGGCTCGCGTCCTATTGACCGCGGTCGCAGGGACTACGACGACGCCACCTGCCATTGTCTCTCTTGCGACGACTCGTCTTCTGAGCGCAACGCTTCTGGGCACGAGTCTCACGCCGGACAGTCAGCGGACCATACAGCGTGTGCTCACAGGCACGTTCCCTGGCACGACGACGACTCCGGCGACAGCACGCCAACTCCAGCGTCTGGTGAGCGCCGTACTGGTGGGGACAACGACCACGCCATCTGCGGCGATCCAGATGGCGGGGCTGCATCAGTTTGTCGCGAACGTGAGCGGCGCTAGTACGACCCCGGCCATTAGTCGGACCGTTGACCATCGCCTCGCAGGATTGGTGCCCGGGGTGAGTACCACGCCTACGAGTAGTGTCCAGATGCTTAGGCGGTTTCAGGCTGCCCCTGCTGCCGTCAGTACGACTCCTACGGCTACGGTCATTGTGGGGACGCTTCGGGCCTTGCAAGCCACGGTCACAGGCGTCAGTCAGACACCGAGCAGTGGACGATCTCTCGCCCGGGCGCTGGTGAGTACGCTTACTGGCGTCAGTACGACCCCGAGTAGCCTGGCGACAACGCTGCATCAGCTTACCGCGCTGCTGCCTGGCGCCACGACGACGCTTCCTGCGCAGGGCAGTATTATACGCCCGCTGACGAGCAATCTTGCCGGGACAAGTCTGACGCTCGATATTCCGTGGACACTCCAGCGCGGCTTGCATAGCGCGATCGCGGCCACGAGTAGTACGGATGCCAGTATCCTGGTGACTGAGCATCTCCTAGGCGCTGTCCTCGCAGGCAGCAGTCTTACGCCCCAGGCGTTGCTCATTCCTAACTCTGGGGAGTTTCAACTCCTGGCGTCACTGCTGGGGACCAGTACCACGAGTCTGGCGAACTTGCTGCTCCTCAGTATGCAGCGCGTCGGCACGGTCGGCCCTCCAGGGCGTGGCGCTCAGGTGGCGGCGCTCCGGCAGGCTGCTGTAGACGGGCCTACGGGCCGTGGAGTTCAGGTGGCAGCACGACGACAGGCAAAGGTTTCGGCGTCTTCTGCCACCGGGCGCGGCGTTTTGGTGAAAGCAGAGGAGTGAATCGGCAATACAGAAATACGTCCCAGGTTTATTTCTGACAATGACCATGCTTGAAAGGAGAAGCGATGGGGTCTATCACGGACGTGTTGGAAAATGCCCTCCTTAACCATGTGGCGAACACAGCGTATACAGCAGCAACCTCGCTCTTCGTGGCCCTGTGTACCGCTGATCCGACCGATACCGCCACCACCCTCGCCGGCATTGAAGTGACCAATGCCAATGCGTATGCGCGCACAGCCATTACGTTTAGTGCGGCAGCGTCGCGCCAGGTGATCCAGAGCGGCGCCGTGACGTTCCCCCAGGCGAGCGGTACCTGGGGCACCATTACTCACTGGGCGATTGTGACCTCGGGTACGTATGGTGCGGGAACGTGTCTGGCGCATGGGTCCTTTACGGGCAGTTTTGCCCCGGTCAATGGCAATACGCCGACGATTCCCACGACGGAGATTAAAGTGCAGTTTAACGCCAGTAGCGGGGCAGGCTTTACTGACTATTGCGTCCACAGCTGGCTCAACCTGGCGTTTCGGAACGTGGCGTTTAGCAAGCCAGCGACGTATGTGGCGCTCACGACAGGGACCATTGCGGATGCGACGCTGATTGCTGCCGCGTCTGAGGTAGCGAATGCGAATGCCTACGCGCGTGTGCTGGTCAATATTGCGGGCGGCTCCGTGCCGAAGTGGACCACCGCGACGACAGGGACGTTAGAGAATGCGGACGCTATTACCTTTCCCACGCCATCGGGGAGTTGGGGTCTGGTGACGGGCATGTTCCTTGTGGATAGTGCAACATTGGGGGCGGGGAACATTCTGGGGTTTGACATGAGCAGTGTCACGGATCAGACCCCCCAGTCTGGAGACACCGTGCAATTTGCCGCGACCGCGCTTGACCTGACGCTTAGCTAGGGGGAGAATAGTCCTATGCTCGCGAGCTTTATCAAAGACCCTGCGGCGGTCCTGGACTATACTATTGACTGGTCCCCCTGGCTGGCCGACGATGCCATCGTCACGTCTACCTGGACGGTCGAGGGCGATGTCGAATTGAGCGATGACGTGGTCTATACCAGCATTACGCAGGTGTGGGCGAGTGGCGGGACCGAGGGCACCCTGGCGGACCTGACCAACCACGTGGTGACGGAAGAGGGCCGGGAGGATGAGCGTACCATACGGCTGATTCTGCGGCAGCAGTAAGAGAGCGTGGAGCATGGCCATCGCCTTTGGCCCCATGATTACCTGCGTCCTGCCTCCCTCAGACATGGCGCTTCCGGTCGGAACCATTGTGGACATTGTCTACCCTGGTGGGGCGACCTGGCATGCTCGCGTGCGCAAGGAACTCAAACCCATGAAGGACGGGCGGCGGCGTATCACAGTAGTCTTGTTGCCGCAGAAGGGGCTGGCATGGCCGATACGGGACGAAGAAGGCTGGATGCGTACGGGCGGCCCCTCCCAAGACTTATTGACGCCTCGACGCGCGAGCGAGGCGGGGCCATCAACCGACGCCAGCAGGAGTTGATTGAGCGGCTCCTCCAGGAAGAGTATGATGCGCTCCTGGTGCAAGGGAGTTATGCCGAGGTCACGCTCTCGTTTGTGGTCAAAGACGGGTGTATTGCGACGGATGTGTATGTGATGCGCTGTCGGCAACGACGCACGGAGGAGGAGTAACCTGTATGGTACTCGACGAGATCGGGGCGTTCCTCGAAGCCGAAGGCGTTGGCATTATCGGTCAGACGCTCTTTCTGGGCTCCATGCCTCAGGATGAGCCAGGTGCGGGCAGCCAGGATGCGGTGATGGCCGTCATTGAGATACCCGGACAGGGTCCGCGCAAAGCCCATGACCAGACACTCTATGAGCTGCCCTATCTTCAGATTGCAACGCGTGGGTCCCCGTATGGCTATCAGGCGGCACGGCAGAAGGCTCAGGACGCATGGGACGCGCTAGATGGGGTTGCTAATATGGCGCTTAGTGGCACAACGTATCTGCTGATAGAGGCGTTACAGTCTCCATATTTTTTACGCAGTGACGACATGTCACGTCCGCACATTATCTTCAATTGCCGTTGCACGAGGGCACTGTAGAAATCTTTCTTGCATCTCTTTGTTGACTCGCGTACCTTCTACGAAACTTTTCTTTCGGTATCCCATCTGCACCCTGCATGACGAGTGGCGGGCAGCAGCGAGTGAACCGAGGACCAGGGGCCATTCCCCTGCCTGACCTCGGTTTAGCTTGTTGTGGAGCTTCCGTCATGCCCGAGCCCCTCTACACTACCGATAGCTGGAACGGCATCCCTCATTACGTCTGTAATGCCTGCGGCTACGATACGCTTCAGCTTGCCCGTATCACCGACCATTGCGGAAGTTGCCCGGCGGTTGCGGCGCTTGAGCCTTCCCTCGCTCAGGCTGAAGCGTCCCTATCTTCCCCGCCGGGCAGCACGCCTGCGCCACCAGATCCCCCACCCACGGATCCGCCCCAGTCTCTGCCGGTCGAGGAGGTGCCCTCATGAGTACCCAGGCGTATTCGGCCTATGGCACTCAGGTTCGCGTTGGTGACGGCATCCCGCTTGCCGTGTTGACCATCAATGCTGCGACCAACACGGCGCCCATTCTCGTCACCACTACAGCGGCCCATGGCGTGATTGACGTGTCCTACGCCACGATCGCGGGCGTTGTCGGGAATGCGGGTGCGAATGGCTCCTGGGTCGTCGAGGCGGTCACGACGACGCAACTGCGGCTGCGGAACTCCGTGGGCAATGGGACATACACGAGCGGGGGGACTCTGACGAAGGTCAGTACGTTTGCCTCGATTGCCGAACTCACGAACGTGCAGGATGCGGGCAGTCGGACGGATGTGATTGATGTCTCGGCGCACGATGGCTCCGGCTATTCCAGTGAAATTGCCACGCTCAAGCGCACGAATACGATGCGCCTGAGCGTCAATCTGGCGCCTGATCATCCCACGCATGACGAAGTGACCGGGTTACTCAGTCTCTACAACAGTGGCGCGCGCCGGGATTGGCTCCTCGTCCTGCCGCCCTACCCTGGCACGGGGAGGAAGGCGACAGGACATCTCTACGGGGCCGTGACGTACTACACGATGCCGCTGCCTGTAGCTGGTGCCGTGACGGCTGAGATGGAACTGAGCTTTGATGGTGCGTTTAGCTGGACATCCTAGAAAGGACTAGTTTATGGCCACCCTTGCCAGGTCTGCGTATGGGACAACATTTCGTATCGGTAGCAACGTCATACCTGAACTTATCAATCTCGATGGCTTGGGCAGTAGAACAGACCTCGTGGACGTGTCAGCACACGATGGTTCGGGCTATTCGAGTGAGATAGCAACGATTAAGCGTAACAACCCCATAACGGCCACAATGAACTATGTCCCAGGTAATACTATTCAAAATAGTCTAAAGGCCCAGTATGACGCCGGCACGTCAACTTCGTACAGTGTGACCCTTCCCGGCACGCCGGCCGCCGTCTGGACCTTTAACGCCATCGTCTCCCAGTGGCAGTTGAATCCGTTGCCGGTGAATTCTGTCCCCCAACTCGCGGTCATCTTTAATCCTGATGGGCCTATTGTGATTAGCTAGGTCGTCCTATGCTCGATATTCACTGGACCTTGACCGTGTCCGTTCCGCAACTCGACGCTCTCCAGCAGACGTTGCTGGAGCTAGGAGTCAACATCGTGGCAGAGATCGCGGGCATCCAGAATGCCATTAACAGTCTCGTGACCAATCAGGCCGCTGGCCAGGATGCGCTCTCCGCCCATCTCACGGCCATCGAGACGGAAATTCGGCAGCTAGGAGATAACCCTACGCAGGCCCAACTCGATCACCTCGCGGACCAGGTGAACGCCGCTGCCGCCACTGCGGCCAAGGGCGCCGAGGATCTGCGGGCGATGACCGAGCAAGTCGCAGGCATGGTCCCTGACGCGCCACCCCCAGCATAGGTAGAAACACGTATGGCTGACCCGCGTGTCATACCACTCGTGGACATTGTCTTGGACAAACCACGGCATTTATTGTTCGACCGTTTAGCCGTCAAGTTCATTGAACTGGAGCTGACCAGGATCTGGGGCCGGGAATATACGTTTTATCAAGCACTCCGGCTCTGTGCCGAAATGCTCCAGAACGATGATTTGAGCAAGCTCAGTCTGATTAATATCACCGTCATGCTCTGGGCAGGCTGTCTGCACGAAGACCCCACGCTGACGCAAGCCACGATTGAAGAGGCGCTCCCGTACGCCGATCCATCGCTGCTCATCCCGTACGTTGGCCCCATTCTGCAAGCGTGGCAAGCCGCGAGCCCGACAGCGCCGCCGGTGCAGGAAATGAATGGCGAGGTCGTCGATGAGAACCCTTTGGACGCATCGCCTGGGAGCAGCTCTGGAGTTTTGAGCGGCAGTGCCTTGGCCTGAGTGAAGCGGAGTTCTGGCGACTCACCTTTCGCGAGGGCTGGCTCCTCGCGCAACAGTACTGGCGGGCACAGGCGAGACGCGACCGGGCGACAGCCCTAGTGGCGCAGATTCTCTTGAACGTGAACCGGGCTGAACATACGAGCCCGATGAGTCTGGAAGATGTGATGCAGGCCCTAGGCCATCCTGACGAGACGCCGCCTCCACCGCCGGTCACGGTGGAGCAACTGCATGACCGCTTTGCGTTACTCGCTGACGTGTTTCGCGGGAATGGGACGATGGATGGATGAGGAGTAGCACTTGTGAGTGAGATCCTGGCCGGAGACGTTGTTGCGAGGTTGCGCGCGGACGTAAGCCAGTTTAACCAGGCCATTGCGGACGTGCTCCAGCGCCTCAATCAACTGAGCCAGGCAACGACCCAGTTTCGCGCCACCCAGACCCAGTCGCAGTCAGCCATCACCAACCTCAGCGCCGCGATGCTAGCGCTCCAGCAGGCCATTACCCGCCTGACGCAGGCGCAGACTCAGTCCACCACGCAACAAACGCAGGGCCAGCAGAGTAGCCGACAACTGGCAGCGGCCTACCTTGCGCTGGCGCAGTCCATTGCCCAACAGACCCAAGCCTATAGCCAGATGACGCAAGCCGTTACGCAAGCCACGCAAGCCATTACCCAATCCACGTCGTCCCTGCGGACGCAACAGACCGTGCTTCAGCAAACAACGCAGGCGACGGGTGCAGCGTCCAGCGGCTTGAAAGCCATGCTGACCATCGCCGGGGGCATCGGGGTTGCGACCGGCATTGGGGCCATTGCGGGGCAACTCAAAGACCTGGCGGTCCAGACCGTACAGGTCGGCGCGCGCATGGAAAGCTTGCGGTCCTCCCTCTCTGCTCTGGGGGGTAGCGCGGCCATTGGGGCGGCGCAATTCCAGACGCTCTTTAACACCGCCCAATCACTCGGCGTTGCCTTTGAGCCCCTTGCTCGCAGCTTTGTGAAGCTGACTGCGGCCGCGACCCAGGCAGGGCTCCCCCTGGCCGACCAACTCCGTTTGCTCACCGCGACCACGGCGGAAGCTCGTCGTACGGGGGCCTCCTCTGAGGAACTCGGGCGGGGGATTACGGCTCTTGCCCAGATGGCGAGTAAGGGCAAAGTCTCGATGGAGGACCTGCGCCAGCAATTTGGCGAGGCGCTCCCGACGGGGATGGCGGCCGCTGCGAAGGGTATGGGCATTACGACCGAGGCCCTGAATAAGCTGGTCGCGAGTGGCACGCAGGATTATGCCCCCCTTGTGAAGGCGATCACGCGTGGCTTTGAGGAGATGCAGGCCTCGGGTGGCAAGTTTGTCGATGGTACCCAGCAAGCCTTTAACCGCCTGAAGAATGCCTGGACCGAACTCCAGGACACCATCATGAAGGGTGGACTGGGTGACTATATTGTCAAAGTGGCAAACAATATTCGCGAGGCGGTGGAATGGACGAACAAGACGCTGAAGGCCCGGGAGGAGGCACGGGCGGGTCCCCAGGGGCCAACGCCTGAAGGCTTAGCAGGAGCCGACCAGGAGCAGGCCAAAGAAATTACGCGACTACAACGGCTGATTGCGCTGTATGAGCGCGAGAAGGCCGCCGGGACGACGATTACGCCCGGCATGCAGACCGTGGTCGATCAAGCGAGGGACCGACTGGAGGAGATCCGCAAGGCCATCCTTGAGAATACCAATGCGACGGCCGATCAGGGCAAAGCGCAAGAAAAGGTCACGCAGGAAACCAACAAGACCAAGGCTGCCCAGGAACAGCAGGAAGAGAACTTGAAGAGCCTGCGTGCGGCCCTCGATGCCATCCACAAAGAAGATGAAGCCTTCCGTGCAAAAGCGGCTCTTGCCCCCAATGTGTACGGGGACCCCAAGGGCACCACCGACCAGCAAATGACCTTTGCCAAGGCCCGACAGCAAGAGCTTGAAGCCTCTGTCAAAAAGGCGGCGGAACTCGTTCAAGCCTTTCCAGCCACGACGGTTGTTCCTCCCGGCATGCGGAAAGAGTTGGCCGATCTCGATATCCAAGTACGCAAGTATGGCGAGACCCAGGATGCCCTCAGAGAGAAAGAACAAGCGCTTGCGAAAGCTGAGCGCGAGAAAGAGGCGGCCATCAAACGTGCCGCGGCAGCACGGGAGGCTGAAGCCAAAGCCGCCGTTACCCAAGCCATTGAACTCGACTCCACCCTTGAACGCCTGCGAGGCATGACCCGTCGTCCTGATGAGAACAAAGCGGAAGAAGCCGCCACGCGGGTGCGCACACAGTATGCTGGCGCTGTGGCGGAAGTTGAGAAGTGGATCGTGGCACTGGAGCGCTCTAAGGCCCTTCAGGCGGCCCGCCCTGAAGCCCTGGAACAGTTTAAGGCGCTGCGTGATGCCCTGCGTGAGGCGGGGGAAGCCCAGGCCAAGCTCGCCTCTGAGGAGGTGCTCAAGCAGCAGATGGCGCCGCTGCAAGAGCTTGCGGTCAAATACGGAGCGGTGACCGCGGAGATTATCAGCCAGAGCGCGCATGTCCAGGAGTTGGCCAGCACGTACAACCTCGCCGCCCAACAAGTGCGGGACCTGGCGAAGGCGGAAGAACTCGCCGCCCAGTTCAAAGGGACGCCGCTGGAGGATGCCGCGGAGCAAAAGCGCGTCGCAGTGGAGACCGGCGTCATCTATCAGGCAGAAATCGAGCTGCTCAAGGAACGCTTTACGGCTTTGAAACAGAACGCCGACGCCATGCGGACGGCCGAAGACGCCCAGGCGGCGTTTACCCAGCGGATCAAGGATAACCTGGAGCAACTCCAGACCCCGCGTGAGGAACGGGCAGAAGCCCGGTTGCGGGCGCAGGCCCGCCGCCAACACGTCGCCTTGACGCCAGAAAATGAGGCGCTCCTCCAACAGATTACGGCGCAGGAGCGCTGGAATGACATCATGGGGGTGACGGAGCAGATCGGGGATCGGGCTGCCCAAAGCATTACGGATGGTCTCTTGAGCATCATTGACGGCACGAAGAGCGTCAGTGAAGCCTTCAAGCTGATGGCGAAGAACATTCTCGATTCCATTGCCCAGATTGTCATGCACGAGACCTTTAAACGGCTGATTAGCCTCGGGATAGGGCTCCTGGGCAGCGCCTTCGCCCCGACCATAGCGCCTGAAGGCGGGAGCAGTGCGGGGGGCGGCGGCTTTGAACTGCTTTTCGGTGGGACCGCGAGCAGTGGGATGCGCGCCCAGGGCGGTGCGATCGTCAACCGCCCGACGACCATCCTGGCGGGCGAGAATCCCTCCATGAATCCCGAGTACGTGGTCAATAGTCCCCAGATGAAAGCCTTGATGGGCGCAGCGATGCGGGCTGGGCCGAGCGCTGGAGGACAGGCTGCCGGTGGCGATGTGGCGGTCATCCTGGTCGATAACCGGGGCCAGGCTGAACGCGAGGCGGCAGCGCAACGTGGCATGGGGCGTCAGGTCATCATCCAAGAAGTGGTGCGGGACCTCAGCCAAGGGTCGGGCTCGACGATTGGGCGCATGATCCGCGCGGGAGGGCATTAGGGAATATGCGCCCAGGATTTACGATGGACAATACTATGAAGTGTTGCTGGGGATACGGAGAAATCCTTCGCAAGAACAGCTTGTCTTTCTCCCGCTGCGTATCGTTGCCGAATAAGGATAACTTGCGCCGTTGTCAACTTCGCCTGTGGCAAGGCTTCTCCATGCGCAGACATACCATGAAACCTGCCCAAGAGACGGCCTCTCTCGACGGCATCGCGCGCATTGTCTTTGGCTGTTCCAGGGTAGAGGTGCCAGGGATTCGTGCAGGGTGGATTATCACAGTGGTGCAGAATCCATCGCGCGGCAAGCATGGCTCCCTTATTGATGAGTTTCCACATCATCCGGTGGGCACGCTCATGAAAGTGTTTGTTGTCGATGGAAAATTGGAACGAACCATATCCCCAGTCCATGGTTCCTCCGATCCATCCCCAGCAGCAAAACGGGCAGTCTCTTCCGTGGGCACACACAACGACTTTTTCCCAAAGACGTGTACTCAAGTCAGGTCGTTGACATGTCCTAAAGCATTCTCTGCAACAGTATTTGCCCGTGTTCCTCGATATTTTCGACGGCTTGGTAATAAAAACTTTGCGACATGTGGGATTCTGGCAGGTCAATGTAACGGGTTTCTGGCGACATGTGTCCTTGCATGGCCTAGAGCAATAGACTCTTTTGTTCTGCCGGGATGGAAAAACAAAAAACACACGACCACACGTAGGATTTTTGCAGGCACACGCGACAAGCATACTCAACCTTCCGTAAGTTGGGTGATCCCGAAGATGGTGGAGTGTGGCAACTCGTCGGAATCGAGCTGTCCTACGGTTCATGAGGCCGCAGTAAGCCACTCCTACAATTATAACACGATGGGGGCCTAGATACTAGTGGCCGTCTATCCCTTTACACCAATTCCGTCTAGCATACAGGCCCCATCTGTCCTAGACCCAATGCATATATTTGAATCAGATTCTGGTACCACATTTAGGAGATCAAAGCACTCACGGCCCCAGCGTCGCTACCAGCTCGACTACCTCGGCAAGGTCACGGCGGAGTGGCGCATTATCCGCGACTTCCTCCAAGCGCAGCGCCTTGGCGTCTTGCCGTTTGAGTTTCTGCATATGACGGCCACCGATGCCGCGACCTACAGCAATACCACGCCAGTAGTGGTGACCATGTGGCATGCCTATACCAGCGGGCAATGGGTGTCGATTGGTTCCAGCAATCCCAATACGAGCCTGCACGGTGGGTGGCGGATTACCCGATTGTCTTCCACTACCTTCAGCCTCGATGGCTCCATTGCGGGGGGCGCAGGGACATGCCAGGTCTATACCTATATCCCCCAGGCGGTCGGCGTCTTTAGCGAGGACAGCGACCCCAGCCCGGTCAAACTCATGGGACCGGAAAGTACGACGAGCAATCGGGGGCGTTTCTCGTTTAGCGTGCAAATCTTGGAGCTGCTCTAATGCCACGCCTGCTCAGTGCCGCCTTAACGCGGGAGAAGAATCAGTTAGCTAGTGACCATACGATCACCATGTGTGGCCAATTAGACATTGTGGGTGGTCCTGTCCCCTATCGGCTGGTCAACTACGATCAGGATGTGGTGTTCCATGGCATTGTCTACCACCGGGCAGCCTTTGACGTCGATGCCCTCGAAGATGCTACGAGCATGGCGCTGGTACGCCTGCGTATCTCGTTCGGCAACGTAGATCAGGCCTTGAGTGCACTCCTGGAAACCTACTGGGGGCCTGATACCCCTTGGCAGGTCACGATTTGGCAAATCGACACGCGACAACCTAACGAGACGCCCTTTCAGGCTGGCGAAGTCTTCCAGGTGGCGCAGGTCAATACCGACTTTGTCAGTGCTGTAGTGGAAGTTATTGCCGCCGGTTTCACCCTGGGTGGCACGATGCCCAAGCGTCGGTTCACGACCAGCGGCGGTTTCCCATGGATCCCCAGGAGGTTCTAGCCATGGCACAGTCTACTACACTCCCTGACATGGCCGCCCTAGTCGAGCCGTTACTTGGTCTCAGTTATGAGCAGTACGATTGTTGGCGACTGGTTAGGCGCTTGTACCGCGACTATTGGGGGGAAGACCTTGATGATGACCCCGTCCAGGGCTGGAAGCATGTGCAGGAGATCTGGTGGCAGGAGGACGTGGACGATCCGCTAACGCTGTCGCAGAGCGGCGATTTATGGATCATGCGGGGACAAGGAATGAGTAGTCATCATGTCAGTATCGTGTGTAATACGGTTCATTTTGTCCATGCACGGCGAAGGACAGGCGTGTGTTTAGAGCCACTGAGACGCTGGAGACCGCGTCTCCTCCAGATTGCCAGGCTACGCAGGCTACTGTAACCTGTGTACTCCTCCTGTCCCCCTTACGGGGAAGGGATGGCCGTTGGCGCACCGCCACGCGCACCTTTCCTGCGGGCGATGCGCTGGAGGCCTATCTGCCATCCACAGAGGCCCTTTCCAGGGTGGCGATCAATGGGGGTGTAGTCCCGCCTGACCTCTACAGTAGTGTAGTACCACAAGCAGGCGATGAGGTATGGCTGTACCCGGCATGGGCTGGCCCTGAAGTCTGGGTACCCATAGCCATCGGGCTCGCAGTCAGTCTCATTAGCGCGACGGTGTCGCATTTCCTGTTTCGCCCCAAGCCATTTCTGCTCCCTCAGCAAAATAGCCTCACCGAAACCACCGAGGAACACACGTTCTCCTTTGAAGGCATTCGCACGGCTATTGGCCCTGGAGCCTCGGTGCCCGTGGTCTATGGTCGCCACCGTATTGGGGGCCAACTTCTCGCCGCAGCGGTGGATCAGGCCGCCGTCTACATTGACGAGGGTGTGCCGACGACGCCCGGCGTAGCCGTGACCGCCGTGGGCTATGGAGAACCCCAGAATATTGTCATTATCACGGCCCCCGGTAATGGGTTTAGCCATTACCAGAACATTACGCTTGAAGGTCTTATAGGCAAACCGGCGCTCAATACGACGTGGACTATTCGCATCTTAGACGGTGACCCCGACAGCTTTGCCTTGCTCTATTCCTGGGGCGTGAACATCGAGACGCCCTACGGCGGCGGTGGAGTGGCACGCCCGGCCAGCACCGGCCGGCGCATCGTGCAGGCGACCTCCTCGCCCCCGACGCTGAGCTTGTTCCTCGGGCTGTGTGAAGGCCCCATCAGTGCGGTCCTCACGGAGACGATCCAGATTAATGGCCAACCCATTCAGAACTTTCCCGGCGTGCAGGTCTTTACGGCCCTGGGGACAGCGGATCAGCCGGCCTTTGCGGAGTTCGGGGCGGCGCGCAACACGTTTTCTGACGGCCGCATCATTACCCCCGAAGGGATTGCCGTCACGTATACGTCCAACGGTCCCCTCTACGCCTTTGTGCTCAATCTCGTCTGGGAACAAGGCCTCTTCTACATGAATGAGAAGGGGGAAAAGGAAAGTAATACCGTCCATATTGAGTATCGCTATGCCGTGGCGGGCACGGGCAACTGGTCGCCGGTCGCCGTCGCCGATGTGACCGGGGATCGCACGGCACCCGTGCGCATCGGTTTGAAGCAAGAAGGCTTACCATTTGCCCAGTATGACATTCAGATTGCGCGCGGGGGTGCGACGCAGACCAATGAGGTGCGGGCCAAGTTTGAGCCCACCCTGGAGAGTGTCACCGAGTATATTCCCAATCAGGCGAGCTATCCCTATACGGCATGGTTGGGGCTGAAGGCCCTTGCGACGGATAGCCTGCGCGGAGCCCTGCCCAACATTACCGTGGAGGTGCTCGGGCGGACGGTACGGGTGGCGACGCTCGTACCCGTGGAAACCTGGTCGGACAATCCGTCCTGGTGCGTGATGGATGCGCTCACGAACAAACGGTATGGGCGCAGCGTGCCCGACGGCGACATTGACCTGAATGCCTTTTATCTCTACGGGCTCAATTGTGACCAGATCATCGACGGCGAGATGCGCCACCGTTTGAATATCGTCCTGGACCGCGAAACCCGTGCGCAACAATGGTTCCTCGAAACCATGGGCGGCTCACGCGGCCTGCTGCTCAAATCCTACGGTCTCTGGACGCCGCGCCCGACGATGAGTGAGCCGCCGGTCATGCTGCTGTCCTGGACGATGGTGAGCAACGTGACCGTCACGTACCTGCGCGACGTAGACGCGGTGAACGTCATGGAAGCCCGGTTTGCCAATGAGGCGTCCGACTATGAGCAGGACGTCATGACCTGGCCCACGATTGAGCACTGGCCGGCAGACGTCCACAAGGCGAGTCTCGATCTGCGCGGCATTACCAAGCCCTCGCGCATTATGCGGGCGCTCCAATATGAGCTGAATCGGCGGCGCTATGAAAATGTGCTCTTGGAGTTGGATGCCAGTGCGGAAGCGCTGCCCCTGCAACTGCATGACCTGTTTCGCTTCTCGCATCCCCAGCCGGGCTGGGGGACGTCCGGGCGCATTCAACCCCTCTCGACGACAACGATCCTTTACCTCGATGAGCCGTGTACCATGCAGTCTGGCGTCCAGTACGTGGTGTACTTGCGCTATGAGAATGATGTCGTCCTGGCGCGCAGTGTGCTCACGGAACCAGGCACGGTCAGGCGCCTGACGCTGACGACGCCTACGGACAGCCCCCCACCGCCCTATACCACGGTCTGGGTCTTTGGGACGCTGGCGACTGAGGCGAATACGCGGATTTTCCGCGTGACGGCCCTGCAACGCAAGAGCGATACGACCGTGCACCTGGAGGCGGTCATCCACAACCCGAGCATCTATGATGATGCCCTGGCCACGCCGCTCCCTGTGGTTACCACGCTCTTTAATCCTCTCGGCCCGCCACCACCGATCGTGACGCTCATTGCCACGGAACTCGTCCGTATTCAGTCCAGCGGGGCGAGTTTGCGCGTCGTGAATCTGTCCTGGGATGTGGCACAACTCACGAGTGGGTACGCGCCCTACGGCGGTGCCTCGATCTTGCGGCGGACGATTGGCGCGAGTAGTCAGGCCGGGCAAGTGACCGCAGGCACGATCGATCTCGGGGCGATTATTGACCCCAATGACCCGAACGTGAACTATACCCCCCTGGCGCAAGTACGCGGGCATGTCCTGGACTACGATGACGCGACGGTCATTACGGGCAGCACGTATCAGTACCGGGTGGTTCCGGTGTCGTCCCTGGGGGTCCCCAACAACACGGGGGCGCGGGAAGTCCTCATTCATATTACGGGCGCCAGTACAGCCGCCTATTTCCCGGGGACGCCGCGCAACCTCCGCCTCAAAGGGCAACTCGTGGGGGTGACGGAGTGGGAAGGACGGGACGTCCATGTCGAGTGGGACAGTGTAGAGCCCAGTCCCCTCTTTTCTGACACGTTTTTCGTGCAGGATTATGTGGTGCAAGTCTGGGCGCCCGGGCAACTCTACCTGTTGCGGGCGACGACGGTCGCGGTCAGCCCCACCGGGCAGTCCGTGCAGTGGACCTATACCTACGAGCAAAACTATGAGGATCAGGTCCGGAGTGGGTACAACAGTGCGAGGCGGGACCTCGAAATCTGGGTGTGGGCACGCACGAATACCGGGCTCACGTCGCAGGTCCCCGCCCATATCGGGGTGATCAATCCACCACCAGACATGTCAGACATCCTCCCCGATGTGACGGGGCTCTTTGAAGCGGCGCTCATTAACTTTAATCAGTGGGTCGAGCCCCGCGATCTCCATCACTACGAAGTCTACCTCGACATCATGAACCCGCCCGTGGCCATCTACCAGGACGTCAGCGTGGCGTTCCGCAAACTCTTTCCTGCCGACTTGATCGCGGGGGTTCAGTATTGGACCTACATCTTACCCTTCGATACCTTCGGGCCAGGGATACCGAGCCAGACCGCGACCTTTACGCCCGTCGCCCTCACCGCCGACAAGCTCGATTCGACCCCGCCCAGTGTGCCCGTGGGGCTGGTCCTCACGACAGGCTCCACCGTGGCCGAGGACGGCACGATTGATACCTGGGTCGAGGCGTCGTGGGACCCGGTCAATGAGTCCGATGTCGCCGGCTATCAGCTCTCCTTTCGGTTCCCGCCCAGTCTCGTCCCGACCGGGGTCTTTGTGGACCGTGGCGAATCGCGTTACCGCCTTCAGGTACCGGGGGGTGTCGAAGTCTTTGCCCGGGTCGCGGCGTATGACAAGACCATGAATATTAGTGCCTTTACTGAGGAAGTCAGCATTACGACGGGGAGTGATACGACCCCGCCTGGACTGCCCAGTAATCTCACGGCCATTGGCGGGGTTGAGAAGGTGCATCTGCTCTGGACGCCCCCTGCCGACCTGGACTATGACTACGGGCAAGTGTGGTCGTCACCGACCAATGACTTGAGCCTCGCGAACCCGATTGGCAGTGGCAGCTTTAGCGCCGAACATCAGGGCCTAGGGGCGAATGATACCCGGTATTACTGGGTGCGCGCGGTGGACCGTTCCGGCAATGCTGGGGAGTTTTATCCCGCGACGCCGCTCGCCGGCATTGTGGGCACGGCGGGCCAGATTGATACGACGTTTATTAGCTCCCTGGCGGTGGACAAGCTCCTCGCCGGGACCATCGATGTCCTCGTCTATCTCGGGGTCGCCAATCGCATTTATCTCGATGGCGTGCACCAGCAGATTGTCGTGTTGGATGCGACCCGGGCTCGGGTCGCGATGGGGAGCCTGGGGGCCGGCAGTACGGACTGGGGCCTGCGAGTCTGGGATAGCCTCGGACGGATCATGTTTGACGCGACGGATGAGGGCGTCACCGCCGTGGGTATCAAGACCGGGGCCATTAGCGCCAGTCATCTGCGCACCGATACCGCCGTCATTAGCGTAGCGGCCCAGATTGCGAATGAACAGGTCATTGATTCGCACATTAAGAACCTGAGTGCCAACAAAATCGTGGCAGGCACGATTCAGGCCATCATCAACGTTGGCGTCGGGGGCGTGCCAGGGCTCTCTACCAACCTCTATCTCGATGGCTTTAACCGCAACCTCGTGGTCTTTGACGACACCAACCGCACGCGCATTATGCTCGGTCATCAGGGCAGTGGTGTCTATGGGCTCCGTATCTGGAATGCCAACGGCGACCCCATGTATGACTTTACGACAGGCGCCACGACGGTCGGCATTACGCCCAATGCCGTCACCGAAAGTGTGCAGCATGACGCGCCAAGTAACTTGGTGGTCACAAGTTCGGAAACGGTGGTCGCCACCATCACCTTTCCCCAACTCGCCGCGGGGGATGAGGTCCTCCTGTTTGGCAAGATTGCGGCGACGATCACTGCTGATGCGCACTTGCGCGTGCGGCTCCGGGAAGATAGCGCCTTCGGTGGCGAGTGGGACTGGACCGACTGTCACTCCCCACTCGCGGTTGGGCTGTCGGTGCAAGCGGTCTATCCGGTGACGACGCCGATGTTCAACAAAGCCTTTGTCATGACGATGCAAAACACCTTTAGTGGCGCCACGGTGGCGGCCGAATCGCGCAAGCTGGTCGGGCTACGGAGGAAGCGCTAATGCCTATGCTCGCCCACTACCAGCGCAGTGACGGCCTCATTCTGGGGCTCTGGATTGCCAATACTGAGGCACTCTTGCTGGCCCAAGTGGTCGAAGGGGATCCCGTGCACGGGTATCTGCTCGTGCCTGATCAGGATCGGGCGGTGTTGCAAGAGCAATATCTCGTGAGTGCCAGCGGCCTGATCCCGAAGCCTGCGGTCACGCTCCATGCCAGCCCCTCACCATTTCCCGCCGATGGCTCCAGTGTGTGTACGGTCAGCGTCGTGCCGTTTGTCCCCTGTACGGTCCTGGTCGATACGATCCCCTATGCGCTGGTAAGCGAGGACCCTACGTTGCTTCTCACAGCCGATGCCCCGACGCTGTTCCAGATCAGTCTGCCGCATCAGGCGGCGTGCTGGGGCTCCCCGATCACTGTGGAGGCTGTGTAGATGCCGAGGCATGCGCACCAGGCATGGCGTGATACCCCCTTGTCCGCGGACGTGCAGCTCATGCTCACGGTCCTGCTGCGGCACGTGAACGTCCTGCGGGTGTGTACCGATTTGCCGCCGCTGACACTGGACGAGTTGTGCCAGGAGGCGCGCCTGCAACTCCGTACCCTGCCAGAGAGGGAGGAGCGTCCATGAGCCTCCTAGGATCGGGCAGTGGGAGCGGGTACCCAAACGAAATAGATACGCGGCAGACGTTTGTCAACAGCCCATTGGCGTCTCCTGATAGTTCAAGTAGAATTGATGCTGAATTTGTCAACGATAGCCTCCATACGCTCGTCCAACTAGAAACCACGCTCGGCGCCAGGCCCCAGGGCAATTTTGCCTCCGTCGCGGCCCGGCTCCAACAGTTCGTGCCAGGTGGGGGTGAGAGCCCGCTCACCTTTGGCTTTGCGGCGACCACGACAGTCACGATTCCAGGCACCCTGCACAATCTCGGCACGGCCAGTCCGCTCATTGACATCTATGACAATCTCTCGCCGCGCAACAGTATTGAGCCCAATACTATCAGTATCAATACCGCCAGCTATGATATCGTCGTGACGTTTACGACGCCCCAGAGCGGCGTCATTTGCCTGGCCAATCCGGTGCCGCAATACAGCACCACCTTTACGAACACCACCTCGGTCAGCATTCTGGGTACCAGTCATGGCCTGGATACGTCGCTCCTCTTTGCGAGTGTCTATGTGGTGAGCGGCGCGCAGCAGATTCATAGCAGTAGTGCCTCGGTCACGATCCACACGGGCACGTATGATGTCCTCATCACGTTTGATACCCCGCAAAGTGGCGCCGTGACCTTGAGCGCTGCGGGACCCCGCTATAGTACCGCGTTTACCGAGCAAACGAGTGTCACCGTGTTCGGGGCGACGCATGGCCTGGGCACGGGCGCCCTGCTCTATCAGGTCTATGACAACGGCGCGCCCCGCGCCTTTATTGAGCCCAATACCCTCAGTATTGACCAGAATACCTTTGATGTCGTGATGACGTTTCAGACGCCCCAAAGTGGCACGCTCCTCCTGGTCGGCGCGACCGCCATTAGTGGGCAGGAGTTTGAGATTCGGGACCACGGGGTCACGGACGTCAGTGCGGTGCGCGTCTATAGCGAGTTGGGCACACTGCACTTGCAGATGGGCGTTGGCAATCAAGCCGTGGTGGAGAGTACGACTGGCAGCATTGTGCAGACGACCGACAACACGGGCAACCTCGTCATCGCGGGCGAGGCCTACAAGTCAGTGGGTGGTCCCTGGCTGGCCCCTTCCGATGCCCGCCTGAAAACCAATGTGCACCCCTTTACGGATGGCCTTGATCTGCTCCTCCACCTGGAACCGGTCTGGTTCACGTTTAATGGCCAGGGGGGGATTGCCCCAGATGGCAAGGAGCATGTGAGTCTCCTCGCGCAGGCGGTGCAAACTCTGGCACCGTACCTGGTCGGGAGTCGTCCTGGTGTCCTGGAGCCCGGTGGCCCGGCGACGGACCTCCTCACGCTCGATACCGGGCCGCTGCTCTACGTGCTGATCAATACGCTTAAAACCCTCTATGCCACGCAACAGACGCAGGAGGCGCGCCTGGCCCGCCTTGAAGCCCTCCTAGAGCCCCCAGAGGAGATGCCCGCATGACACGATGGATCCTTCGCGTCGTCCTGTCTCTCGCCTGCCTCGGGTACGGCATCGCCTGGGCACAAGACCAGGGGCTCCTCATCAATGGCTCCCGCACGATTGCCGGGACCATCAATGCCGCGACGACGACCGGTACGGGCAGTGCGTACCTCCTCGCCCTCAATCCCCCTATCACGGCGTATATCGACAAGCAGTGTTTTACCTTTAAGGCCCATGTGACCAATACGGGCGCTGCCACCCTCAACGTCAATGGCGTGGCCATCAGGCCCCTGAAGAAGTACGTGGGGACCGCGCTGAGTGATCTGGTAGCCGGCGATATTACGATGGGGCAAATTGTCCTCGTCTGCTACGATGGCACGGCGATGCAACTCGTGGGGACAGGCGCCAGCGGAGGTGGAGGTGGCGGCAGCCTGGGCTTTACGCCTGAGAACGTGGCCAACAAGGCGATTGCCCCGGGGCTTGGCACCTCTGACACTGCCTATCCGAGCCAGAACGCGGTGAAGAGTTATGTCGATACGGGCCTGGCGAACAAGCAGGGCACGCTCGGCTTTACCCCCGAAAATAGCGCCAACAAGTCCAATGCGGCGGCGCTCGGCACCTCCGCTACCGTGTATCCTACTCAGGGTGCGGTCAAGAGTTATGTGGATGCGGGGTTGGCGGGGAAGGAACCCACAATCGGCTTTGTCCCCGAGAATTTCCTCAACAAGTCGCCCTCGACGACCCTGGGCACGTCTGACCTGCTCTATCCTACCCAGAAGGCCGTCAAGAGTTATGTGGATGCAGCCGTGAGCGGGGGCGCGGGTGTGGGCTATACGCCTGAGAACGTGGCCAACAAGTCGTCCTCGGCCACTCTGGGCACCTCGAACGTTCTCTACCCCACGCAGGGCGCGGTGAAAAGCTATGTCGATACGGCGCTGGGGAGTACGGGTGGTGCGGCGGGGGGTTCGGTCAAGGACGCCGCGGCCTACGGGGTCCTCTGTGACGGCCTGACGCAGACGGCGGCCGCCTTGCAAACGGCGCTCGATACGGTACCGCTGGGCAGCAAGCTCGTCCTGCCGCCTGGGGCCTGCCTCCTCAACCAGACCCTCACCATCACGCGCTCGCTTGCCCTGGAGGGGGCCGGTATGGAGCTGACCACCCTCCGGCAAACCGTAGCCAATATCCCGGTGCTGAAGGTGCAGGAATTTAATGTGCATGTCACGGGGATGACCCTCAGCCATACGGGCAATCCCGTGGCGGGTGGCGATGGGCTGGTCGTGCAGACGACGTACGGGGGCGCGTTGAATGCGGTCATGTTGAGTGACCTCATGGCCAAACAGAATTGGCGCGGGTTTGTCCTCGGGCCGGTGGCGTATGCCCAGGCTACCCATATGTGGGCCGATAGTAATAACAATCATGGGTTTGAGTTTCTCTATGAGGCCGCCTCGGGGGGGATTACGCAGTGGGATATTCTGGACGCCATCTCCCAGAAAAACCTCGGCGCCGGCTATTTTGGGCAGAACACGACCGCCGGGAATGGCATTGGTCCGTGGATTACCCAGTCCGGGAGTTTTGCGAATGACTTTGGCGGCTTTGTCTTTCAGGGGACGCCCGAGCATCCCATTAGTGCCCTGCGTTTTAGCAATATTGGTTCCAGTACGGATAATCGTGGGGGGATTTATCTCAATACCGGCGCGGGCTCCCATACCCTGGTCATGCCGACAGTAGAAAATGCCGGGTTGAATGGCGGCATTCCCATTGGCGCCACGGGGGTCCTCTCCGTGGCTTCCAATACGGGCCATGGAATTGAGATCACGTCGAATAATGCCTATGGGGTCATGATTAACGGCGGCACCTTTTGGAATAATAGCTGGAGTGGCGTGCTGATCAGTGCACCGTCGAGCCAGATGATCGGCGGGCAATCCGTGGGCAACGGGAAAGCCTTTGCGTCTGAGCCCCATAAACGGGCCTCCGTCTATCTGGGGGCTGAGAACATTGTGGTGACTGGGCATACGTTTCAGTATGTCGGGGATGGGTCCACCCTCTCGTATATTGAGATTTACCCCCCAGTGCTCGCGACAACGGTCATTGGCCCCAATAGTTATGCGGCCGGACTTCCTTCCGTGCCCCAGCGTGACCCGGCGGGCTCTGTCCTCGCTGGACCGGTGGGACCGCAGGGACCCGCTGGCCCGGCGGGACCTGCTGGTGGTCCGGCTGGACCTACGGGAGCGACAGGGGCGACGGGACCTGCTGGACCCGCTGGAGCGACGGGACCCGCTGGGCCGACGGGGCCAACGGGGGCCACGGGCGCGACGGGACCTGCTGGTGGGCCGGCGGGACCGCAGGGACCCCCAGGACCGGCGGGACTCACGGGGCCGGCTGGACCGGTGGGGCCGGCGGGACTGACAGGCGCAACAGGCGCGACGGGACCCGCGGGGCCGACGGGAGCGACGGGCGCAACAGGCGCAACAGGCGCGACGGGACCGGCGGGTCCAGCGGGTCCAGCGGGACCAGGTGGGTCGGGTGGAGTCCCGGCGGGCGTGGTCTGTGACGGAGTGACCCCGACGGCGGCGGCGATCCAGACCGCTCTGGATACCGTGCCCTACGGGAGCAAAATTACCCTGCCGGCCGGGACCTGCCTGCTCAACCAAACCCTCACCATCACCCGCTCGCTCACCCTGGAAGGCGCCGGGATGGAGCAGACCTTCTTGCGGCAAACGGTGACCAATATCCCCGTGCTCACCGTGAGCAGTTTTAATGTGCATGTCACGGGACTGACGCTCAACCACAGCAGTAATCCCGTAGCGGGAGGCGATGGGCTGGTCATTCGTGGCCCGGACGGAAATCCCCTCAGCGCCGTCACCGTCACAGATGTCGGCGCCAATTATAACTGGCGCGGCTTTGTCTTTGGGGCAGTGGGTTATTCCCAGGCGGCGCATCTGTGGGCCATGCGCAATAACTATAACGGGTTTGAATTTCTCTATGACGCCGCGCCGGGTGGGGGCTCCCAGCAATGGGATATTTTTAATGCGATCTCGCAGCAAAATGGCGGGTCTGGCTTTTTTGGCTACAATGCCGCCAACGCCAATGGCATTGGGCCGTGGATTACCCAATCGGTAAGTTTTGCCAATCAGGCGGGGGGCTTTAGCTTTAATGGCACGCCCGGGTTTCCCATTAGTGACATCCGCCTGACCAATGTGATTGCGAGTACCGAAAATTCCACCTGTATTTATCTCAATACCTACGGGGGCACGCATATCCTGATCAATCCCAATATTGAAAATGCGGGCTTCAGTGAAGGGATCCCCTATGGCTTTGCTGGGACCCTCTCGGTCGCCAGCCATATCGGGGACGGTCTGGCCCTGACGGTCAATAATACTTCTGGCATTCTCATTACTGGGGGTACGTACTGGAATAATTCCTGGAGTGGGCTCAGTCTTGCGGCGCCCGGGGCGCAACTCATTGGGGGGCAATCCGTCAACAATGGGCTGGCGCTTGATCCCGCCTTACACCGGCGTGCGGGGGTGTTTATTGGGGCGGATAATGCGCTCGTGAGTGGCCATACCTTTCTCCATACCGGCGGGGCGTACACGTTACATTATATCTATATGGCGGGAGCCATTTCGCACGTGGAAATTGGCCATAATTCGTATCACCCCGCCCTCGCTGCGTCCGCCTGGGTCGATTCGAGTGGAGTACCGGGGCCGGTCACCCAACTGCCGAACATGACGGGGGGTCTCGTCGTGCATACCGGCGTCACCCACGCCTATGGCCTGGGACTCTTTGATGCGGCTCCGGGGGCCGTGACCCCCCACAAATACTTTCGGGCGACGGGGGGGCAGCTCCAGGTGATTAACGAGTTCGGGGCGATCGTGCAGACCCTGACGGATCAGGGGACTCCAGGGTGGCCGAATCGGCGCGGCCAGGTCCTTATGCCCGATAACGTCAATACCGTCACCGTTACGCTGAGTCCGGCAGAACCTGATAACCAGTATTTTGTGCAACTCACGGTGGCCACGGGGACGTCGGTGAACCTGAGTGCGTATACCGTGGTGGGCGTCGATAAATCGCCAGGGTCCTTTCTGGTCAAGGTCGCGGCTCCCCCTGGCGCAGGCACAGTGGTGGTCTATGATTGGTTGGTGCATCGTTAAAGATGGAAAGGTCCTGTCCATGGGGTCTCTTGTGCGGCTGCTCCTTCTGCTGAGTCTGCTCGTGAGCCCGACGCTCGTGTGGGCACAGCAACTCATTAATGGCTCGCGCGTGATCACGGGCACGCTCAATGCGGCGACCACCACGGGCACCAGCGTGGCCTATGTCCTCCCGCTCCAGCCCGCGATTAGTGCCTACGTAGACAAGCAGTGTTTTACCTTCAAGGCCCACCTCACGAATACCGGCCCGGCGACCTTGAATGTCAACACCGTCGGCGCCGTGCCCCTCAAGCGCTACGTCGGCGGGACAGCGACTGAGCTGGAGGCGGGGGTCATTACGAGCGGGCAGGTGATCCTGGTCTGCTGGGATGGCGCCGCCATGCAACTCGTCGGGACGGGTGCGGGGACGAGTGGCGGTGGCAGTGGGGCCGTGGATACGGTCTTCGGACGAAGCGGCGCCGTCGTCGCGCAGACGGGGGACTACAATGCGACCCAGGTCACCAACGCGGCCAGTACTACCGCGGCCAACGTGTTCACCCATGCCAATGGGCAATCCATGCGGAAATTGGTGCTGCCAGGGTCCACGTCGGGCAACCTGACGATGCAAGCCCCGGCGACGGCAGGGACCAGTGTGATCACGTGGCCCGCGGGCTCGCTGGATTTTACCGGGACCGGTGGCCCAGGCCAGGTCGTCAAGCAGGTCACGTCCGGAGCCGGACTCACGGTGGGCTCCCTGACGAGTAGCGATGTGGGCCTGGGGCAAGTCGATAACAGTAGCGATGTGCAAAAAAACAGTGCGCCAGTCGCCCTCACCAACAAACTCATCGTGCCACGCGTCCCCACCTGTAGCGTCGTGACGGGAACGCCCAATACGGTGACGCCCAATGCCGACGTCATGGATATGTGTATTCTCAATGCGCTTACCGTACCGCTGACGATCAATACCCCAACAGCCACCTCCCCAAATCCACGGCAAGGGCAGTACCTCGAATTTCGCATCACGAGCGCGACCCCGCTAGCGCTCGCTTGGAACGCGACCGGGTATGACGCCTTAGCAGGCTCTCCACTGCCCACCCTCACCACCGGCGGGGGGGCGGAAGATCATTTTGGCTACAAATACAACATGGATACGACGAAATGGGTGCTCGTGGCTTCGACACAAGCCCCTGTGCTGGGGATGACGACGCTGGCGAGTAGTACGACCTATACCTGCCCTGCGACCAGTAACCAGTGTGAAATGCAAATGACCGGCGCGGCGGGGACGGTCACGATTGCGCCACCCTCGGGCACGGCGGGGAATGGCAAAATGCTCATGCTGAGGCTGATGTGTACCAACACGCAAACGATCGCTATGACGACCGGAGCTGGGGCCTATGTGGCATCGCCGAACGTTCCGCTAGTCACAACATGCCCCGCAGGCACGGCAGCCTGGACGGCAATGGGAGTGATATACAGCTCAGTGACGAATAGATGGCAGCTCTATGCTACAAACTGAACTATAGTAGGAGTAAGAGAACGATGTTCAGATATGTCGTATGGGTAGGGGTACTTATCCTCCTGCTTGGTGTACAACAGGTAAGTGCTGAGTGTACTGACGCACAGCTCTTCACAGAAGTTTCGACAGACCCGTCTGTCCCCCCGCTGAACTATGCGACGGCGTACGGGCAGCCCGTCATCCTCGGGAGTAAGGGGAATGACCAGGCCCTCCTCGATGCGCTCAACCTGGTCCGCCAGGGTGCGCAGTTCCAGATTCAGCGGACCCTCATGCCGGCCTATGAGATTGCGGCCTTGATGAATCCTGCCGAGTTTGAGGCGCTCACCGACATCAAACGGCAACAACTCGTGTCGCTATTTGCCCCACTCCAGGTAGACGTGAGTTCCCAAAACATGCGCGATATTTTGTTTAATGGTCCAACCTCCATCTTTCCCAATCCTGGTGCCACCCGTACGGCCCTGATTAATGCCGTGAAGCGTCAGGGCAGTCGAGCGGAGGTCGTGTGTGGGAGCAACCGCACGCTCGGACAACTCTCACAAGCCATTCGTGGCACACAATAGGGGGCAGCACCATGAAACGTCTGATACTCCTCCCTGTGCTGCTCCTGTGTCTGAGTGCGTTGCAGGTCGAAGCGCTGACGCTCAAGCAAAATCTTGGCACCAGCACGACGATCCTCGACAACACACAACTGGTCTCGCTGGGAGCGAATGCCTATTCAGCAGCAGGTCCGGTCTATGATAACGCGGTGGGGCAGGCGGGTGATGGTGCCCTGCGGTGTCGCCTAGAACTCTCGGTAATCTTTGCCGCCGCGCCGACGGCCAATACGGCGGTCGTCGTCTGGCTCGTCCGTTCCTTGGATGGCACCAACTATGAACCAACGCCCACCACGGCTGTGGGTCCTGGCAGTGCCCTGGCCATTGCGTTTCCGGTGAATAGTGGTCAGGTCTCTACCCGTGGGGTCGCAGATATTGATTGTCCACCAGGGCGGTTTAAAGCGGTGCTCAAGAATGACAATACGGGGCAAGCCTTCACGGGTGGCACGCAAACCCTCAAGATTGCGCCTATTGTCTTTACAGGGAATTAGCCATGCTCGTCCTGCTTCTTCTCCTGCTGGTCTGGCCCTCGATGGTGGACGCGCAACTTGCGTCTGTCGATAGCAATGCCTCACTCAGGAAGGGGCTTGTCGGCCAGTGGATCGCCGCCCCACCCACGATGGGTGGCGTCACCTGGTATCCCCAGGTGGGGCAAGACAAAGGGACCTTGACGAACATGGCGAGCGCGACCAGTGGCTGGCAACCAACCACGCGCCCTGGTGGTGCTGGGGAAATGCGTTTTGATGGAAGCGATGATCGTATTAGTGTGACCACGCAGGTGATGGTGGCCAATCTGAATGCCTTTAGTGTCTGCTTATGGTTTCGCTCCACCTCGACCGGGGGGCAACAACTCTATACTGAAGGCGTACCCGGATGGCCCGACATGATGCTCGTCATTGGGTGGGTGGCGAACGAAGTGAGTTTTAACAACTACGACTCCGCGACGGGCATTGAAGCCCACGGCGCACCGCCGTTTCCCATCGATAGTAACGTCTGGCAACATGTCTGCGGGGTGCAACTCAGTAAGAGTAGTGCGCAGGTGTATGCAAACGGCAAGCTCATTGCGGGCAGTAGCGGCAGTCTCGGCGCCGTCAGCCCGACGCTGCGGACCTTTGGTAGCAATACGGCTGGGGCGAATCCTCTCCTCGGTGCGCTCGATGATATTCGCACCTATACCCGCGCCCTCAGTGCGTCCGAGGTGGCGCAACTCTATGCGCAGTCCTCCCGGAACATGTTGCAACAGGCGATGCGCGGCCAGGGGGTCTTTGCGGCGTCCGTGTTTCGTGGGTCACTGATGCCCTTTTTCTCTTTACCCTAGGAGTTCTGTATGCTCCATGCCCTGTCTGTCCTTGTTCTGCTCCTGTGTTGGACGTCCCAGGTCTGGGCGACCACGCGGTATGCCTCGCCCGGTGCCTCAGGTGGATTGCCCTGTCCACGGAACGCGCCCTGTAGCGTGCGAACCTGTATTGAAGCGACCTTTGCCGGTGATCAGTGCTTCTTGCGCGCTGGCACCTACGACGTGAGCATTCGTACTTCGGATATGGCCATTCGTAGCGGGACGAGTGATAGCAATAGGGTGGTTATTGCTGGTGATCCTGCGGACCCGCCGCAGAGCGCCATTATTCGGCCAACCAGCGGCGGAGTCGTCATTGGGGTGGAATGGAATCAGGCAACATCCTATGTGACCTTTGAGAATATGGTGCTTGATGCTGGAGGGATTAGCGGCGACGGCATTAATTCGCAGGGACCCGACGTGCATCATATTCGCTGGAAAGATCTGGAAGTGAAGAATGCCATGGGCATGGGGCCTTCATGTGGTCTTGGTGGTCCTGAGTCCTGCCCCGGGAAGAATGGTGTTGATGGCCATAGCGAGGGCAATGGGGGCCATCACCAGGAATTTCTCAATCTCAAAGTGCACCATAATGGTTTTAACCGTTTAAGCCATAATATGTATATGGTCTGTAATGACTGTATTGTTGACGGTGGGGAATATTACGATAGTGAAGGCTATGGGCTGCAAATCTATAACAGTGCTTGTGGTGGAACAGGATGTAATCATCGTTTTATCGTGCGCAATGTCAAAGTTCATGATAATCGTGGGGATGGTGGCCTTACGGTCAACTATGGCAACGATATCAAGGTCTACAACAATCTTATTTATAATAATAATAGTGGTGGCATCCGCGCGATCTGTTACGGCAATACCAACAACACCCAGATTTATAATAATACGTTCTATGGCAATAATGGTGCTGGCCTTGAAATTTGTGGTGGCATAACCAATACGCAGGTGAAAAATAACATCTTCATGAACAACGGGGCGATTGGTGGTGAAAATGCCGAGAGTGGTGGCACGACCCCTGCCAATAATTTGTGCTTCAATACCGGGGGCACTACCACCGGATGTACCCATTCTGGCGACCCACGGTTTATGAATGCTGGCTTAGCGGATTTTCGTCTCCAAAGTACCAGTGCTGCCAAGAACCAGGGGGCGAATCTCGCGAGCGCGGGCGTCACCGATGATTTTGTGCATTTCCCGCGTCCCAGTGGCGGTGTCTACGATATTGGCGCCTATGAGTTTGATGAAGGTGGAGGTCCTCCCCCGCCAACTGGCCCCACGGTGCGCTATATGGCTCCTGCCGGGAGTGGTGGACTCGATAGTTACACCTGTGCGGAGGCTGCAAACAATACCGCGAAACCCCATGCCACTTTTGCCAAAGCGATTACCTGTATGGCCGCTGGTGATACACTCCAGCTTCGAGGTGGTACTTACTCACAACGTCTCCAACCGAGTAGCTATACCTCGCATCCCGATGGCACGGATTATGGCAGTGGTGCTGTCACACTTATGAGTTACCCTGGAGAAACCGCCATCATTACCCAAGTGGTGGATTTTAGTTGGGATTCCAACCTCCACTATTGGATCTTTAAAGACTTAACATTTGATGGAACAGCCTCAGCCCAAGCAAACGGGACATCTGAAGCATTTTGGTTTGGACAAGGTGTCCACCACATCCGTCTTGATAATATCACCGTACAGCGCCAACTGGGGGGATGGACAGGGATTGCGATTAATGGTCAGGCCAGTGACCGTATTGAAATCATCAATTCCCGCATTAGTGGCTTTGAATATGCTTTCTATATGCGGGGGACCAATTGGCTTGTCAATAACAATGAAATCTACAACAATGAGGGCTATGGTGTCCATGTCTATGATTCTGGGTCTACCATTGTTTCAGGCAACATTATTTCCAACAACTATATCCACGACAATGGTCAATCCCTTGCCCATGGTACGCTCAGTGCAGGCATTACGATTGGTCATGGCACTGATAATCGTGCTATTAATAATATCGTCACAGGTCAGGGTATCCAAGGGAATTGCCTTGCTGGTATTCAAATAGGCAATCAAGCTACCAACCACAAAATCTACAACAACACTATTGTCGATAATGGCACTTGTCCAGGCATTAGTATTAATGCTGGTGATCCTGTTGGCACCGATATTCAAAATAACATCATCTTTAACAACACCGGCGGACAGATCCAAGACAATGGGACTCCGTTCACCTCGGGGAAGAACCTGTGTGGTGCAGCAGGCACTGGTTGCCAACTGGTCACAACGACCTCGCCAGTCGTCGGCACCGGCTCTGGTGCGAATAAATACAAAATGGTGGCTGGGAGCCCGGCGATTGATGCCGGCAACACGCTGGCCGCGGTGCCCACCGATATTGCTGGAGTAAGTCGCCCACAACCGTCGGATGGCTCGTATGACATCGGGGCGTATGAAATGCCTGCGGGTGGGGGGCGTGTCAGTCCAGGGACCTTCTGGGTATCCTCCTCTGGCGTCGATCCGCCTACGAGAACGTGTGGTGCTGCCCTCAACAACATCAATGCGCCGCTCCTCACCTTCAACGCCGGAAGGGCCTGTCTCGCGGTGGCCGGGGACAAGCTCTTCCTCCGTGGAGGGAGTTATGACGCCACGATGTATACGGGCACACAGCCCATTGCGAGTGGCACGAGTTGGGCTGAGGCAACGACCATTGCCGCCTACAACACGGAACCTGTGACCCTCATCCTCCCGACGACCTCCGATATCGTGATGTACTTTAACGCGAGTGACCGCTTTATTATCCTCGATCGCCTCACGTTCGACTGTCACAATCAAGCCAACAGTAATGGTCTGGCGATGGCGACCGGCACGCACCATATTCGGTTTCAAAATGGGGAAATTAAGAACTGTCACTTTGAGCCCGTGTATATTGAAGGGAGCGATAACAACGAAATACTCAATAGCGCTATTCATGGCAGTGCCCTGAAAGACTGTATTGGCCTGAATGTCGGGAGTGATAACACGATCCTGCGGGGCAATACGATCCATACCTGCCCAAGCGCCGGTATCCTGGCTGGCAGTCCCAACACGGGCACCGTGATCCGGGATAACGTCATTCATGACGCCGGCACCGATACCCCGAGTGCCAAGGCCGGGATTATGACGGCGGGCGCGACCAGCCCGGTCATCATTAACAACCTGGTGTACAACAATTACCGCGGCATCCACCTTCAGGCGGGCACCACGAATGACGCGAAGGTGTTCAACAACACGGTGCATGGCAACGCGACGCAGGGGGTCCAGATTGATGCGACGGCGGGGGCGGTCGTGACGAATAATATTGTCGCGGCCAATACGATCGCCCAGATTGTGAATAACGGCTCAGGACCGACGCCCACGACGAACCTGACCACGGCGCCCCCCTTTGATCCGGCATTCCCGAACAAATTTCACCTCACCAGCGCCGCGACGACGGCGATTGACGTAGGCACGCCGCTCACGGCCGATGTGCCCAAGGACTATGAGGGTATTGACCGTCCCCAGGGGGCGGGGTATGACATTGGCGCCAGTGAGTTTGTCGGCACCATCGTGCCAGAAGAGCCTCCGCCCGGTATCGCGATCCGCATGCCATACTGGCGGGGACAAGGCTTTTTCTGGCGCTAGGCTGACTCGACGCTCGCGCTAGAAAGGATACAGTATGCGACCGTTCCTTGTGGCCATTCTTGGGGGGCTGCTCCTCGCGGCTGGTCTCCTCTCTGCCCAACCGAAGACGCCGGGTCTCCGTGGTGTACCAGTGCCCGCCCCGCAAGCCGAGCCCACGCCGGTGACGAAGGCGCCGCAGGCTGACACGCGGGCGACCGTGCAAATGAGTGACGCCATGGTAATCCTGGCGCCCCATCTGAGGGTACGGACGTGTATGCTCCAGATTACGCCTACGGGAGGTGATGATGTCTTGCGGAAGGGCCATGACCAGGTGGATGCGTGTAGTCATGAGTACGGCGTGGACTGGACGATCAAGACCATAAGTTGCTATGCCAACAATGGGACGCCCACGGTGACCCTGAAGTTGACCGGCGGCAACGAGACCTCCATTGTCGCGCAGCCGATCCCGTGTGGCGAGCGCACCTGGATGTCCGGGCCGGTGAATGGGGCGCCCCTCCTGCATTCGTTCTCCGGGCTCGGGTCCACCTGTGCGCAATCCCCCTGCTCCCTGGAGGCGAGCGTCGCCACGGTGACGGGGGTAAGCAACTGGATAATCCTTAGAATTACAGGACAGTTATGACTCATTCTAGCATAAGGATACGCGCATGTGGCTGCTCATTCTCTTGATCATCGTGCTCTTCCGTCCACCATGGGTGATGGCCGCCGAGTTTTACTGTGCTGCTGGCGATGTCCCCTGTCTCGTCGGTGCCCTCGGCAAGGCCAATAGTCAGCGGTTTCAGCGTGCTGACATCTATTTGCCCGCTGGGACGTGGACGCTGACCCAGCCCGACAGCACTGATACCGAGGGCGCCACGGGTCTCCCCACCATTACCAGTCGCGTCACCATCGCAGGCGCGGGCGCGGGTCAGACCATCATCGAACGTGCCGAGGATGCGCCCCTCTTTCGCCTCTTCCAGGTAGCACCCGAAGGGGTCCTGACGCTCGAAGGGCTCACGCTTCAAGGAGGCGAGGTCGATATCGACTTCCTGGAGCGGGGCGGGGGTATTCGCAACCTCGGTTCGCTGACCATTCAGGATAGCGTCCTCACGGAGCATAAGGCCTGGGTCGGCGGGGCCATCGAGAATCGCGGCAGCCTGCTCCTGCAACGTAGTGCCCTCACCGACAACTTTGCGGACTTCGTGGGTGCGGGGCTTGCCCTTATCGGCCCGGCACGGATTGAACGAAGTGTCCTCCTGGACAATATTGCGGAAGGCGAAGCGGGGATCGCCTTTGATCCTGGGGCAGGTACCATCCTCGTCCGCCGCAGTCTCCTCAGCGGCAACATGGCGACGCTGAGTTCGGGCGGGGGCGGGGGCGGTGTCGGGACGCTCATCCTGGAAGATACGGCGCTCGTGGACAATAGCTCCGGGTTGCATGGTGGCGGCCTGGCGCTCGATAACGGCAGCCTGACGCTCCTAGGCAGCGTGGTCGCCGGTAATGTGGCGGAGATATCGGGCGGGGGGCTGCTGATCTCGCGCGGCCAACTGCGGCTCGACCGGACGAGTGTGGTGGGGAATCGCACGCTCTTTGGGGCGGGGGGCGGCATCGCCAATCAAGACGGCGCCGTGCTGGTGGAACGCAGTGCGCTGCTCGGGAATCTGGCGGGGCAGGGGCAGGGGCCTGACTGCACGGGCAGGATTACCATACGCGCGCAGACGCTGCTGGGAGACCGGGCAGGGTGTACGGTCGAGGGTGAGCCGAGTGATGGGGCGCCCCTCGCCGCACGCTAGGGGATGTGTATGCTGAGTGTACCCTTTATTGCTGAACTGATCCGTGTAACGCTGGCCGGGGGACCCTTCCCGCATATCGCCCGTGCCATACCCTTACTGTTAGGCACGTGTGCTCAGGAGAGCGGCTTTCAATATAACCGCCAATTGGGGAATGGTCCTGCGCGAGGCTACTGGCAGTGCGAGCCGGCGACCGAAGCGGATATATGGGCCAATTATCTCTGTTATCAGCCGGCCCTTACCGAGTGGCTCCTGACACGCTGCGGGATGACCGGCCCGAACGTCGAAGCCCTCGAGCATAATATGGTCTATCAGGTCCTCATGGCGCGGACGCACTACCTGCGGTGTGATCCAGACCCCCTCCCAGCAGCCAAGGATCTCGCCGCGCAAGCACGGTCATGGAAGACCTATTACAACACGCCCCTTGGTCATGGTACGGAGGCACAATACATCGAGAGTTATACTACGCTCGTCGCGCCTGTCTGGCCGCATCGGGGAGGTCGCAGCCGTGGCTGATGAGGTCCGTGTCTCCTCGCAAGGCCCCGATGGCAATGGGGTCAGCGTCAACCTCCGCGACAAGAAGTTTGCCCTCACCGGCCCGAACGTGGCATTATTATTACTCATTTGCATCATCGGCGGCGTCGCGTGGCTCCGGACGGGCACTATTGATAAAACGCTGCGCTCAGGCCAGGAGCAGATTGCGGCCACGGAGGGGCGCGTCCATCAGCACGTCGCGGAATTGTTTGGACGGATTGACACGCTGCTGCATGATCTCCAGCAGCAGACGGTGGTCATGAATGCGAATAATGCCAGGGTGACGGAAGGGCAGCATGAGTTGCGGACACATCTCGATGAAGCGTTGGTACGGCAGGACCAGCTTGTGCACCGTCAGACTGAAGCGATCGAGGCCCTCGTCAAGGGCCTCACGCAGTATGTGGAAGCGTGGTTTAGCGAAATGGGGCGTCGTCTAGAGCTGCTGAACTTCAATGTGGCTCATCCTGATAAGGCCCTGCCCCTTCGCGCCCCAGTGCCTCGGGAAGAGCGAGATCCAGATAGAGGGCGCTAGGGTGCCTTGCCTGTTGGGATTGCAACGCTCTCTGTCGCGACGGCGGTCAGATATGCCTCTACGATGGTGTCGTAACTTTCTGTGCACAGAAACTCGAGAAGTGCGGCCTCCGCACATCGGTGCGCCGTATGAGAATCTAGGATAGCCACGGCTTTAAAGAGGTCGAGAAGTTCATCTTCGGTCATGCCACGTCCTCCCCGGCTGCCGCCGCCTGCCAGACCTGAATCAGGTGCTCCACGATACTGCGGTCCTCAAACGGATTCACCTCCCGCATCACGGCGGCAAACGCCGGATCGGTCGTGCGGATCCGGCCCATAGCGTGGACAACCTCCATCTCCTGATGCGCTTCGGCGGTCTCACCCAATGCCCACAGGGTGGCTGCCAGATAGATGCGCCCTGGGCGGAAATCTGGGTTGGTAGCGCATGCCGCACGGAGATGCGTCGCAGCGTCCGCGTAGGCGTCGGCGGCATCTGGGGCCTGGCGCCGCTCGCGTACGAGTCCGTCGACGTAGTGCGCCAGGCCAATATGATACGTGTAAAACACGGGCGGCTGGACATGCAAGGCTATCGCGCGCGCCATTTTCCCCAGGGCGGCGCCTGGTTGAGAGCGGTAGGCCAGGACTTGCCCCCACACAGCCCAGCCATCGGCATAGGTGGGCCGGTGCCGCACGCTTTCCTCGGCCGCCGCTGCCGCCTCCTCGTGGCGCTGACTATAGCTCAGGGTGAAGGCCCACTGCACCAGTGCCCCTGGCAGGGACGGCTGCGGCGCGGCTTCCTGCCGCGCCAGAGCGACGGCCTGCTCGGCGTACTGGAGGGCGCGCGCATGGGCGGCGGCACGGTCGGCCGTCCATCCGAGCGTCCACGCTTGACGCTCGGTGGCCGCGAGCAGGGCGTAGGCGCGCACGTAGCGGGGATCGGCCTGGATGGCGGCGAGGAAGCATGCCTTTGCCTGGGCATTCGCCGCCGGGGTATAGTGCCGATACTGTGCCATCCCGTCACGGAAGCAGACCTGGGCCGCTGTCTCCTCGGGAGGAGGCGTGAGCGCCTCTGCCGGTACGAGCGGCACGAGTGGTGCGGTAGCCAGAGTTGCCGTCGACGCCAGCACCTCCCGGCGGGTGAGATCAGCCATGAGAGTTCTCCTTCTAAATTTGCTTGCCAATCAAGGACTCTAAACATGCCTGCCATGTTTCATAAAACTCAACATTTTCAAGCCAAAAGAACACATTTTCCCGCGTGCCGACGGCGATACAGCGCTTCCCCAGCGCAAGCGCCATGCCCCACTCCACCATTCTGCCACCCCGTCTGCGGCCCGGTCCCTCGCCGAGCCCTTCCGTAAACGCGATCACGGTATCCGCGACCTCCAGGTCATGCCAGTCTTCCATCGCCCAGCGCTCTTGCCAGTAGGCTTCCTCAGCCTCGCCATGCGCCCGCAGTTCGTGATCGCCACGGATCCAGCGGCTGGTGATGGTGTAGCCTAGCGCCTCTAACTCCTTGGCGTAGCCTTGGAGTTCGGGAAATCTTGCGTATCGTGCGCAAAGGTACGCTTTCGTGATCCACTCCTTTTGTTTGTAGTTCTGCCGATCCTGGTCCTCTGTGTGACACCCATGGACTGCAGGGCTACTAAGTGATTGAATATAAAAGGCTCTAGGCTCTCAAAGGCTCGAAAACGCGGCAGAACTGCATATGGGTGACTCGCGTAGCTGTTCATAGCGCCTCATCCCGTGGTCTCCCTTCGAGATACCGGTCGTATCCAGGCCAGAAGACGCGTGGCCCGGTACGTGGTATCGGATGGCTCAAGGGCATGTACAACGAGTCCCACCAGGCTTGTGCCTCTGGCGGCGCATCACTGAGGGACGTATAGAGCAACTCATCGTCCTCGTCCTGTATCCAGCGTGTCAGCCATGGGGGTACGGGCATCTCTCGACCTCCTCCTCGGGTGCGGTATGCACCTGATAGGTCACGCGGTAGGCGACGGGCGCCTGCCATGCCCCCGCATGGGGATAGCGCTCCTCCATCGTGGGCGCTTCGGGAGCGGGTACCACCCCAAGAATAGTACACGGTGGCGTCTGGTACATCCGGGCATGATGGGCCGTATGCACCCGGTAGAAGGAGGCGAGCGGCTCCACACCCACCTCGGCCAGCAGCGCCGGATCATAGTAGGCGAGATCAACGTGGATAGTCGCGTGGCACCAGCTATTACAGGTGCGCGTATCACGGGGGTTGCAGAGATGCATCAGGGACCTCCTTTCAGCTGTCGCATTGTGGGAGACGCGGCTGGGCGGAGCGGAGCGCAGCACGCCGTGCCGCGATGGCCCGCAGCATCTCTCCCAAGCACGCCAGGGAACAGACCGTCCAGCCGCCTTCCAAGTAGTCGGGATGGATAAACTCGGTCCCATGGAGTTTTCGTGCCCCACAACCTGCACACTTATAGGTCGTGATTTCTGTGGCGTTACCGTATCGCATGGCCCTTCTCGGTTGCAGAGATGCATTAGGGACCTCCTTCCTCGTCAGAGTCGTCCTGTGGCTCGGTCTCCACCATCGTGCGCACATGCTCCCGCAGTGACTGGACCAGGGCCTGTGCGTCTGCGAGCGAGAACTGGGCCGGGGCATCCTGGAGGTCGAGCACCTCATAGACGAGGTGCGCCCCCTGGGAGTGCATCTGGAGGAAGACGGCGACATCGCCGAGACACCTGAGGTGGGTATAGACAAACGTCCGACCTTCCCAGGGGGTGGCACGTGGTTCCATGGGTGTCCTTTCTAGCCATTACCTCTCTTCGGGTAGAGAGAGGTTGCATCACCAGTATTTTCACCAAAATCGATTATAAGGCGTCTCTGAGCCCCGCTGAAGACACTTTAACCCTCTATGCTTCCTGCCGCACTCACCGCATGGAGATCATGTCTTCTAGGCCATACTCTGGCACCAATACGGCCATGTGCACATGAACATGCTTTTCACTACTTACCCATTCCCCCCAAACAACCCCGGCTCGCTCTCGTCTGCCATGAGGTTCGGTAGCGGCTTCCCATCCTTGCCCAGCAGCGCACCAGTCTCAGGGTCTACGACATACGCCCGCGCCTCGTCCTGGCCTGCGGACGGCTCTTCCGGCGGTGGGGAGGCGGCTGGCAGCGTCTCAGTCGTGCTCGTGACGCCGGTGTGATGCTGGATGCCTTCCTGCGGCTTGGCGGGCTGACGCTGGGCGGCCAGGGTACGGGCCTCGGTGAGCAGGAGTTGATAGTCAGGCACCGTAAAGGCCCGGCGCTCCTTCTGGAGGCGTCGCTCCGCCCAGCGCATCCAGGGCTCGACCTTGAGCCCTGCCCCGAGGATAACGGCTTCGATCTGGGGGAGATACTCGGCGCCCGCTTCTCCGGCAGGTGCCTCACTCGCGGCCACGGGGGCACGCGGGGCAGGGGCCGTAGGGTCGCTCGGGTCGCTGAGGTCGGCAATGGTCGCGGCCAGCGAGGGGCCTTCGACTGGCGCCGGGGGCGTCTGGAGCGTCAGCGCCATAGGATGACTCTCCTGGCCAGGCTCGGGCTCCCAGTCGGCCATACCGAGACCGCAGATCGCCAGCGTGACCCGACGCTTGGCTTTTGTTTCTGCACGCATGAGGGCCGAGGCCCGCTCAGCCGTCGAGAGCGGGGTCGTCATCTCGCGACCCTGGGCATCGACGCTCGGCTTAAAGTAGCGCTTGCCGTCGCGTGTCTGTTCCCAACTGCCCATGGTTTTGGCGATCGGCACGACCCCTTGCGCCTCCTCTTCGCGGCCATCAGGGGTAGTCGCCCGTACGGTCACGATGTAGAGATCGTCGAGAAACTCCCGCCCGATGACTTTGCAACTGACGCGGTGGAGCTTGCGGAGTTGCTCGGCGCAGCCTTTGTCGGGGTAGAGGCTGAGCTTGCCATCATCGCCCTTGAGGGCCAGAAAAGGGCGCGTTAATGGGTTTAATTGCACCGACCGACAGACCGCGACATAGTAGGAGATCCGCTGCTCATCGGTCATTTGCGAGAGGTCACCGATGAGCATGGCCTGCTCGACGGCCTTGGGGTCGGGCGGCGGGAGATAATCCATCCCGTGGGTGTGTATCACTGCGGTGCTATTCTCATGCGTTGCCATCGTCCACTCCTTCGGTTTCGGTTAGGGAAAACGCCGGGGTTCTACCAATCGCACCACATACTGCCAGGCGGCAGCAGATCGGATCAGGGTGACCGTGCAGTCGTGCAGCGCGCCCATTGGCGTCACCCACGCCCGCCCTTGGGTATCCCACGTGCCCCAGCCGCCACAGTCCTTGCATCTGCGAAAGCCGGGATACGGGTGCATCATAGGGTAATAGCCCAGGTCGGGGCCAGTCGTGGGCTCAGGCTTGGGCTTGGCCATCGCGTCTCTCCTCCTGCTCGATGTGTTTCTGGACATAGGCCATGACCTGCTCGATCTGCTCCTCGGGGAGCTGTTCATCTGGCAGGCTATCGAGAAACGCATCAATGGCCTCCAGAGACCACTGTCGCGCCTGGGGTGCGAGCGCGACACTACTCCAGGACCGTTGTTGGTGGTCAAGGAGCGCGTCCAGGGCACTGGCGAGCGTCTCATGCCACTCGCTGACGCCAAAGGATGCGAGGACGCCCTCGCGATAACAATTCACGCGGTACGCATTCATACGGATTTCTCCTCGGGTTGTTGGGACAGGGGAGGCTTCGTCGGACGACACAGGAAGCACCCGTTTACTACACGCTCAGGCTGATGCGCACCCGCACCAGGACAGAAGAGCTGGATACAGGCGACATCCTCCAGGATCTGGCCACACGTGCACGCCAGCAAGGGCCGGGCATGGAGGGGATGCAGAAAGGCGGTACTGAGGGGCGTGGACATGTTAGGGCTCCTCGCCAAACTGTTTTGCCACTACGTCATAACATCTCGGCATCTTTGCCTCAATCCATAGCAGGAGCGGTGTCTTGAGCCTGGCGCGCTCCTCGGCCGTGAAGCGCGTGGTGCGGGATGCCAGGTCGATAATCCACACACGTTGCTCCTGCGTCAGTGCGCTGGTCGGGTCCGCCGCCATGGACGCCAACGCAATACGCAGCACGGCATCATGGTCTCGGGGGGCGACGACCTCGGCGACGAGCTGGCGCCACACGCGCTGCGGGGGCATACGGTTCCTCCTCTGGGAACAACGTGTCGTTTGCTGGTCTGGGCGTGAGCGGCGTCGGCGTAGGCTCACGTAAAGCCTCGTGGAGCGGGCCAGGCCACTCCTGCGGCACATACGCTTGGCGCAGCCGGGTCGCGGCATCGGGCGCCTCTGTCTCTAACCACGGCAGAAGACGTGCCATCAGGTCGTCGCGCAGTGGGGAGGCAAAGCACAGGGTTTGGCCAGAGCCATCACGGCGATGTAAATGGTCCCACGCTTCGGACCACAGATGTTCGGGCATGGCTTCATCGAGCGCGTCAAGAAGCCAGGCGAGGGTCTCTCTAAATTGTCGTTCCTTACTCTGCTCCATGATGATATCCCTTCTTTTTGAGGCGCTCTAGGGGCGACGAAAAACCCTCTAAGAGTTGAAAGAGTCCCATGGCGAGACGGTAGACTTCGGCCTCTAACTCTGCGCGCGTAATACAGCGGGAGGAGAGATGGGGACGTCCGTCCTTGTCTGTACTCCACTGCCGAGGCGCAATGCTCACACCATGTTGGGGATCGCCATAAAGCTCCCATGGATTCTTGAAATCCATATCGGATGAGGTCAGGACTCTTTCGAGAATGGTGGGGGTGACAGCAAACCATTCCCCCGCCTGCCGATACTCCTTCAGCATAGTATGTAAGAGCTTTTCAAGTCGTTCTGGAAAATACGTCGGGATAGCATTGTAGAGACGCAACGGATACGGGCATCCCGTTTGGAGGGCCTTTATCCGCTCATCGACCCCTGTGGTGGTCTTGCCAATTTTAAATAACCCGTGATCCTCTGCCTGCACAATATAGACATGGCCGTAACTCACATATTCCTCCTCTTACGATTTCTATATCTCGCGTGCCCGTAAGTCTGATTAAAGCCGCCCGTCTTGTATGTCTTCACGCACGTCATCGCGCGTGCCCGCCTTCTATATCTTCACGCGCACGACTCGAAAGTAACAGTCACACTTTGCACACTTTACAAGTAGCCTGGATTCAATAAGTTATGCATAGTTCAAAATACATGAACACAAGTTCTCTATAAAAGACAAAGTGTTACTGACTGTGCAATCTGTGCCAAGTGTGACGAGTGTGCAAAGTGTTACAATTGAGTAACGTATTGTTTTTAAAAGGGAACACGACTACCCTCCTCGTCCACATCCTCGGGATCGTCGATGCCACCCATCTCGATACTGCCCCGTACGGTCGCGCTATACTTGCCATACCGCGTCCGGTGGATCAGGTCCTCTTTCACCATCATGGAGCAGAGTTTGCGAAGATAGCCGTATTGTTCGGTCTTGAAATCGCCAGCCCGCAAAATCTCCTGCACGCCCATCTCGCGCCTCTCTTCAGTCAAAATCTTAATCACCTTGCGCTGGTCGCGGCTCACCTCATACTCCTCCCCTTCCCCGATGTATTCCCAATGGCCATCGAGGAAGCGCAGGGCAATGGTTTGGTCTTCTGCGTCTTTGTCCCGGATATGGAGAAAGGCATAGTCATCTTTCGGCTTGCGTTCGAGCACCCATAACACATCCTGGGCACCTTGATACGCCACGCTCCCGTGGAGGTTATCAAAGACATCGTCGGCTTCTTGTTTGCGTAAATGAGTCAGCATGGCGAGGCAAAACGGGTGTTGTTGCCGGAGCGCTTGCAGCGGCGCAAACATCTCGTAGACATCATGATAGTTTTTTTCTCCCTTCCCTCCATTCGTCGGTTCGAGTTTTGCCAGGACATCAATCACGACCAGGCCATAGTGATACCGGGTAATTTCCTGGGCGAGATCCTCAATCCCCCCTTCGAGTAAGGGGCGGAAACTATAGCGTAAGTGAAAGTTGTTGACGGTCGTCAGGTTCGGCTGGATCAGCCGCGTGCGGCCCTGGAGGCGAGCTCGCCCATCTTCGAGGGCGAGAAAGAGGACGGGGAGGCTTTGCTTGCACCCAAAATGCCGAAAGGCTGAGCGTCCTACTGCAAGGGAGAGAGCCAGGTCAAACATCAGCCACGACTTCCCCCGCTTACTCTTGCCGCCAAAGAGCAGCATGCCTTCGTGCATCAGACCATCAAAGAGGTGAACGGGCGGCGGAATATCTGCCGCCAGGAGATCCGTGAGGGTTTCCGGGGGTGGCAATAGCTCCTGCGCTGGTGTGGGGCCATGCCCATTCCGCTGCTGTGCCAAGAACGCATCCACTGCGTGTTGCAAGTCGAAGGGATTACCACCAATCTCCTTAAAGCGCTGTTTGATCGCCCCCCACTGCGGCTCCTGGCGGAAGTGGGAGAGCGTCAAGAGATTCTCCCCCGTCGTGGGGTCATTGTCGTACCACGCGCCGGGAGGGTATTGTGCCAAAATGACGGCGAGTCGCTCGGGCTCGCTCATGCCTACCCACATTTCCCACGCTTCAAGACTCGCCTTGACCTCACGGGATGGAAGAGCGTCTTTAGTAATGCGTTCGGTCATAGGCATACTCGCTCGTGGTTAAAGGTAAACATCCACAATATATGTCTAAAAGTTTACTAAAGAAAACCCCTTGTGTCTAGAGAAATGTTTGGCTATACTCTTAGCCATGGATAAGCCAATAGTAGTACGACAACCGAAGAAGCGTGGGCCGGTCGCCAGCGGGTATATCAGTACGCATGTGATGTTGCCAGAAGACCTGATTGAGTGGGCCAAGCACCAACCCGAAAAGCTCTCTGGTCTCGTGCGCAAAGCGTTACATGATGAACGCCGTCGCCGGAAAGCCACGGTAGCCTAGCCCTCGTCCAGCCCTGCCTCCTTAAGCAGCCTGGCATACGTGTGCTCTGGCAGGCCCACGAGCGTGAGCCACCACTCCACCTGGGGCCGGTCGCGGAGCCACTGCTGCGCATTGCGGCGCCGGTGGACGTCCGCCTCCGTGGCCTTCGCCGTGCTGCGGGCATCCTGGACGGCACACCGCAGCATCGCGGCAATCAAGGCCTGCTCGGGGCTGAGTTGCGCCTCGGCGGGGTCATCCTGGAACGCCTCAGCCCGGTGGAGCGGTCTCCCAGCCATCAGGGGCCTCCTGCATCCTAGTGCCCCCTCCGGTGTTGGTCACGCTGCCACTGCCGCGCCCCCTTGGAGCGCGTCCAGCGACTCGTGGGGTCGATGGCATGCCAATACTCGGGGCTCTTCAGCGGGGCACCCACGCGCACGTTCCCGTCAATCTCTGAGTAGAGGGGGCAGGTATGGCAACGCCATTGACAAAATCTATCGGCATACCCCTCGACGTCTGGGAGCGTCAGGAGGAGATACTGGCTAGTCCACCAGTCATGGGCATGCGACATGGTATGGCTCCTCCAGAGGCTCCTGGCTTACCATGTGCCAGAGGATCTGCGTCAAGAAGTCCTCTTCGCACATACACTGCGGCGGTGTCGTGAACTGGGGATAGGGAGTCTCGACGGTGCGTACAGCATCGCTCACGCGCCACTGGTCCCAGTCGATGGCAAAGCCCTCAGTATGCTCGTAAAACGTGAGGTAGGCATGCGCCGCCGCGGCCAGCATGCGCCGGCGTCCACGATACTGCTCCAGCAGGGTCCGGCGGGCGCTCGGGGGCATCGGCCTGGTCAGGGCATGGTCCATGCTTAGACCCTCCCTGCCAGCGCGTGCTCGGCCTGGGCAGCCTCGACGTCTCGCTGCGCGGTCCGCAGATGGCGCACGGCGTTGGCGCCACGCCGATCGCTCATCTGATGTTCGAGCACGAAGAGGGCGAGGGCGACGGCATGCGCGGCGAGCAGCAGCGTCGTGGTCGCGACCTCGGTGGAGAACGTGGTGGGTACGGGCACCGTCTCCGTCAGAGACAGCCAGGGCAACTCAGGATGGTGGGGCATGAGGGTCTCCTTTGTACGGCTGAGCGTGATGAGGGCGTTAGGGCGCGGGGCTCCCGTCGAGCATCGTGGCGAGGTCGTCCCGCTCCAGGTACCAGCAGAGGTGCTGCGCGGCTGCGACCCAGGTGGTATAGAGACCGACATGGTGCCCCTGGGCGGCGAGGCCTGCCAGCCAGGGCTTTTGTGCCGGGGATGGGTGGCGTCCTGGGGCCTTCAGTTCGAGCCACGTCCCATGGTAGCCTCGACTCGCCACCGGGAGGTGTAGGTCCGGCACGCCTGCTCGGGTGCCCATGGCTTTGAGTCGGCCCGCCGCCGCGGCCCCTCGCTTCCCCCCATTCGGGATGTGGTAGAGCCAGGCGAGGCGCGGCTCCTGCGCACGGGCGACGGTCTCGACCCAACGGATCAGGGCACGCTGTTCCTGCTCTTCGTAGTCATGCGGCGTCGGGGGTACGACGCGCATGCGCACCGCCACGGGCGTCTCACGCTGGACCTCGCCGTTCACGATGTGAAACCCAATCGAGTTGAGCCATTGCTCGTCAAGCACCGTTCGAGGCATTCCTGGTCCTCCCCTGGGGCAGTCTCCTGGATAAAATACTACGCCTTCTTGGCGAAGGCTCAAGGCAAAAACGCGTGTGTGTCCTCGCGCCCATAGGCCCGCCTTACGGACGACGAATCAGGCGTAAATTCTTTGGTGTCGGCAGGGGCGGTGGCGCTGGTGGCGTGGCATCCTCGGGACGTGCCGCGAGCGCTGGGGGACCATCGCCCTGGTGGCCGTCACAGATCTCCATGTCGCCCCCGGTGTTCCCGGCAAACGTATTGCCCTCGGCGCGGATATTGGTGGCTCCCCCCTGGCAGGGTGCCTGTATGGCTCCGCCACTGTTGTTCTCGATGCGGTTCCCGACGACGGCCAGGCCGCTGCCATGGTTGAGCGTCACCGCCCCATCGCCCCGGTTGTCATGAATCCGGTTGTTGAGCAGTTGCGTGCCGGACGAGCAGCCCGGGCTGGCCGAGTCGTAGACCTGGATCCCGTACCCGCTATTGTTCCAGACCTCGGAGTCCCGGATGACGAGATTGTGCCCACAGACATAGAAGCCATGGTCGAGGCGGTTGAGGCCATTGTCATGCACGTTCATGCCGCTAAACTCGATATTGGCGGCCCCAAAAACCTGCACGCCAGAGGCGCCCGGGCAGACCTCTGGTCCGCCGAGGCCACACGCCGGGCCGTGCTCCTTGGCATTCTTCACCTCGGAGTTGCTCATGCGGATGTCGTGCGTGCCACTCCCGCCGAAAAACACGGTACTGCCTTCGACGACCAGGCGATCAAACGCGATGAACTGATACGTCCCGCCATGGTAGCCATTGAGGTCGACGCCCGGCACCACGGCCGTTTCGCCAGGGGCCGACGCAATCGTCACCGGGTTACTCCAGGAGGTGCCAGAGGGGATGGGCAGGCTGCCGCTGGAGAGACGCTGACTGTACGTGCCGCCGTGCAGGAACAGCGTATCGCCGGCCTGCATGTGGCCCAGCACGGTGGTGAAATCCTCGCCAGGGGAGACGTAGTAGGTCGCGGCGTGGGTCATCACGGGCGCGAGCAACAGACTGCCGAGCGTGAGTATTCCGCATGCCTGACGAAAGGTGCGTCGTTTCATACCAGATCCTTCTCGGTTAGGGGGTCCGCAGCAGGCGGAGGTTGCTAGGGGTTGGCAGGGCCTTCGCCACTGGGCTCCCGGTCAGGACGGGATCGCCTGGTGCCGGGCCGTCGGTGCGGTGGCAGGTATTGCCCTCGACCGTCGAGCCACTGGAGCCTGGTCCTTCGTCGATACAGGGCGCCTGGGGGCTGTAGATCGTGTTGCCCGTGACCTGGTTGACGCCCCGGCCGAGCTGAATCCCGGCGAGGGCATGGCCCTGTCCCCAGACGGTATTGCCCGTGGCATGATTGTCACTCCCGGAGGACAGCAAAATGCCCGCACTATTCGTGCCATGGGCGAGCGTCAGCCCGTTGTCATGGACCCGGTTCTGACTGACGATGTTCCCCGAGACCCGCGAGGAACCCGAGTCGTAGACATGCACGCCATACCCTTCCTGATGGTCAATCTCGTTGTTGTGAATCAGCCAGTTGGTCCCGCGAATATACAAACCATACTCCCAGCCGGTGATGCGGGAGTTGATGACCTCGCAGGCATCACATTCCCCTGAGATCGCGATCCCTGGCCACCCGCGAGGCTCGCGCTGAACCGTCATCGTATCGAGGCGGACATGGTGCACCGACGCGCCCGCATAGAAGGCTTCGGACGTCCTCTGAGCTTGCGCCCGTGCGGTGCCATCCAGCGTAAAATCTTTGAGAATCCAATGGTGGAGGTTGGAGGCCCAGGTGAAGTCCACCACGCCCGTCACCGTCGCCGTTTCCCCGGGATACCCCGTAATGGTGATCGCGTTGCTGTAACTGGTGCCCGAGGCACCCCCCCAGTCGGTTGGCCGTATGGGCTGGTTATAGGTCCCGCTACGCAGATAGAGCGTATCGCCGGCCTGGAGCTTGCGACCCGCGGTGGCAATCTCGGCGCAGGGTTCTGCCTGGGTACAGGCGCTGCCGCTCCCGCCTGGGGCTACGTAGAACGTCGCGCTCCAGGCGTCAGCAGCGAGGGTGAGCGTGAGGAGGGTGAGCAGCGTGCGAGGGTGCATCGTGTGTCCTTCTGGCATACGGGGTGTGATGAGACATACTCTGCTAGAGGATACATATATATATTATGTCTTGACAAGAATGATTGAGCTATTTATGATATGCCGCGAAAGGAGGGGCTGCATGGCAAATCCGATAGGCCAGCGCATCCGCACCGCGCGCGAGGACTATGGGATGTCACAGGCGGAACTGGCTCGCAGAGTGGGCGTGAAGGCCCAAACGATGAATGCCATTGAGTTGGAGCGTCTTGATCCCAAGGCGTCGCTGGTGCGCGACATTGCGCGGGTCCTGCGAGTGCGAGGGGAGTATTTGCTGTGTTTGACTGATGATAAGGACATCCCGGCGCGACGATGCCGGGGCGTGGTGCACCCAGGGATAGAAGATACGACCACGCCCGCGATAGCGCCTACGGTGCCGTACACGCCGGAGTGAGTGTAGCAGATGAGGGCCGCTGTCTGGAAGAGGAGGACCCGCATGCCAGATACGACTAAGCTGGCACAACAGTTGGCGGACCAGAAAGCCCGCCTGCAACAGCAAAAGGAGACGCTGGCCCGGCAGCAGCGCACCCTTGATAACCGCCTCGCTGCGCTGACACGCCAGCGGACGCAGGCCCGCCTCATGCGGGTGGGGAAGCTGGTGGAGGCCGCTGGTGTGCTGTGGGTGGAGGATGCTGTGTTAGAGAAGGCGTTGGCGCACATGGCTGAGACGCTGACGGATGTATCTGTGACCAAGAGTATCTCGTAGAGATACCCTGAACCGTGTTTGAGTTCTCGTAAGGGGTGTCATGGCCTTAGCCCATTTTTGGATGCAAAGTATCAGTCGTGCGAAGGCGAGTTTACCGGCGTCGGTCGCGGTGCATTATCTCAAACGTGAAGCGGAGTTTGCCCCGGAAGCCTACCTCTCACGCACAAGTGAAAGCACGAAGGATCGTCATGATTTAGTCGCATGGGATGTGCAGCATCTCCCAACCTGGGCCGAGGACAGTCCTGGGAAGTTTTTTAGTGCCGCCGAACGCTATGAGGGGGTCAATCGGTACCACGCGATTATGCTACAATTCTCCCTGCCGAAAGAAATGACCCACGATCAGCATCTTTCCCTGACCCAGGACTTTCTTGAGGCCACGATGCCAGACAAGAGTCTGCTCTGGGTCAAACATGAGCCGCTCGACAATTTCACGCATGAGCCCCAGCCGCATTGTCACATCTTACTTTCTGCACGCACGGTCGATGGGATTGCGCGTGATCCTGCGCAGACGTTTATGCGTTGGAATGCTGCCCATCCAGAGGAGGGGGGCTGTCAGAAAGATGCGTTTTGGAGTCAGCGGCAAGCCGTGGAACAACTCCGGCATGCGTTTACCGATCTCACGAACTTCCATGCTGAGAAGCTCGGGCTCGCTATGCGGATTGATAGTCGCAGCTTGCACCGTCGCGATATTGACCGGAAGCCGATGGTCAAAGAAGAGGACCGCCCAAGCCGTGAGGCATTGGCCGCCGAACAAGTCAAAGCTGCATACGCCTGGGAGCAGCGCAAAGTCTATAAGGGGCTCGGTGAGATCCAGGCGATCCCGCGTGAAGAGTTTGTCCTCCTTGTGCGGCAGTGGACGCGGGACTACGACCGGGGCCAGCAGCTCCCCCGCGTAAGTCTGACCGAGGTCCAGGCGTGGACGACGCAGGAGCAGGCACGGCTCGCGCAGCGCCAGCAGGGGGTAGACTACCAGCTCGCCCAGGTAGAGCGGGGGCTGGCGGGGGAGTTGCGAGCGCATGAACTGCTCGCTCTGACGCAGCGCCCGAGGCAGGAGCAGCCCGTGACGCCAGGGTTACGCGCACGGATCTTTGAGGATGACCACCCAGGGTATCGGTACTAGATGATTGCCAAGATGCTCCTCGCCCTGCTGGCCCTGACGGTAGGACTCACGACCGCCGCGCAAACGTTTGCCTATCTTATGCAGTTGGACCCTGCGCTTGGGTTACCGCTGTGGCGGCAGAGCGGATTGGCGATCTATGCCCCCTGGCGCGTCGTCGTTTGGGCCTGGCGGTGGGGACAGCTTGCCCCGACCGCGTTCGTGCTCCCGGCGTTTCTCGGGGGGCTCAGTGCGGGATGGACGGTCTGTCAGTGTCTGCCCACGCGTCCCAAGCCGGGGCAGGCCCACTGGGCCACGGAGCGGGAACTGCGGCAGGCTCAGTGCCGAGGCACGAGCGGGATTGTGCTGGGGTGGACCGGCGCGCGGTGGCGGCGGCGGCTCGTGTGTTATGACGGCCCGCTGCACTGCTTCTTTGTAGGCAGGACCGGGGGAGGTAAGACGAATACCCTGACGAGTACGCTGCTCACCTATCGGCATAGTGTATTGCTGAACGATCCCAAGGGCGAACTGTGGACACGCACCGCAGGCTTTCGGGCGACGCTGGGCACAGTCTATCGGCTGGCCCCCACCGAGACCGCGAGTGCCGGCTACAACTTTTGGGGCGCCATCGACCCCACCAGTCCAGCGGCGTTCCGCGAGGTCGAGTTGCTGAGTCATTACCTGCTAGAGAAAGAGGGACCGGGCCATGAGAGTTCCGCCGGCGCCTTCTTCAGTGGGCTCGCCATGCAGTTCTTGAATGGCCTGAGTCTCTACGGGCTGCGTACCGGGCTGGCGACGTGTGGGGAGGACTTTAATGACCTCCTGGCCATGTCAGACTGGGCAGAGTTGTGCCAGCGTATGCAGGAGCATGATCTGCCGGTGGTCCAGCAGGCAGGTCGGCTTGGCGCCACAGGGAAGGGCGAGGTCAACGATAGCTTGCGCCTGACGCTCCTCCGCGCCTTGAGCGTGTTCAGTGATCCCCAGGTGGCCGCCATGACGCGCACGACCACGTTTCCCCTGACGGCGCTCCGGGAGCAGGACCAGCCCTGTACGGTGTACTGGCATGTGCCCTTTCGCGACCAGGCCAGGCTGAAACGGCTCACGCGACTGTTCTTCCATCAGGTGCTCGATTACTGCACGCAGGGGCGATTCCTGCTCGACCAGCCGGGCCGTCTTGCTGTCGGTCATTCCCTCCTGTGGGTGGCCGAAGAACTCCCCAGTCTGGGGTATTTCCCGATGGCGACGGGGGGGCTGAATTACTTGCGTGGCTACGGCATTCAGATGCTTCTCCTGACGCCGAGTATGCAGGAGGTGATGAAGGAATACGGGACGCATCAGAACTTTCTGGAAGGCAGCTATGTCAAAGTGATTTTTGGCTTGAGTGATCCCCGAACGGCCCGCGAGTTTGCGGACAGTGTCGGGACCCACGAGGTGACCCGTACTCGTATCACGCGCCAGCGCGGAAGGAGGAGTACCAGTATCGACACGCACGATAAGGCGCTGCTGGACGCCACGGGCATTACGAAGTTGCCCCCAGGGCATGTCCTCATCCTGGCCGGGATGCACGCCCTGGTGGCTCGGCAGGCACCGTTTTATGGGTACCGGGTCTGGCGCGAGGCAAGCACCAGACCGGTCCCGTAGGAGTGTACCATGTTGGTTCCTCTCGCAGAAGGGTCGACACTCGGGTGGGTCGCGCCTATCACCGCCGTGGCGACGGAAGTCCGGGGGATTGGGGTTATCGTGGCGGTGCTGGCGATTACCTTATTGGGTATGCGGGTCTTTATGCGCCGCCATCTGGAAGACCTGGGCGAATCGCTGACGGCCTATGCCGTGGGAGGCGCGCTGATCGGCACGGCAGCCGCGGCAGCCCCCGCCATTCTCGGGTTTACCGGCGCGGCGACCATGAGCGGCTTGATGGTCGAGCCAGACGTCCTGGAAAGTCTGGGGACGATCGCCAGCCTGTATGTGACGCAAGCGCCGATCATCCTTGGCGGCATGTGGGTCTGGCTGAGGCTCCGTCATGGCTGACGCGCTGCCTGGCTGGCATGCCCCGGTCTATAGCGGTATGGCCGCGCCGCCGAGTTTTCACGGCGTGCCGCAGATGTTCTTTGTCTTCGACCTGCTGGGGACGTTGTTCGTGGCGTTCATCTTTCTCTTGATTCAGCCGGTCTATAGCGTGTTGGTGGTGCTGGTGGGGGCGAGTTGCTACGGCGTGGTCTATGCCTGTGTGCAGGTAGAGCCACGGCTGGGTCGCATCCTGAAAGAGTACCGCAGCTACAAGCGGGTGTATGAGGGGTAAGGCATGATACGTGAGTGGGGTATACACGTCGTATTCGGGTTGCTCATGGCGGGACTCTTTCTGGCAGGTTTCGTCACACGTCCGTTCCTTACTGCCCCCCGCGAGGACTGCTTTGCGGCACGGGAGGCGACGGCGATGGTCGTCCAGCGGGGGACGTGGAATGATGACAAAGAGCGCTGGTGGGTGACCGTGGCCTTTGCGCCTGCCAACTGGCACCGCACCTATGCCTCACCGCAGGAGGCCCCACGCACGCGTCATATGGGCTTCTGGAGTGCAGAAGGCACCCTGGGAACGATGACGCCCATTATTGCCTATACCACGAATCCGGAGTAGGCCGCATGCGGGGGACTCCATGAGTACACCAGTCGCTAAGCTCGTACTCTGGGACGCGATGGCCAATGCGCATACGCTGGTCAATAGGGATGGTGCGCTTATGAGCTGTATCCGCTTTCGTGGTCCAGATCTGCACAGTGCCATGGCCAGTGCCCTGCTCGTCCAGGCCGAGCAACTCAACAATTGTTTCAAGCGTCTGAGCGGAGGCTGGGGGGTCCTGAGTGAAGCCCGGCGCCGTGAGGTGCGGACCTATCCTGCGAGTACGTGGACGCATCCGGCGGCCCGCCTCGTGGACGAGGAACGGTGTGCGCGGTTCTTGACACCCGGCCTGCATTATCAGACGGACTGCACGCTCACGCTGACGCAACGGCAGGCCCCTAAGCTGGCCGGTGCCTGGAAGCATCTCCTGTATGAGGGGCTCCCGAAGGCCGTACCGCTGCCGGGGCTCACCGCCTTTGAAGAACAGGTCCGCCGCACGGTCGCCCTCCTTGGGGAAGCCTGCGAGGAGGTGATCCTCTTGGAAGACAATGCTCTGCTCACGTATCTCCACAGTACCGTCAGTTGGAAAGACTACGCCGTGGCGGTGCCCGATCCTCCCGCCTACCTCGACACGTACCTCAGCCGGGATGCGACCATCGCGTATGTCTGGGCACTTCCGTCGCTCATTCAGTACCCGACGCTGAACGGGCAGCACGTGCGCTGTGTCAGTGCCCTGGCGTATCCCAAGCAGACGGAGCCAGGCCTGCTCGATGTGCTCGATACCTTGCCGCTCGAATATCGCGCGACGGTGCGGTATCTGCCCCTGTCCAGGCAGGCCGCCATCCGGGCTGCACAGGCGGCCGGCGATTCGTACTGGGGGCAGCGCCACCGGGGAACCAATACGCGCACGGAAAAGGCGTCGATGACGCGCGCCGAGGATGCGAGCACGTTTCAAGAGGGTATCGAGCTGGACGCGTGGATGGCCGGGTACGTCACGCAGACCATTGTGGTGTGGGATGCCACTCCCGAGGGCGCCATTGCCAAGGCGGAAACCATCGAAGCCACGCTGAACACCGCTGGTTTTACGGCGAAGGTGGAAGGGACCAATACGCTGCCGGCCTGGGACGGCAGCCTGCCGGGCAATCGCACGCGCAACCTCTCGACGACAATGCTGACGACCAGGAACCTGAGCCATCTGGTGCCGGCCACGAGTCATGTGCGGGGGCCAGCCTGGAATAAACACCTGGACGGGCCGCCGCTCCTCATGGTGACGGGACGGGGTCAGACGCCAGTGGCGCTCGATCTGCACGACGATGACGTGGCGCACACGTTTATTGTGGGGCCGCCGGGGACGGGCAAGAGCACGCTCGTGGCCAACCTGGCTCTGGCCTGGCTGAAATACCGGGGCGCGCAGGTCTACGCGATTGACAAAGACCAGTCGCTGCGTTGTGCGACCTATGCGGTCGGTGGCGATTGGTACGACATTGGCGCCGAGCTCACGGCCCAGACGCAGGGGAGTGCCGCGAGCATGGACGATCCCGGCTTTCAGGCGTGGGGGGCGCTCTGGACGCCACCGCCCGGCTGGTGGCAATGCTACGAGATGGCCAGTCTGCTTACGACCCCGACGATTATTCCGCAGGTGATGGGGCCGCTGCTGCGGCAGATGGAAGAGCGCTTGACGGGGGTGCCGACCCTGATTGTGCTGGACGAGGCCTGGGTGTACCTGCGCAACGAGTTCCTGCGGGGCAAGATCCAAGATTATCTCCTGACGCTACGCAAGAAAAACGGGGTGGTGATTTTCAGCACGCAAAACCTGGAACACCTGATTGGCAGCGAGATTGGGAGCGACGTGTATCAATCCTGCGTCACGAAGATTTTCCTGGCGAATGCCCAGGCCCTGACGCCCCATGTGGGAAAGCTGTACCGGGACCTGGGGCTCACCGAGCGCGAGTGTTACCTGATCGCCACACTGGCCAGCAAGCGGCAGTACCTGGTTATGGGGCCGCATGGGCGGTATGTGATGGACCTCGGGATGGGCAAGGTGGGCCTGGCGTATACGGGCGTCGGGCGGAAGGAAGACCTAGCGGCTATTGCCGAGGTCTACGGACGATCACGGGCAGACTTTGCCCACAACTGGCTGGTGTACAAGGGGCTGCATGACGCGGCAGCGCGCTTGCACGAAGGAGACAACGATGAAGAAAATGCTGACCTGTGGCCTGCTGCTGCTCACGCTTTGGCCTAACGTGAGTTGGGGAGTATTCGGGGTTGGAGATATCGTGGTTGATCTCATTACCGAGGCACAGACGTCGCTGACGGCGCTGCGTACCCTCGCCTCGAACCTCAACGAGGTGAAGATCTTGAATAATCAGGTGACCCAGCTTGGGAACGACGCCGCCAATTTGGCCAAGCTGCCCCTGTCCCTCGTGGGCGAGGTGCAACAGACGATGACCACGGCGACGAACTTGTTCAATCAGGGGCGGGCGATTGCCTACCAGGCGAAGGCCTCTCTGGATGCCTTCGATACGCTGTTTACCAATGGCCAGATACCTTTTAGTCAGCGTGCGCAAGCCATCTTCAACGAAATTCGCCAGACCAGTCGCCTCGCCACCCAGGTCCAGTCTATTTATGACGAGTTGTGTGCCAATACGGCTCGTGTCGAGCAACTCACGAATGCCAGTCAGGCGGCCGTGGGCGTGCTCCAAGCCGAGCAGGCCGGCAATCAACTCCTGGGCGTGCTCGCCAGCCAGCAAAACGGCATGTACCAGTTGCAGGCGAACACGGCGCGGCTTCAGACGCTGGTCTATATGCAAGGCGTGGTCGAAGACGAAGCGGCGAAGCAGCATGCGGAGAATATGCTCAAGGACTGGCCCACCACATTGGGGGGCGTCACGGGGTTTAAGCTGCCCTAGAGAGGAGATAGTATGCGTGACGGGATACGATGGGGCATTGATGTTCAAGCGGCCACACTGCTCTGGAGGCTCACCAGCTTCCTGTGTGGGCTGCTGCTTCTGCCCGTGCTCGGGCTCGCTCTTGCCGGGCAGTATGTGCTGGCGAGTGTCTGGTTGTGCGTCGTTCTGGCGGTCCAGCGGGGCGTGTGGCGATTCCTGCTGCGGCGCATGATGCCATGAATCCCCTCCCCGAAGGTGGCCTGCTCACCAAGCTCCTGCAAATCTTCGTCTTTAACTTTGCGGGGGGCGTGGACCGGCTGACGCCCGATGCGCAGTGGCTGCTCGTGCTGTTCTACGGCATCGACCTGGTGAGCACGGGAATCTGGTTTGTCATGCGGCGCGAACTCGACATGTGGTCGCTGCTGGCCCGTGCCTTGACGGCGGTCATCTTTGGCTGGCTCAT
>Ga0310884_10000007_pt1 | contig 36766 bp, 35 predicted proteins | sample T60D1metaG_FD_203446 | JGI IMG/M metagenome (GOLD analysis project Ga0310884, IMG submission 203446) | Lab incubated soil microbial communities from West Virginia University Organic Research Farm, Morgantown, WV, United States - T60D1 | ecosystem: Environmental > Terrestrial > Soil >...
ACGCGCCAGTCGACAATCAGGTGACGTTGGAATCCGGATCGTGGCGAGAGTCGATGACGCTGGGATCAGGCGAAGAGCGCCGCGTTCACGTGCCGATCGATCCGCAACGCGGCGCCGCGCTGCTCATGGTCACCTCGTCGCGTGGATTCCGGCCGTCGGCGGAGGATCCGAAAAGTCGCGACGACAGGTTTCTCGGGGTCTATGTGAAGGTGGTTCAGTAAGTGTCAGAACCGCACCGCCGCACCGAAGTACAGGCCTTTCAGGTCCAGGTTCCCTTCGTCGCGCTTCAGGTGATAGTACACATTGAATGACCGGTAACCCATCTGCACACCGATGTGATCGTTGAAATTCACCGTTCCATAAAGATCGAAATCGATATAGTGCGCCCGGTAGTCTTCGCCGAAGAGCCCGCCTGAACCCAGGCCGCTCAGTTCGCCGGTGATCGAGATATTGGGGGCGACGTAGGCGCGGCCGATCGCGCCAATGGTCGGAATCGGCGCTCTCGCGTGGACGAATTCCGTGTCGAGAACGTTCGACAGCGTTGCCTGCACATCGGTGTACTTCGCATCGAAAATCACGCCGACAAAGCCGCGGTCGTAATAGAGGAAGTCGTACTCGTACGCGAAGCGATACGCTTTCCATTTCAGCTCAGTCGTGACCGGGAAGGTCACCGGGTATCGGATGCCATTGAAGACGATCGCCGTTTTCAGGGTGCCGACCGCCTCGTAGGTAATCGGTGTGTACTCGAAACGGAGACGATGTTTCCGGCCGGGCCGGAGCACGGTTTTCAACTGCCGGAACTTCGTCTTTTCGATTCCAAGGTCGGTGACGAAGTTTATCGGCGTCCCGATCGCATCGCGCGTCAGTGCCTGGCTGGTGATGACGATGTTCGGGTTTGGATCCCAGAAGTACCCACCAATTTCGACGTGATAGGTCTCGCCCGTTGCCGGGTCGGACATGCGCCCGGCGCCGTACTGTGCCCACGCGGGCGTTGCCAGACACACGATTGCCGACCAGACCAATATCGAAATGGCACGCATACGCATGATGTATCTCGCCCCGGTGGGTTACGACAACTGCGCTCACTGGGTGGAGCGCTCGGCAGCCTGCTGGGTAGGCCGCGTCAGAATACCATGCGGCATCGTGATTGCTCAACAGAAAGCTCCGAAACGTGCCCGCGCGTCGCATCTGCCATTTTCGGCGCGCAATTGCGCCTCGAATCCAGAAACCTCGCGCGCGTTTCCAGGTTTTCGGATCGATTCACAGTTCCAGGGACGGATGGTGGGGTAAAAGCTCCGGGTGTGCACCTTACCGTTTCAGTAAGGTGCTTTCCCGGCCGGTAAGCTCAGGAGGCAAATCACTATGAGGCAGCGTGTAATGGGCGCGGTCATGATGACCTTGCTCATCGCCATGTCGGCGTCGGCGCAACAAGGGACAACGGAGCTTCGTGGCAGAGTCATCGACGCGCAAGGAGCCGTCCTGCCGGGCGTGACCGTCGTGGTGCGCAACCAGGAGACGGGCATGTTCCGCGAGACCGCGTCGGGACCGGACGGGACGTTCATTGCGAGCGGCCTGGCACCGGGCACGTATCAGGTGAACGCGGAACTCCAAGGCTTCAAGAAATTTGAGCGCAAGGAACTGCGGCTCGAAGTCGGGAAGACCTCGAGTATCGATGTCACCATGGCGGTTGGAACGGTCGAAGAAACGGTCACCGTCACGACCGAATCGCCGCTGGTCGACGTCACGTCGAAGGAAATCGGCGGCAATATCACCAGCGAAACACTGGTCAAGCTGCCCAGCGTCAACGGCAACTTCATCGGCTTTGTCGCGCTTCTTCCCGGGATCGTTCCTTCAATCAGCACGGAATCATTCGGCAGCGATTCGATCAGCGTCAACGGCCAGGACCCGCGCAACAACAATTACATGCTCGACGGCGGCAACAATAACGACGACGTCATCGGGCAGCGCGCGGGCACGCAGGCACGGACACCGATCGAGGCGATCCAGGAATTCCAGGTCATCACCGGTCAGTACGACGCGCAGTACGGCAGAACATCGGGTGCGATCATCAACGCGGTCACCAAGTCGGGAACGAATCAGCTGCGCGGCAGCGTCTTTGGCTTCTTCCAGGACGGCAGCCTGACGACGAAGGATTACTTCGCGAAGGAAAAGGGACTGACCAAGCCCGACACGCAGTATCAGCGCTGGGGCGGCACCGTCGGTGGACCAATCGTGCGCGACAAGCTGCACTTCTTCGGGAGCGTCGAGCGCTTCGCCATCGATCGGCCCAACACCATCAACATTCCGGCGCGGCCGGAATTCAACGGCACGGAACTCACCAGGGATCGCGTGTGGAACACGATCGTGAGAGGCGATCACCAGGTCACCAACAACACGACCTACAGCGTGCGGTGGTTGCGAGAATCGTCGCCACAGAAGAACCAGATCATCACGCCGCCCGCGGTGACGCCGGCCGCCGCTCGCGAAGAGTCGGACGTCGATCAGACGGTCTCAATGAATTTGAATCAGGTGCTGACGCACACGAAAGTGAACACGTTGCGTCTGACCTGGACGCGTGAGAACGTCTCCTTCGCAAATCCGTGCTTCAATGGCAACGGCCGCGACCAGGCGGCGTGTCCGCCGCGGCTCGTGTTCCAGACGTTTGTCGATCAGCAAAGCAACCTCGCACAGTTTCGCGTCAACGACGGCATCCAGGCTGAGGAAACGCTGGGGTGGTTTCTGCCAAACAAGCGAGGCGACCACGACATCAAGGTCGGTGCGCAGTATGAGTACTCGGGCGCGAACAACATTACGCAGGACGACCTCAACGGTAACTTTACATTCGGAACGAGCAACGCGCCGTTCAACTCTTCAAACCCGTCTACCTATCCGGATCGATTCTCCATCCGGGTCGGCGGCCCACTGCGGATTTTCGAGAAGGCACACTACTTCTCCGCATTCGCACAAGACAAGTGGCGGCTCACGAAAGACCTGACCTTCAGCCTGGGGCTGCGCTACGACCTCGAGCGGATTCCCTTGGCCGAACCGGACAACCCGCTAGTGGAGACGTATCCGACCGATGACAACAACATTCAGCCGCGCGTGGGTATCACCTACAACCTCAACGACGGCAAGAGCGTCGCACGCGCGGGATACGGCCGATTCTTCGACAAGACCCACTTTGAATTGATCGGCGGCCTCTACACTGGCGTGTTCAGCACCTCGAGCGTGCAGACATTCCCCGTTGCAGGAGCCGACCTCGGCCCGCGCAACGGACAGTTCCCGACCGATCCGTTCCTGGTGAATGGCCCGACGGTGAACCACGATCTGCTCGCGCAGCGGTTCCCGAGCGGCGTGGCGGCTCGCGCCGCCAATGTGACGTGGGACAACGAGGATCGCCGGGTTCCGCACACCGACGAAATTACCGTCGGCTACGAACATCAGCTGATGCCGGACCTTGCAGTGAGCGCGGATTATCTCCATTCGCAGTCGCGCGAGATGTTGATGGTCCTGAACCTCAATCCGCAGTTCCGTTCATCCACGGTTGTCGCGCAGGCGACGCCGGTCCGCATCGGCAGCGCGACGCTGACGCAGGCGATGGCGGAGTTGCAACAGACGTATCCCGGGCTTACGCCATTCACGGGTAACGTCAACCAGTTCGTGAATCGCGGCGAGGTTGATTTCAACGCGATCATGCTGCAGATGAAGAAGCGCTTCAGCCATAACTACAGCGCCCAGGTCTCGTACACCTACAGCCGCTCGCGCGGCAATACGACCGGCAACGGCGCGCCCGGGAGCAATTTCCAGGTCGGCGACGACATGCACCTGGAAAAGAACGAAGGCCCAACGAGCTTTGACATTCCCCACAACTTCACCGTCAGCGGGACGGCACTGATTCCGAAGACGAAGGGGCTGCAACTGAGCTGGGTCGCACGCGCACTGAGCGGAACACCCTTCACCATCGTCAACACCAACTTCGATCCGGACCAGAACGGCATCCAGGCAGAGCCGCTGCCGGTTGCCAATTATGCCGGGACAGGCGTTGATGGCTATGAGGTCAAGAACTACGAAGAAGAGCGCAATGGCGCACGCGGACCGGGATACGTCCAGGCCGACATGCGCTTTGGCTACATGATCAACTTGCACGGCCGCCGGCGGCTCGAAGTGTCTGCCGACGTGTTCAATCTGGGCAACCGGACCAACTTCGCGAACCCGTCAGCCGATCAGGCAGCAACGTCGTCATTCCTGGTGATGACGGCATACAGCACGAGCTATACGCCGCGGAAAGTGCAAATTGGATTGCGCTACGAATTCTAAATAGAGTCGGGATCCGTTTTCCGGGATCCGGGATCCGATCGGATCCCGGATCCCGACGCCTATATACTCAGAGGAATGGGCCCCTCCTTCCGTCGTCTCCTTCCTTTCGTCCTCCGTTACCGTCGTCAGTTCATCCTTGGCCTTATCTGCGTCGTTCTGTCGTCGACGTTTCAACTGCTGGCGCCGTGGGTCCTGCGGTTTGCGATTGACGACCTGACGCTTGGTGTGACGCGGCAGAAACTGATCACCTACGCCGGACTCATCCTCGGCGTTGCGTGCATTCGGTCGGTGTTCCAGTTCCTGATGCGCCGCATCATCATCGGTGCGTCACGTGGAATCGAGTACGACATCCGAAATGCATTCTTCACGCGACTGCAACAGATGCCGCTGGCGTATTACCAGGCGCGGCGCACTGGCGATCTAATGTCGCGCGCGACCAACGACCTCAACGCGGTCCGCATGATGATCGGCCCGGCGGTCATGTATTCCGCCAGCACCATCCTGGTGTTCGCGGTCGCGATCATTCTGATGGTCTCCATCGATGCGCGACTGACGCTGATTGCGCTGATCCCGATGCCCATGGTGTCGATCAGCGTGAAATACTTTGGCACCGCGATCCATAAGCGGTTCGAGGCGATTCAGGCACAACTGGCAGACCTCAGCGCGGTGGTCCAGGAGGCGCTCGCGGGGGTTCGCGTTGTCCGCGCGTATAACCAGGAACGTCACGAAGTCGCGCGATTCAGCGCCGCCAACGACGAATACATCAAGCGCAATCGTGTCCTGATCCGGCTGCAGGGAATGTTCTATCCGAGCATGACGCTGTTTCTCGGCTTCGGCGCGCTGCTGGTCCTGTGGGTGGGAAGTCGCGAAGTCATCAACGGACGGATCACGCTCGGAGATTTCGTCGCATTCAATTCGTACCTGGTCATGCTCAGCTGGCCGATGATCGCGTTCGGCTGGGTGACGAACATGCTCCAGCGCGGAATGGCATCCTGGAAGCGGATGCTCGACGTCATGGATGCCGTACCCGACATCAGCGATGAGCACGTGACCGAACGAGGTCGTTCGGTGCCGCTCACGGGCGCGATAGATGTCCGTCATTTGACGTTCACGTATCCTGGCGCCGAACATCCGGTGCTCGACGATGTGTCGATTCGGATCGAGCCGGGGCAAACGGTCGCATTCGTTGGCGCGACGGGGTCTGGGAAGTCGACGCTCATTTCCCTGCTGCCGCGGCTCCACGAGCCGCCGCCCGCCACCGTCTTCATGGACAACGTCGACGTGCGCGAGATTCCACTCGAGCGACTGCGCGGCGCCATTGGCTTTGTGCCACAAGAACCGTTTCTCTTTTCTGAGTCGATCGCAGAGAACATTGCCTTCGGTGTGCGGGCCACGGAAAAACACGGATTAACACGGATGGGTACGGAGGAGGGTAGAGCTCGATTGTGCGAAGTTGCCGCCATCGCGCGGCTCGATAAAGACATCGAATCTTTCCCCAAGGGCTATGAGACAGCGGTGGGCGAACGAGGAATCACCTTATCAGGCGGTCAGAAACAGCGGACGGCCCTGGCGCGTGCGGCGATGGTGGATCCACGGGTGCTGATCCTGGATGACGCGCTGTCGGCGGTGGATACCTATACGGAAGAAGAGATCCTGACGCGACTGAAGGACGTCATGCGTCAGCGCACCTCGATCATCGTCGCGCACCGGATCTCGACGGTGCGTGATGCCGATCAGATTTTTGTGCTCGACCGCGGCTGTGTTGTCGAACGCGGCGATCACGACGCGCTCGTTGCGCGCGATGGTCTCTACGCCTCCCTCTACAAGCGGCAACTGCTCGAGGAGGAGCTGGCGGCAAGCTGAATGTCTTTCCACGAAGAAGAAGTCCTTGGCAAGGCGTACGACGCCAAACTGATGCGGCGGTTGCTGCGATACCTGCGCCCGTACAAAGCGCAGGTCGCAGTGGCGCTGGCGGCGATCATCTCGGGATCGGTTCTCCAGCTGGCGCAGCCGTACTTGATGAAGCTGGCGATCGATCGCTACATCGCCACGCGCGATTTCGGTGGTGTCGATCGCATCGCGATTGCCTACTTCTTCATCCTCATCGCCTCGTTTGCACTGGAGTATGTGCAGACGTGGATGCTGCAGATGACCGGGCAACGAATCATGTACGACATGCGGCTGCAGATCTACGAGCACCTGCAGCGCATCGATTTGCAGTTCTACGACCGAAATCCGGTCGGCCGGCTGATGACCCGCGTCACGACCGATGTCGACGTGCTGAACGACATGTTCACGGCGGGTGTTGTCTCGATCTTCGGCGACGTGTTTACGCTGGTCGGCATCATGATCGTCCTCGTCACGATGGACTGGCGGTTAGCGCTGGTTACGTTTGCGGTCCTGCCGCTCATCGTGCTTGTGACGCAATGGTTCCGCCGAAACGTGCGCGAATCGTACCGCACCGTCCGCGCCTGGGTGGCTCGGATCAACGCCTTCCTGCAGGAACACATCACGGGCATGTCGACCGTTCAGCTGTTCCGCCGTGAAGCCCGGACGTTCGAGCGCTTCGACGACATCAACCGCCGGCACCGCGACGCCAACATCGACTCGATCCTGTATTACGCCGTGTTCTATCCGGCGATCGAAATCATCGGTGCGCTCGCCGCCGCGCTCATCATCTGGTTTGGAGGTGGCTGGACGCTGCAAAACACCCTCACCATCGGGTCGCTGGTCGCGTTCCTGTTGTACTCGAGCCGATTCTTCCGGCCGATCAGCGACATGTCGGAGAAGTTCAACGTCCTCCAGGCGGCAATGGCCTCGTCGGAGCGGATCTTTAAGTTGCTGGATACCGAGGTAAAGATCACGTCGGGATCCGTTGTCGGACCCCGGACCATGGACACCGGATCCCGGCAGGTATCAACCGGCCACATCGCCTTCGACCATGTCTGGTTTGCGTATGACGCCTCGGATCCCGGATCCCGCACAACGGATCCCGGTACGCGCGAGCCCACGTTTGTCCTTCGCGACATTTCCTTCGAGGTCAGACCCGGCGAACGCGTGGGAGTGGTTGGTGCAACAGGAGCGGGGAAGTCGACGCTCATCAACCTGCTGCTACGGTTTTATGACGTCACGCGAGGCCGGATCCTCGTCGACGGCGTCGACGTCCGGGAAATGAACCTGGGCGACCTTCGGCGTTTGTTTGGCTTGGTGCTGCAGGATGTTCACCTGTTCTCGGGGACCATTGCCGCAAATATCCGGCTGGGCGACATCACCATTACCGACCAGGCTGTGCGGCGAGCGGCGGAAGCTGTGCACGCGAATCGATTCATCGATCGCCTGCCGGATGGTTACCAGAGCGCCGTCGCAGAGCGAGGTGCGACACTGTCAGTCGGACAGAAGCAGCTGCTCTCGTTCGCGCGGGCACTGGCGTTCGACCCGCGCATTCTCGTGCTCGACGAGGCGACATCGAGTATCGACACCGAAACGGAGTTGTTGATTCGGGATGCGCTGAGCGTGCTGATGGCAGGCCGGACGACGATCGCGATTGCGCATCGACTTTCGACGATACAGGACCTGGACAAGATCCTGGTGCTGCACAAAGGGCACTTGCGGGAAGCGGGGACGCACCAGGAGCTTCTGGCGCAGCGTGGGATTTACTACAAGCTCTATCAGCTTCAGTACCGGGATCAGGAAAAGGAGAGCGAAGCGGCTAGCCGCCCGGCGCTTTCTGCGCCTCCTCCTTGACGCCGGGGGTGTCGTCCGGCCCAGGACTGACCGCTGGCATCTCCTTCGGCTGGGGCGCTTCGCGCCGCCTGAAGAGCCGATCCATCAGGCTGGGGCTGGGGCTGCTCGCTCGCGGATTCCATCCAAGCCGGAGGACCGTGAGACCGGCGGACCGACGACCGAACTCGTACCGCGCCTCGTCGCAACTCCACATGTAGATGTCGATGTGGCGGCCCTGAACAGCGGGGCCGGTATCCATGATCGTGTAGATACCGTTATACCGCTCACCGAGGCGATCGACCTGAATCACCGATCCGACCGGCAGGAGATCGGGGTCGGCGGCTGCGATCCCGTTGCGAACGTTCACGCCTGACGCCGTGGTTGTCCCGCGGCAATAGGCTGTGGCGGTAAATTTGAGACGGGCGCCGGGGGCCGGCTTGGCGTCGGAATGCCAGAATTCCGCCTGCCGCGCCGCATAGCGTGAATCAAGAATCGTGGCTTCGTACAGGAAGGCGAACGCAACGGCCGCGGTTCCTGTTGCGACGATCTTGCGCCCGAGTGAACGCGAGAGCAACATCATGACGCCGGTAGGTGCGACCAACGGTGCCGCAGCCGTGAGCTTCCACTATACCGTCCAAAGGCCCCCGGGTCAAAACCGGTACAGGGTACCGGTATTTATGTTAACTCATTTGTTTATCATTAATTATCGGATTGGCTCTTTCGGCGGTGCGCGACGATCATTGTAAGTGAGGCCTGGTACGCCACGAGGGCGAGGATCGCGCCCCCAATCATGGACCCTAGGGCGTACGACCATAGGAGCGGAGTGAGGGTCTTGACGAGACTCCTGAACTCTCCCCACGAGGCGTCGGTCAAGGCTTCGCGAAATTCCTTCATCAAATCCGGCGGGACATCGACATTCAAGATCATGGCGCCCACCATGGTGGACAGCGTGTAGTAGGCGGGCAGAATCCACGGCAGGTTGGAGTACACACCGAGCAGAACCGCCACCCGATTCAGGTTCAACGCGAACGCGACGACGAGGCCCAGGATCGTGTGAAGCCCGAGAAACGGGGAGAACCCGAAGAACACGCCGACCGCGTACGCCGCCGCCGTGCGCGTTGGCGTGTCGTGGGTGTGGAGCAGCTGGCCGAGCCAGCGACGGCGAGCGTCCGGGGATCCGATCATGCCCAGTTAAAAGTGGACGAACCCGGTCGGCAGCGGCTCGAGCCGCCCATTCCGCGTCAGGCCAATCGAACGATCCGCTGTCAGGGCGCCGATTTTTGTGATCGGCACGCCGCGCGCTTCCCGGAAAACTCCGCGCAGACGCCCACGCCGCTTCGGAGAAACAGCAAACAGCAGTTCGTAATCATCGCCGCCCGCAACCGCCGCAGACACCGCATCCGCTCCGATGCGGCTGAACCACGCGTGCGCAGACGGGTGCATGGGAAGAAGTGCGGCATCGATCTCGGCGCCCGTATGACTCGCAGATGCGAGTTGAGTGACGGCGTCCGCAAGACCATCGCTGAGGTCCATGCAGGCGCTCGCCGTGCGCGTCCGGCCCAGAATCGCGCCGAGCCTGGACCGTGGCTCCGGGCGGCAGTACCGCTCGACGCACTCTGCCAGGTCTCGGTCGGCCGGCCGCGGAAGCGTCACCCCTCCAACAGCATTTGCCTCGCCGGATTGCACGCATTGCTCGCGCAACCATTCCAGGCCCGCCCGCGCGGCCCCAATCCGCCCGGTGACGTAGAGATCGTCGCCGGCACGTCCGCCCGCGCGCGTCAGGATCCGTCTCGGCCTGACACTGCCGATGACTGTGACGTCGAGAACAAGCGGCCCGGGCGATCGCGTAATGTTGCCGCCGGCGAGGGTGATGCGAAGCCGTTTTGCCAATTCCAGGAGTCCCTCGAGCAGTTCATCGACCTCGATAAGCGTGGTGTGGGCGGGGAGCATGAGCGAAAGCAGCGCAAACCGGGAGGTCGCTCCCATGGAGGCGACGTCGCTCACGTTGACCGCGAGCGCCTTGTGACCGATATCGGCCGGGGTAGAGAAGCGCCGATCGAAATGAACGCCTTCGACCAGCGCGTCGGTGGTCAAGACCTGCAGCGCCCCGCGATCCGGGATCGCGACCGCTGCGTCGTCGCCGATACCGACGACCAGGGCCGGGTCGGCGGCCGGCACCCGGCTGCGAATCCGTTCAATCAGGGCACGCTCGCCGGCCTCGGCAACCCGGTGACCCGTCGCGCTACCGGGCGAACTCAACGGCGCGCGTCTCCCTGATGACCGTCACCTTGATTTGTCCTGGATACTCGAGCTCGTTCTCGATGCGGCGCGCGATGTCCTTGGACAACCAGACGGTCTCTTCATCGGAGATTCGTTCGCTTTCGACGACGATGCGGATTTCCCGTCCGGCCTGGAGCGCGAACGACTTCGAGACCCCTTCGAACGAGTCTGCGATGCCCTCGAGTTTCTCCAGCCGTTTCACGTACGACTCGAGAATGTCGCGCCGTGCGCCGGGACGTGCCGCTGAAATCGCATCAGCGGCCTGCACAATCATCGCTTCGAGCGACGGCCAGTCGATGTCCATGTGGTGCGCTGCGACCGCCATCAAAACTGGTTCGCTTTCGCCATGCTTTCTCAGAAAGTCGAGCCCCAGCTCGAGGTGCGTTCCCTGCAGATCGCGGTCGATGGCTTTCCCGATGTCGTGCAGGAATGCGGCACGCGCGGCGACGTGCCCGTTCAGGCCAATCTCCTTCGCCATGATGCCGGCGAGGAAGGCCACTTCCTTCGAGTGGTTCAGGACGTTCTGACCGTAGCTGGTTCTGAACTTCAAACGGCCCATTAGCCGCAGCACATCGGGATGCAGGTCGTACAGGCCGAGTTCGAACGCCGCCGCTTCACCTTCCTTGCGGACGGTCTCTTCCATGTCGGTTTTGACCTTCTCGACGATTTCCTCAATCCGCGCTGGATGGATCCGGCCGTCGGCGATGAGGCGCTCGATGGCTTGCCGCGCCACTTCGCGCCGGAACGGATCGAAGCTCGACAAGATGATCGCGCCCGGCGTGTCGTCGACGATGAGTTCGACGCCGGTTGCGGTTTCGAGCGCGCGGATGTTGCGTCCTTCGCGGCCGATGATGCGCCCCTTGAGATCGTCACTGGGAAGGTCGACAACCGAGACCGTCGTTTCGATCGCGTGCTCGGCGGCGCTCCGTTGAATCGCGTCGGTGATGATTTGCTGAGCACGGGCCGCGGCCGTCTCTCGCGCCTCGGTTTCGAGACGCTTCACCAGGTTCGCCGCGTCGCGCCGCGCGTCGGCCTCAATCTGCTTCAGCAGCAGCTCGCGCGCCTCGTCGGCGGTCAGGCCGGCGACGCGTTGCAGTTCGCGCTGCCGCTCAGCGGCGAGCTGTTCCACTCGCGCAGCTGCGGCGGCGGCACGTTGTTCGTGAGCGGCAAGCGCCTTCTCGCGGGCGCGGAGTTCCTGCTCGACGCGATCGGTGACGGCGAGGCGATCGGCGAGGGCCCGCGTCTTGTCGGCCAGCCCCTGTTCGAGACCGATGATTTCCTGGCGCCGATCGCGCGCCTGCTTCTCGGCTTCGGCGGCCAGTTCGTGCGCTTTCTCGCGCGCCTCGAGCGTGGCTTCTTTGCGCAGCGTTTCGGCGTCGCGCTCGGCCTGTTTCAGGGCGCGGTCGGCCTCGCTTCGAGCGTTTTTGAGGGAATCGTCCGCGGAGCGCTTCTTGGACGCGGCTCCCCACACGAGTGCGCCGCTCGCGATCACACTCACGAGCAGCGTGGCGACAGCAGCTAAGCCAGATGGCGGCATCCAGAGGTCCCCATAACCGAGCCCGGGGCCCGGAGGTCGGTTCGTGAAGGTCAGCTGGAGAAGAGAGGAATAGGCCCCGCTTTGCCGTGTGGGGAGGTCGGATGAACCTGCTCAAAGCAGGTGGAACCGCTGCACAAGCGATGCTTCAGGCTTCCTCTTGCAGAGGCATGCACACCACACCGCGTCGCGATTCTCTTATGGTGAAACGTTGGCTCAAACGAGCCTCCGAACCATCACAAACAAAGCAGGGAACTCAAACTCCGCGAAGGATCTTACTGCATTTTGCCAGAAAACCGTCAATGTTCAATGTTGCGCACAACGACACCGCTGAGCGTCGAACATGGCGCGGTCAGCGCGCCGCGGTTTGCCGCGCGTCGGGAAACCCCAGCGCCAGATCGAGCACGCGTTCGAGTTCGGCGGCTCGAGTCGCCACCTGATCGTTCTGCCGACGCTCATCGTCGAGGACGCGGAAGTATTCGTCGGCGATGTTCAACGCTGCCAGGACGGCGAGTTTCAGCGTGTCGCCTGCCGGGGATTCCTTGAGGGCAAGCCGCATCTTCTCGTTGACGTAAGCGGCCAGCTCGGCCACGTAGGCTGGGTCGAGTCCGCTCCGGATCGGGTACTGCTGTCCGTGGATCTCGACGGTCACGACACGCGACCCGCTTTGGTCCATGGCGGTTCTACAGGTTGAGGGCTTCGATCTGCGACAACATGTCGCCGACGCGCGACCGAATCAACTGCCGCTCTTCGCGCAAGGCGGCAAGCTCGCCGGTCGTGGTCTCCGCGTCCGCGAGCCGTGCCCGCAGTCCGTCGAGCTCGCGATTGAGGCGCGTGTTCTCATCCGCGGCGCGCGCCTGATCGGCTCGCAACCGATCGATCACTCCAACGAGGAGCTTCACTTTCTCTTCGAGACGATCGATCGGCTCGAGATCAACGCCGCGTACTGCTACTTTCGCCAAGGGAGAACTCCTTTACGTTTATCTCTGTTCCGCGCTGTGTGCCGAACGCAGCGCGTCAACGATTCTTTCGGTGGCCGCCTGCACTTCGTCGTCGGTGAGCGTCCGATCGAGATCGCGGAACGTCAAACGGAGCGACAGGCTGACACGCCCTTCGGGAACGCCCTTGCCCTGATAGCGATCGAACTCCGAGATCGATACGAGGGTGAAAGGGGCTGTCGCACGGATAGTGCCACGAACGGCGGCGGCAGGCAAGGTTTCATCGACGACGATTGAAATGTCGCGGACGATCGACGGATACCGTGGCAGCGATTGCGCTCGCAGGTTGTCTCCGGCGGCGACACGGGCGAGCGCCTCGAGATCGATCTCGCCAACGTAGACGTCTTCGCCGGCCACCAGTCCGCGGGCCTCGCCGATTGTCGGCACCAGTTGACCGACGAGACCGAGTCGAGTACCGCCCGAGGAAACCTCGGCGGCGCGTCCGCGCGCGAGATACGTGGCATGGCTTGGTGCGACGTCAATTGCACCGGCGCCGAATGCGCGGCACAGCAACTCCACCGTCCCCTTCGCATCGAAGAAGTCGACGGATCGAGATGCTCCGGACCAGTGTGGAAGCGTCGCAGCTCCCATCCACGCGAATGCCACCGCCCGACCTTCGCCGCTCGACCCGAATCGGCTTCCTATCTCGAAGAGCTGAATGTCTTTCCGCCCACGGCGCCGATTGTGCGCGCAGGAGTCGATCAGCCCCGGAAGCAACGAAGGACGAAGAACGGCGAACTTTTCGGAGAGCGGATTCTGAATCGCTGTCGGCTCCACCGCGGGTTCGCAGAAGGGCAGTGCGGCGTGCCGCTCGATGAACGCGAACGTCATCGCCTCGGAGAATCCCGCGGCTGTGAGTGTCTGCCTGATCAGGCGATCGCGAACGACGATTGGATCGGGCGGTGCCTGCGCCGCCTCGAGCGGCGGGAACCGCACGGGCAAACGATCGAAACCATAATGACGCCCGACCTCTTCGATCAAGTCTTCTTCGCGCAAGACGTCGACCCGGAAGGACGGGACGGTCACGTCCCACGTACCGTCTCCATTGCTGGCGACGACCTCAAAACCGAGAGGCGCCAGGTAGCGAGGGACGTCGTCGGCAGGAACGACCTGACCAAGGAGACGCGCGATCCGCGACGATCGCAATTGAAGCTGCCGCCGCTCGCGCGGAGCCGGGTACTGATCGACGGTCGGTGACACCGGCGTGGCAGCGCCAATTTGCGCAAACAGCTCCGCGGCGCGCGCGATCGCCGTTGCGGGAAGCTCGACGTCCCCTCCGCGTTCGAACCGGGCTGACGCTTCGGTCTTGAGTCCGAGCCTCTTGCTGGTTCTGCGAACCGATGTCGGTTCGAAATACGCACTCTCGAGCGCGATCGTGGTTGTCGCGGTTGAGATCTCGGAGTCCGCTCCGCCCATGACGCCGCCGACGGCGATCGGCCGCTCCGCGTCGGCGATCACGAGCATGTCTTCGTCCAGCCTGCGGTCGACGCCGTCGAGTGTGCGAATCGACTCCTTCGCACGCGCACGCCGGACCACGATCCGGCGCTGTGCCAGTCGCTCGAAATCGAACGCGTGCATCGGCTGCCCGATCTCGAGCATCACATAGTTGGTGACGTCGACGATGTTGTTGATAGGGCGGACGCCGGCCGCCTCGAGCCGCTGCTGGAGCCAGGGAGGGGAGGACGCTACCCGTACTTGAAACACTTGGGCGCAATAGCGCGGGCAGAGATCAGGGGCCTCGATGAGAACGTCGAGTTCCGGGATCCGTTGTCCGGGGTCGGGGATCCGATCGGATCCCCGATCGCGGGTACCGGATCCCGACTTCATCGCAACACCCCAGATGGCCGAGGCCTCTCGCGCAATGCCGACGTGACTCAAACAATCGGGTCTGTTCGCGGTGATCTCGAAATCGATCACCGGCTCTCGACCCTGTTCGACCGCCGCGAGCTCGAATCCGCGCAGGCTGATCTCGCGTGCGACGATCTCGACCCCATCGGGGACCGGCACGATCTCACGCAGCCAGTTGTAGACGATCCTCACAGCGGAAACTGCTCCAGGAACCGCAAATCGTTTTCGTAAAACAGGCGGATATCTTCCACGCCCCATTTCAGGAGCGCGGTTCGTTCGATGCCCATCCCAAAGGCCCAGCCGGTGTAGCGATCGGGGTCATATCCGACCGCTTCGAATACCGCGGGATGCACCATGCCGCTGCCGAGGATCTCGATCCATCCCGTGCGCTTGCACATCCCGCAATCGCGGCCGGTTCCGCCGCACGCGCCGCAGCTGATGTCGACCTCGGCGCTCGGCTCGGTGTAGGGAAAGAAGCTCGGTCTGAATCGCAGCTTGCGTTCCTCGCCGAACAGCTCGCGCAGAAAGACGAACAGCGTGCCCTTCAGATCTGCGAGTGAGATGCCTTCGCCGACGACGAGCCCTTCGACCTGCGTGAACATCGGCGTGTGGGTCAAATCCAGGTTGTCGCGACGGTAGACTCGGCCGGGCGCAATCAGCCGCACCGGCGGCTTGTGCTGCTCCATGTAGCGGATCTGCATGCCCGAGGTGTGGGTGCGGAGAAGCGTCGCCGGCGAGCCGGCAGCGGAGCGCACTGGTGCCGCAAGATACAGGGTGTCCTGCATGTCGCGCGCCGGATGATCCGGCGGCATGTTGAGCGCCTCGAAGTTGTGATATTCGTCCTCGAGCTCGGGGCCTTCCAGAATCAAAAAGCCCATGCGGCTGAAGATCGATTCGATGCGCTCGCGCAGCAACGTGAGCGGATGGCGATGGCCGAGCGTCGGCTGTCGCCCGGGAAGCGTCAGGTCAACCGCGCCGGCAGGCGGCCGTTCCGCTTCGGCCGACGCGATCCGTTCATCGAGTTGCGTTTCGATCTGCTGGCGGAGATCGTTGGCGAGTTTTCCCAGCCGGGGCCTGACGTCGGGCGGCGCGGAACCCAGGCTCTTGAGCAGGCCCGACACGAGCCCGCCTTTGCGCGACAGGTATCGATCGCGCACGCCGCGAAGCGCCGCCGGCGTGGTGGCGGTCGAGAGGTCGCGCTCGAAATCCGCGCGAAGCGCTTCTATCTGGGAGTCGGACATGCAGGCTTAAGGCTTATGGCTTAGGGCTCAAGATTCGCGCTCGCGGCAAGGGCTCACGACTTGCCTTAAGCCATGAGCCTTTAGCCCTGAGCCCTAAGCCGTTGCGCGACGCGCAGTCCTGGGTTTCGCGTCGCCAGCGACCTTCGCCAGCTGCGCGAACGCGGCGGGCGACGTGACGGCGAGGTCCGCGAGCGACTTGCGATCGATCGGATTGCCCGCCGCCTTGAGTCCCGCGATCAGCTGACCGTAGGTCAGCCCGTTCTCGCGCGCGGCGGCATTGATCCGGATCACCCACAGGCGGCGGAAGTCGCGCTTCTTATTGCGGCGTCCGACGTACGCGTACTTGAGCGCGGTGTCGACCGACTCTTTCGCCGATCGATACAGCTTGCTCTTGGTCTGATAAAAGCCTTTTGCGCGTGACAGCAGCTTCTTACGCTTCGCGCGGCGGACATTTCCTCTTTTTACTCTTGGCATGGTGTTTTAGTCCGGTAACATTTTTCTGAGCTTCGCCACGTCCGCCTGGGCGGTTACCGACGTGCCGCGCAACGCGCGCTTACGGCTGCGCGTCTTGCTGGTCAGGATGTGGCGCTTGAACGCCTTGCTCCGCATGAATTTTCCGGTCGCGGTCTTCTTGAATCGCTTTGCCGCTCCCCGGTGTGTTTTCAACTTCGGCATTTCTCTGGTTCCTTCGCTGTCGATGTGCAATGTCCAATGTTCAATGTTGTCCTCGCCTCGCCGTGAACATTCAGTATTGAACATTTAACATTGAGCATTGAACATTGAGCTTACTGTTCCGTCTCCCGTGTTTCCGCTTCCTTCCGCGCGGCCGGCTTCTTGACAACGCGCTGCGACAGGATGGTGTGCATCTGATTGCCTTCCTGGCGCGGCGCCGTCTCCGCGATGGCAACGTCGTTCAAGTCCTCAATCAACCGCTCGAGAATGCGTCGTCCGATCTCGGGATGCGCCATCTCGCGCCCGCGGAAGAAAATCGTTGCCTTCACCTTGTCGCCGTCAGCAAGGAAGCGTTCGATGTGCTTCTTCTTGAACTGATAATCGTGCTCGTCCACTTTGGGACGAAACTTGATCTCTTTGACCTCGATGATCTTCTGGTGCTTCTTGGCCTGCCGCGCGCGCTTCTGCTCCTGGTACTGGTACCGGCCGAAGTCCATGATGCGGCAGACCGGCGGAGTCGCCGTCGCGGCAATCTCGACCAGGTCGAGCCCCTTCTGTTTGGCGATCGTAAGAGCCTGCTGCGGCGGCATGATGCCCAACTGCTGACCGGTGTCGTCAATCACCCGGACTTCACGCACCCTGATGCGTTCGTTGACCCGTGTGCGGTCATCCCGCCGCGGGCTTCGGTCGAAAGCTATAAAACCTCCTATGCGGCCTTGTCGCCGCGCCCCTCATTCTTGGCGGCTTCTATGAAGGCCGCAACCGTCTGGGCTCCCTGATCGCCGCCGGCGCGGCTGCGCACGGCAACCGTCCCGTTCGCCGCTTCCTTATCCCCGACTACCAGCATATAGGGGATCTTCTGAAGCTGAGCTTCTCGGATCTTAAATCCGATCTTCTCCTGCCGTTCGTCGAGTTCCACCCGGAGCCCGGCCGCCTTGAGTTCGGAAACGACCGACTTCGCGTAATCGAGATGCCGATCCGCGATCGGCAGCACGATCGCCTGCACCGGGGCGATCCACAGCGGCAGAGCGCCGGCGTAATGTTCGAGCAGCAGGGCGATGAATCGCTCGAAGCTGCCGAAGATGGCGCGGTGGATCACCACCGGCCGATGCTCTTTGTTGTCGGCGCCGATATATTTCAGCTCGAACTGCTGCGGCAACTGGTAATCGAGCTGAATCGTGGCGCATTGCCACTTCCGCCCGAGTGCGTCGGTGACGGCGAAGTCGATCTTCGGTCCGTAGAATGCGCCGTCTCCCTCGTTGATCGTAAACGGAACGTTCACCGCGTCGAGCGCCTTCTTCAATTCCCCCTCGGCATGGTTCCAGGTCGCGATCTCTCCGAGGAATTCGACCGGCCGGGTCGACAGCTTCATCTCCGGCGTGAGGCCGAAGTCGTCGTACACGCGACCCACCAGGCGCAGCAACCGCTCGACTTCCTCGCCGATCTGATCCTCCCGCAGGAAGATGTGCGCATCGTCCATGATGAACTCGCGCACGCGGGTCAGACCGCTGAGCACACCCGACGCCTCCATCCGGTGCAGCACACTCTGTTCGTGGATGCGCAGCGGCAGATCGCGATAGCTGCGCACTTCGCTGCCAAACAGCAGCATGTGGCCGGGGCAGTTCATCGGCTTCAGGCCGGATTTCTCTTCTTCGCCGGCAGACTCGATCAGGAACATGTTTTCCCGGTAGTGCTGCCAGTGCCCCGAGGTTTCCCACAACGCCTTGTTGAACACCAGCGGCGCGCGCACTTCCACGTATCCGGCGGGGAAGAGGATGCTCCGCATGTAATTGCCGAGCAAGTTCACCAGTGTTGTCCCTTTCGGCAGCCAGAACGGCTCACCAGGCGCCCAAGGATGAAACCAGAACAAGCCAAGTTCGCGACCGAGCTTGCGGTGATCGCGCTTTTTCGCTTCTTCGATCCGCTGCAGATGTGTCTTCAGTTCGGAATCGCTGGTGAACGCGGTGCCATAGACGCGCTGCATCGGCTGGCCCTTCGCGTCACCCTTCCAGTACGCGTTCGAGGTGTTCAGCAGCTTGAACGCCTTCAAGCGCCCGGACGAGGGCACATGCGGACCGACGCAGAAATCAACGAAGGTATCGCGATCCTTGATCGTGTAGCACGACACCTCGGATTGCCCTGCGGTCTTCTCCTCGATCAGCTGAACTTTCAGTGGCTCGCCTCGTTGCGAGAAAAAGCGCATCGCTTCCTCGCGCGGCCACATCTGCCGTTCATACGGGAGATCAGCCGCCGCGAGTTCCTTCATCTTTCTTTCGATCGCTTCGAGATCCTCCGGTACGAATGGACGATCGACGACGAAGTCGTAGAAGAAACCTTCGTCGGTGGCCGGACCAATTCCGCACTGTGCGCCGGGAAACAGGTTGATCACCGCGGCCGCCATCAAGTGCGCGGTGCTATGGCGGAAGAGCGCCAACGCTTCGGCACTTTCGGCCGTGACGATGCGGACCGACGAATCCTGATTCAATGGGAATGTCAGATCGACAAGCTTGCCATCCACCACCGCCGCGACCGCTGCTTTTGCGAGCCGCGGAGAGATCTGTGCCGCGACGTCGGCAGGAGTCGATCCTGCCGCCATACGACGGCTCGAGCCGTCCGGCAGCGCGACGGAGACCTCAGACATCAGGAAATTACATTACGGGAAGGCGTTCTTCAGTCGAGTGGTAGGCACGAGCGGACTCGAACCGCTGACCTCCTGCGTGTCAAGCAGGCGCTCTAACCAACTGAGCTACGCGCCTATGTCTTGAAAACACTGGCCTTACCGAACAGTTAGTGTAACAAAGGGAAACGGGAAAAGGCAAAAGGGAAAAGGGAAAAGGGACAAGGAAAGGCCTTGTCCCTTTGAAGAGGTCTAGTTAACCGCGCCTTTGAGAGCTTTGCCAGCGGTGAAGCGAACGACCCGGCGCTTGGGGACTTTGATCTCGGCACCCGTCTGCGGGTTGCGAGCGACGCGCGCTTTCCGCTGCGCCGTCTTGAATGTGCCGAACCCGACGAATGTGATGGGCTGACCCTTCTTCAACGACTTCGTGATGCCGTCGAAGAACGACTCGACCGCCGCCGTCGCATTCGTTTTCGTGATGCCCGTGTCCTGCGCGATCTTTGCGATGAGGTCCTGCTTGTTCATGAACGCCTCCCGGTGGACAAAGATTCGCGAACGCAGGGCCTTCGACTGCGCTCGGGGTCGTCCTGAGCCACGTCGGAGGACGGAAGTGAAGCCTCAGATCAAACGCGTCGCGCGGATCTTTCGTGTGTCCGGGTTATACGCGACCGATCCGAGGGTGTCAAGAAATTCCGTGCAGTTTTGCGCAGTTACGCGGCCTTTTTTCCCGCGCGTGCGAGCGCGGCGTCGAGGATTGGATCCTTGTCCGAGGCCACCTGACCGAAGTCTGCCACGTCGTTGTCCTCGACTTCGACATCCGGCTTCAATCCCTTGCCCTGGATCGATTCGCCGGAGGGGGTCAAGTAACGAGCGTAGGTGAGCCACAGGCCGCGGTTCTCTGGGAGTTTCACCAGTTTCTGCAAGGCGGCGCGACCGAGCGTACGCTCTCCGACGAGATCCGCGCGCTTATTGCCGTCGAGTGCCGCGGCAAAAATCTCTGAGGCGCCTGCCGTGCCCGTCGTGATCAGGACTTGAACCGGTAGGTCAATCGCACCATCGCCAGCTTGTGCCGAGATCGTTTCACGATTTGCCGGGGCGGGTTCCGACGACGGCTTGGTCTTGCTGGCGTCGTTGCTTTCTTGCCGAGTGCGGCCGTTGCCGTCTCGAGAGGTGATCGTGTTTTCCGCCGGCTGGCCGGGTTCGCGCTGACCCTTCATCGCCAGCGTTCCAGATTTGACGAAGAGACGTGCGGCGGCGATTCCGTTGTCGAGTGGACCCTCAGCGGTGTGTCGCACGTCGATGATGATCGACTTCGCGCCAGCGCGAGACAGATCGGCAATCTGTTTCTTCAACTGATCGACCACACCTTCGCGGAAGCTCGTGATGCGCACGTACCCAACGTCAGGCGCCGCGATCTTTCCCGACACGACCGCCGCTGCGGCTTTCTCGCGCACCAGCGCCACTTCGTGGGGATCGGCCGCGTTGCCACGAATGACGGTCAGCGTCACCTTGGATCCCGGTTGGCCGCGCAACAGGCGCGTGCCTTCGAAGACCGACATGTCGCGCGTCGGCTTTCCATCGATGGCGCGGACGTAATCGCCCGTCTGAAGTCCGGCTTTGCCTGCCGGCGACCCGTCGCGGGCGGCAATGACGCGAAGGTAATACTGGCGTGTCAGCTCGAGGCCGACTTCCCCTTCGGGCAAGGACGCGCCGGACTGTACTTCAGATACCTGCTGCGGATTGAGATACGCGCTGTCGGGATCGAGCCCTTCAGCGAGTCCCTTCATCGCGCCTTCCATCGCGCGATCGACCTTGACCTCTTCGACGTAGTTGGTGAGGACCAGCCGCAGGACGTCGTTGAAGACTCGCAGCTCACGGAACGTGTCGTCGCCAGCGGGCGAAGACGCGCGGCCAATGAGTCCGCCGACAACCACGAAGATGAGTACCGGCGTCGACAGCAACAGGATGGAAAGACGGGTCTTAAGTGTCATAGTTACTTCTTGAGCCATTGTAAAGGATCGACGGGTTTGCCGTCGATCCGAAGCTCAAAATAGAGCGCCGGGTTGCCGCTGGGGTCGCGGCCTGAGCTTCCAAGCTGAGCCTGGGCATCCACGTGGCTGCCGCGAGCCACATCAATCGACGAAAGATGCCCATAAAGTGAGTAGTTGCTGTCGCCGTGGTCGACGATCACGAGCGTTCCGTACCCGGTGAATTGATCGGCGTAGGCGATGGTTCCTTCGTGGACGACCCGCACGGGCTCGCCTTCGGCAAGCGAGATTTCGATCCCGCTCCGCGCGATCGATGTCCCAAACCGGCTGTTTGTCTGCCGTCCGAAGCGGCCCGTCACGATTCCGTGTGCCGGCCACGGTAGCGCTCCTCGAAATGGCGCAATCGGTAACGCGACCGCCCCGCCTCGTCCGCCAAGCTGGGTGACGGTTCCCTGGAGCCGCTGCTGTGCCGCTTCCAGCTCACCGGTGAGCTGAGCGTTCAGGTCGCGGCGGTCGTCGATCGACGCCACGAGCGCGGTTCGTGCTGCGACCGCTCGATCGATGGCTGCTTTTGCGGCGAGGGCCTGTGCCTGCAGCTTGCTGACTTCACGGATGTGGCCTTCGAGTGATTCGCGCTCCTGCTTCAGCGCTTGCAGCGTGCGTTCGTGCTGTTGCACCCGCTCGCGGTCGAGTCGATTGAGTGCGGCGGCCGTTCGATACACGCGGCCGATTGAACGCAGGTTGTCGACGTCGAGGAGCAATCGCCAGTACCCCGCCTGACCAAGCTTGTAGAGATCGACCAGCCGGCGTTCGACCTCCGGCCGCTCGGTTTCCGCGCTGTTCTGGAGTGCGGCCGCGCGTACGCTCGTTACCGCGACCCTCTCACGCGTCTGCCGCAGCTCACGTTCGGCGTTGGCCAGTTCTTCTGTCTTCAGCTCACGATCGACTTCCAGCTTTCGCAATTCGACGAGCAACGTCCGTTCCTGCGACGCCAGCGCATCGGATTCCTTCTGCAGCGCGCGAATGCGATCGGCCGCGCGCTTCGACGCGGCATCGGCGGCAGCTTGATCGTTCGGAGTCGATGATTGCGCCGACAGCGCGAGCGACGCGACGATAAGAACCGTGACGACCACGGCAATGTAGGGCGAGGTCGTCAGACCGCGCCGCGAATCAAAAGAGCGGTTTGCCATCGATGTCGCCTGGAATTGGAAGGCCAAAGTATTTCAGCACGGTTGGCGCGACGTCCATGATCGAAGGGCCGTCGCCGGTACGGGTGACCGCACGATTCGAAATCAGGACGCCTGCCGTCGTTGCGTAGTCGTATCCGCCATGATCGCCGCTCCACTTCTTCATGTTCGGATACACGATTCCCTGCGGTGATCCGCCGAGTGTCGTCTGCCACGACACGCGATAGCCGTCTTCCATGCCGACCTGAAGCTCCGACGCGTTCGACAGGTATTCTCCGGAATACACATCGTCGCGCTGGTAAACCGCACGAATAATCGGTGAACCGTCGTCGGGATCCTTGAGCGTGAGAAGTTTCGCGCTCAGCTCGTCGGCAAGTTGCTTCGCTTCCGCTCCAGGACTGACGATGCCCTTGCCCTCGCGGCCACGCAGATTGAAATAGATCTGTCCGATCCCCATGGCGTAGGCGCGTGTGCGGCTCCAGTCCACGTTCTCCCAGAATTCACCGGCGCCGAAGAGATCGTCGAGCTTCTTTTCACCCGGCTGCTGACCCTGCAGGATCATGTAACCCTGCTGCACCAGCCAGGTGTTCAAGTTCACGGCTTTTCGCCACGAGTGAAAGCCGTGATCCGAAACGATCAGCACCGCTGTTCCCGGATCGATGTGCTCGAGTACTTCCCCGACGAATTGATCGGCCCGTCGATAGACGCGCTCGATCGCGTCGCCGAATTGGGCGGCGAGCTTCGCGTCGTACATCGGATGTTTCGGATCCATCAGGCGCCACATCATGTGCTGGACGCGGTCGGTCGATTCAATCACGCCGACGAGCGTGTCCCACTCGCGTGAATCGATCCGATTGAGGATGACCTGCGCGCGATCGTCGAAGGCTTTATAGAGATCGTCCATGAACGTCTTCTCGTCCATGCGCCCTTCGTTCAACGGCCATGTCGCTTCTGCCCACCCGAGCGTCCGGTAATAACCGAGACGTTCGAACAGCTGCCCGGCGAACGATGCCGGAGCCGACATGGGCACCGGCGGATTGTCCGGCTTCCAGTTGACCGGCGAAATATAGAGCTGCAGTTCGTTGCCGGCGTTCATCAGGAGCAGTTGCGCCATGCCATGCACACGAACGAGAAAGTTCACTTTGAAATCGAGGTTGATCCATCGGCTCAGTTTCCCGGGTTCGAGCAGCAGCGATTCGCCGGCGAGTTCCACAGTCGCGGTTTTCGCCGACCGATTCCAGCGGATCGTGAACGGAATCCGCACGTCCTCCTGCGGCTGCAGCTCGGCGATGGCCGCGCGATCCTCCGCGGTCAACGCCCCCTTCTTCCGGATCGCCTGAATCTTCTGCTTGATGACCGGGTTGGGCGGGCCGATCAGTTCCGTGTGTGCGACGTCGTTCTCGACGAGCAATCGCTTGAGGATTCCCCCGAATTCCGTGTTTCCTTCCTCATATCGGCTGAGGTCGGTCGCAAAGTAATAGAAGGTGCCCATCGTGCCCCGAATATCGGGGAGCGGAAGGCCCGACAGCATCTCGCCATTCGGAACGTCTTCCGGCGGAAAAGTCACAGGAACGGTGAGCACGCTTGAACGCACGCCGGCCTTGCCGGCTGTGACCCAGAAGGAAGTGGCGCCACGAATCGAAAACAGTTTGGGTTTCGAGTACGGAATGTAATCGAAGAGGAACTTTGCCGGCTCGCGACGCACCATTCCAAGATCGGGCAGGTAGGTTGACGTGTCGCGCACGAGAAAGTCGTAGATGTTGTGCTTACCGGGATTCACACCGGTCGCGAACGACGCCCACGCGGTCGGTGATTCCGGAGAATGGGTCGTCGCGAGCGGATACATGCCACCCTGTTCGGCGAGTCGCTTGAGGTGCGGCAGTTTGCCTTCGCGCATCCATCGGCCGACCAGCGCCGGATCCATTCCGTCGAATCCCAGGATGACGAGCCGTTGCGAGAACTGGCTTGGAGGACGACGGCTGCGGAACAGCGTGGTCTGCGTCAGCGCAACCGCCACTGCGACGGCAACAATGGCGATGAGCGCGGCGACGAGCGATCGCTTGCGCATGTGCTCGGATTATAGCCACGGATGAACACGGACAACACGGGCCACGGATCAACACGGATGAACACGGATGAACACGGATTACACGGATGCGAAACGGCGATGGTGTACCCTTTCGGAGTGCGAGCGCTCGGCATCGACTACGGCACACGCCGGATAGGGCTTGCGTTGTCGGATGCGACCGGCCTTCTCGCGCGGCCGTGGAAAACGCTTGCGGTAGACGGCGGGCCCGAGCGTGTTGCGGCTGTGCTGGCACAAGAAGCCGCGGCTCTCGTCGCCGAACCTGACGGACTTGGTGCGATCGCGCTCGGCTATCCGCGCCGGCTCAACGGCGAGCCGACCGCACAGACGGCCGCCGTCGAAACGGTTGCCGCGGCGCTTCGGACCGCGATTGATATTCCAGTCATCCTGCAGGACGAGCGGCTCACGAGCGTCGAAGCAGAAAGCGAACTCGCGCGCCGCGAGAAGGACTGGCGGAAACGCAAGCCGTTGCTCGACGCGCGGTCGGCGGCCATCATCCTTCAGGATTACCTTGATGAACGCGCGCGCCATGCCGAGCGCGTAGAAAGCGAGAACGCGTGAGGCGGCTTGCGATCTGGATCCTCGTCATCGTCCTGATGGTCGCCGGGTTTGCCGGGTGGCGGATTGTTCTCGCCGAAATGTCACCGTTCAAAGGGTACGACGGACCGGAACAGTTCGTCGAGATTCCTGAAGGGTCGGGCCCAACGTCCATCGGACGACGACTCGCGGACGCGGGAGTGATTCGCGACCGACTCGGGTTTCGTTTCGAGATTCTTCGTTCGGGTCTGGGGCGGCGCCTGCAAGCGGGGGAGTACCGGTTCGACCGACCAATGACGGTCAAGGAGGTTGTCGACAAGATCGCGCGCGGCGACGTTTATCTCGTGCCGGTCACCTTTCGCGAGGGGCTCACGATGCGCGAGATGGCGCAGTTGTTCGAGTCCAAAGGGCTCGGCTCTGCGAAGGAATTTTCGACGCAGGCCTCGGATGTGAAGCTCATTCGCAATCTGGATCCGGCGGCAAAGGATCTCGAGGGTTATTTGTTCCCGGACACCTACGCGATGACGCGGCACACGACGGCGGCTCAGCTCGTGCCGCGAATGGTTGAGGGCTTCGAGAAAGCGCTCACGCCAGAGACCTTGTCGGCGGCCGATGGACGAGGACTCTCCGTGCGCGAGCTCGTGACGCTCGCATCAATTGTTGAGAAGGAAACGGGGAAGCCCGAGGAGAGACCTCTGGTCGCCGCGGTTTACAGCAACAGACTGAAGATCGGGATGGCGCTCCAGTGCGATCCGACGGTCATCTATGCGTTAGAGCGCGCCAACCGGTACAACGGCAACCTCACGCGCGAGAACATGCAAATCGATTCGCCCTATAACACCTACCGGTATCCGGGGCTCCCGCCGGGACCGATCGCGAATCCGGGCCGCGCGTCACTCGACGCTGCCGCACGCCCGGCCGACGTGCCGTATCTCTACTTTGTCGCCCGCGGTGATGGATCGCATGCGTTTGCGGCGACGCTGGAAGAGCACAATCGCAACGTCGATCAGTATCAGAGACGAAGACACTGAGATGTCTGAATCACCTCTCGCTCCACTTCAGCTTCTGCCGTAACACGTCGAAGTACGTTCGCGTCGAGGCTCGCACGAGCCGCAGCGGGCGCTCGGCGCGCGTGATACAGATCTCGTCGTCGGCCTGGAGCGCGTGTCCGGACTGACCGTCGATCGTGATGTAGACCTCTTCATTCGATCCGTCGAACACCGGTCGCACGTGGATTTGAAATGATGCGGGCACGACGACCGGGCGATTGGTGAGCATGTGAGGCGCGATCGGCGTCAGTAGCACGGCATCGACTTCCGGATGAAGAATCGGACCGCCGGCTGCCAGGTTATACGCGGTCGATCCGGTCGGGCTCGCCACGATCAGGCCGTCGGCGCGGACGCGCATGATGGGTCGATCGCCGATTTCGACTTCGAGATCGATGATTCGCGACAGCGCACCCTTGGTGATCACGACATCGTTGAGCGCGAGATGATCGGCGTGGACGTTGCCGGTGCGCAACGTCCGCGAACGGAGCATCATCCGTTCGTCAATCTGTGCCGTACCGCGCAACACGGACTCGAGCGACGGGTACAACTCGGGCAGTGTGATCTCGGTGAGGAACCCAAGACTGCCAAAGTTGACGCCGAGTATGGGAACCTCGGCGGCTGATTTCGCGATCCGATCGGCCATTCCTATCAGCGTCCCGTCGCCACCGAGGACGACGATCAAATCGCAGGCGCGCGGCAGGTCATCGCGATTGACCGTCCGCCGTCCTGGCGGCAGGCCCGCCACCGTCGCGGTCTCGGTTTCGAATACGGCGTGTACGCTGCGTGCTTCGAGCCAGCCGGCGAGTTCCGCCAGCGCGCCGGCGGCGGCGGTGAGACCGGTTTTGGCAACGAGCCCGACGCGTGTGATTGGTCGTGAAACGGTCATGTGCGGCGCCGAAGGTGAAGGAGAAACTCGCGATTGCCTTCCATGCCCGAAATGGGAGACTCGGTCACCCCTTCGCGCCCCAATCCTAGCGCATCCGCCGCGTTGGTCACTTCCTCGAGCACACGAGCATGGATCTGCTCGTCGCGCACGATGCCGCCCTTGCCGATTTCACCACGTCCGGCTTCGAACTGCGGCTTGACCAGGGCAACCGCATCACCTGTGTCAGCGAGCAGTGGCGGAACGACGGGCAGAATGAGCTTGAGTGAGATAAACGACACGTCGATCGTGACGATGTCGAAGCGGGTTTGGCCGGCTGGCAGATCCGCACTCGTCAACGTTCGCGCGTTCACGCGCTCGATGACGTCGACGCGCGGATCGGTGCGGAGTTTCCAATCGAGCTGGCCGTGCCCAACATCGAGCGCCACCACCCGTGAGGCGCCGCGCTGAAGCAGCGCATCGGTGAATCCGCCAGTCGATGCGCCAATGTCGAGCGCGACGCGTCCGGCAACCGGAATCGAAAAGGTCTCGAGCGCATGCGCGAGCTTGACACCACCGCGACCGACGTAGGGATGATCGGGGGTGAGGACGTTGACGTCAGCATCGGTGGCGACGGCGGTCCCTGCCTTGGATGCCGGCTGGCCATTCACGCGAACATTGCCAGCCAGAATGAGCGCGCGCGCCCGTTCACGCGATGCCGCGAGCCCGCGATCGACGAGCAGCGTGTCCAAACGTACGGTGTTCTTCAATGGGTTCGGCCCACCACCCAGTGAGCGATCGCCGGCAGCTGTCCTCCGATCCCGGCGTGGTGCAGGACGCTGGTCGCCCGCTCGATGCACTCGGACGCGAGCTTGCGTGAGGCGTCCAGTCCGTAAAGCGCCGGATATGTCGGTTTGCCTGCGGCGGCGTCTTTCCCCGCCGTCTTGCCGAGTTCGGCTGACGCCCCTTCGACATCAAGGATGTCGTCAACGATTTGAAACGCGAGGCCGATTTCAACGCCGTAGCGTCCAATCGTCTCGGCCATCGATTCGGTGGCGCCAGCCATGAGGGCGCCGCTCAGCGCGGAGGCGACAATGATCGCACCGGTTTTGCGCATGTGCATTTCGCGAAGCGCCCCGGCGTCGAGCGGTGTCGCGCCAGGGCCTGCGGCATCGAGATCGATGGCTTGACCGCCGACCATTCCCGCGGCCCCCGCTGCGTCGGCGACGATGGCGATAGTCTGAAGCTTGCGGCGCTGCAGATCCTCGGCGGAGACGCGTTCCGCTTGCACTGGTTCGCGCGACAGGAGGGCGAACGCCTCGGTCAACAGACCGTCTCCTGCCAGGATTGCCAGCCCCTCGCCAAACACGACGTGCGCTGTCGGTCGTCCGCGACGCAGCGTGTCGTTGTCCATCGCCGGGAGATCATCGTGCACGAGCGAGTAGGTGTGAATCATTTCCAGCGCGCACGCGACAGGCATGGCGAGTTCTTCAGCCTCTGCGACGGACGCACCGGTGTGCGCGGCGACCGCCTCGGCGGAGGCGAGCACGAGCAGGGGACGAAGCCGCTTGCCGCCGGCGAAGACGCTGTATCGCATGGATTCAGCCACGCGTGCCGGCGCGCGCCCCGACGCGGGGACGAACCGCGGATTCGAGCGCGCCGGAGCCGGTGCGGGAAGGTAGCGCTCGAGTGCCCGTTCGACGGCGTCCCGCCGCGAGGCGAGCCACGCGTGCAGCTCGGTCGGCGGCGTGGTCACCGCGATCGATCGTGCTCGCCGGCGTCGGCGCCGAGTGATGACGGCGCGGGCTTGACCTCGCCGCGCTCGGTGAGAATCTCGACCCGTCGCTCCGCCTCTTCCAGCTTCGAATGACAGAAGCGGGAAAGCTGGACGCCACGTTCGAACAGCTCGAGCGACTTCTCGAGCGCGAGATCGCCATCCTCGAGACGCTTGACGATGGTTTCGAGCTCGGCGATCGCCGACTCGAAATCTTTGATTGTCGGATCCATGTCAGTCCTTGCTACGCACGTCGCAGTGAAGTTCCCCTTCCTGCAGCGTCACATGAACGCGATCGCCGGGCGCCACGGCGGCAGCACTCCGGATGATGGTAGTGCGCTCCGCATTCCAGCAGACTGCGTATCCTCGTGCAAGCACCCCCAGAGGACTGAGGTTTTCCAGTCGCCCTGCCAGCGACGCCATCCGCGACTCGGCGCGGTGCTGCGCGGCTGCGGTCGCGGTACCGAGGCGGCCGTGAGCGCCAGAGAGTCGCGACCGCATCAGCGAGACCTGCCGCCGCAGATCGCGAGCTTCAAGCCGGAGGCGCAGAGTACGAAACGCGCGCTCACGGCGGGCCACGTGCCCGCCAGCATGGCGTCGCAGCTGATAGGTGAGTTCCGCGGCGTGACGCCCTCGCATGGCCAGCCGCGCGTGCCATCCGGCAAGTCCACGCCGGCTGCTCAACGCGTGGACGCCGGCGCGACGCCGCTGGATGCTCGCTCGCACGACGGATCCGAGCCGCTCGCCGAGGCGGGAGACGCGGGCGCAGAATTCATCTTTCGCGGTGACGACGAGTTCCGCCGCCGCCGACGGCGTCGGCGCGCGAAGATCGGCGACGAAGTCGGCAATGGTCACGTCCACTTCGTGCCCCACCGCAGAGACCACCGGCACTGGCGACGACGCAATCGCGCGGGCCACGGGCTCCTGGTTGAAGGCGAGCAAATCTTCAAAAGACCCACCGCCGCGTCCCACGATCACCACATCGACGCCGGGAATCTTGACGATGGCGCGCAGGGCTTCGGCGATCTCCGCGGCGGCACCGTCGCCTTGCACCCGTGTCGGGCGGATCAAAAGATGCGCGTTCGGATGGCGGCGGCGAAGGACCTTGATGATGTCGCGCAACGCGGCGCCGTCGAGGGAGGTCACGATCCCAATGGTCCGTGGCAGCGACGGCAGTGGTCGCTTGCGCGCAGGGTCGAACAGCCCTTCCGCCTGCAGCTTCTTTTTCAGTTGTTCGACGGCCATCTGGAGCGCACCGAGTCCGCGCGGCTCCAGGTGCTCGCAGACGATCTGATATTCCCCTTTTGGTTCGTAGACGCCTAACTGGCCACGCACGACGACGTGCATGCCGTCTTCCGGCTTGAACTTGAGGTAGCGAACCACGGAGCGGAACATCACCGCCTTGATTTGCGCCTCGCCGTCCTTCAAGGTGAAGTAGACGTGGCCCGTGTTCCACGTTCGACAGTTCGACAGTTCGCCTTCGACCCAGATTTCGCCGAAGCCGGTCTCGAGCACACCGCGAATCGCCGCCGTCAACTCCGCGACGGAAAAGATGCGACGCTCGCGTTTCATCGGACCGCCGCCGCGCGCCTCTTCGAAGGGGAGCGAGAACAGGTCGGACATCTGATCTATCGCGCAGGAACGGATGCGCCGGCGAGCGCATCGACGTCCTGGGTCGACATGTTCAGCCGCTCGATCGCGGTCGCTTTGCCGGTAGCCGGGTCAGCGGTCACCACCACTGCGTTCAACCGCGCGGGACCAGTCGCGGCCTCGAACTTCGCCGGCATCCCGGTGAGGAAGCGCCCGAGGGCCGCTTCCACCGTGACGCCGATGATCGAATCGTGAGGACCGGTCATGCCGACATCGGTCAGGCATGCCGTGCCCTTTGGGAGAATCCGCTCGTCGGCGGTTTGCACGTGCGTGTGGGTTCCGAACACGGCGGTGGCGCGACCGTCGAGATGCCACGCCATGGCGATCTTTTCCGACGTCGCTTCAGCATGGAAATCAACGATGATGACGCGCGTCTTCGCACGCATCGCTTCGATCTCGCGCGCGGCCAGCGCAAACGGATCGTCGAGCGGCGTCATGAAAATTCGTCCCATCAGGTTGAGCACGCCGACAGGCTCGCCCGTCCGGGTTCGGCCGACAAAACTTCCCCGTCCAGGAACGCCAGCCGGGAAGTTCGCCGGTCGCAGCAGCTTCACCTGGCGCGGAAGATAGTCGAGGACTTCCTTCTTGTCCCAGATGTGATTGCCCGACGTCATGACATCGACGCCGAATTCGAGAATCGTCTCGGCAATGTCGCCGGTCACGCCAAAGCCGGCCGCGGAGTTCTCGACGTTGGCAATGACGAAATCGATTTGACGGTGTTCAACGATGGCGGGAATGGCGCGCTTGGCGATGTCGCGGCCGGACTTGCCGAAGATGTCGCCGATGAACAGGATCCGCACGTCAGTCGGCTCGTACGAGAATGCGATGCTCCCGGCCGCGCCGTTCTTCAATTCGGGGCACCGTGACGCGCAGTTCGCCGGCGCGGAGCGTCGCCTCCGCTCGTGACACGTCCAACGCGCCGGTCAATCGCACGGCGCGCGTGAATCGTCCAAACACGCGCTCGGCAACATGGAACGTGGCGTCGCCATGATGTTCACATCCGGCTGGCCGCTTCATGCCGCTGATTAACAGCGTGTCGCGCGCGATCACCACCTGCACATCGTCAGCTCCCACGCCAACGAGATCTGTCACCACCTCGATGCCTTTCGGTGTCTCCACCACATCGATCGGCACCCGACATTCCGCGGCATGGGCTGGCGCCTCATTTCCGGTCAACTGTTCGAACAAACGCCTCAGGTCATCGTCCAGTTCGTGCCGTTCGAGAAAGATTCGAGCCACGAAAACATTCTAACGCTCTCGGCTTCGCTCTGTTGGTTTCTGGCTATTGGCTCTTGGCTGCGCTTCTACTCGAGGAATAGGCCCAGCAGCCAACAGCCAGGAACTAGGAAAAATATGAGTCATACACACTAATATAAAATGCTTGACAAGCACTAATATTTAACCTACAGTATCCTCATGGCTGACGAGGGTGCAGCCGTTTAGAGATTTCAGGAGGTTCTTGCAATGGCTCTCGTTCGATGGGATCCGCTTCATGAGCTGGCGACGATGGAGATCGATCGGCTCAACAACATGTTTTCCAACTTCTACGGCGAAGGCTTGTCGCGCGGCTGGGTGCCGGCGGTGGATATTTACGAAGGCGCCGAGCACGAGCTCGTGATCAAGGCCGAGTTGCCGGACATGAAGCGCGAAGACATCACGGTCACGTTCGAGAACAACGTGCTCACGCTGAAGGGTGAGCGGAAGAATGAAGAGGTCGCCCGCGATCGCTTCCACCGTCTCGAGCGCTTCCGTGGCGCGTTCAGCCGTTCGTTCACGTTGCCCGCGACGGTCGATCCGGCCAACATCAGCGCCAACTACAAGGATGGTGTGCTTACGGTCCGACTTCCGCAGCGTGCGGAAGCGAAGCCGAAGCAGATCGCGGTGGGTGAATAACAGCACAGTCCGTTCATAGCGGACACTGTCGTCTTGCGTGGGGCCGGCCTCCCGCCGGCCCTCGTCTTTTTCATCGTGCTCTCCTCGGAAGGCGGGCAAACTTGAGCGATACCGTGCTTTCAAGTACGCTCCACTTGCCATGGCTGACGAGGATCTTCAGACCGACAAGTCTTCGACTGGCGAGACTGAACGCGCCGCCCCGATCACGAGTCGATTTCTTTTTGTCGATGTCGCGGCGCAGCGCGCCAAGCAGCTCCGGCGCGGTGCTCTTCCTCGACTCGATCGCGCGCTCTTCCACGGGCCGCACAAGCTCGAGCGGACCGCGATGGAGGAAGTGCGATCGGGTCTCATCGCGTACACGCTCCCGACAAACTACGAGGGGTCGCCGCGTGGTGTCCCGAAGGAATAGCGTCTCCCGATCGGAACTTCCCTAATATCAGGCGCGTAACTCTGAATTGGTGAATCGGTGAATTGGTGAATTGCGCCAATTCACCGATTCACCACTTCGCGGGAGGGACGCCACGTGATCGAACTGGGTCTGTTGGCTGCCGTCGCCTTCGTGGTCTTCGCGGTCGTGATGGTCCTGGTTGCCGTGTTCAAAACGCTGTTGTGGCTCGTACTGCTGCCGCTTCGGCTCGTGCTCTCCGTGTTGCTGCTGCCGCTGCTGTTCCTCAAGGCCCTCATCGGCGGTCTGCTCGTCATCGTCCTCAGCCCGATACTCGTGATTGGGCTCGCGATTGCAGCGATTACGACAATCGTTGCCATCGCCGTTCCGCTTCTGCCCGTGCTGTTGGTCGCTTTCGTCGTGTGGCTGGTGCTGCGCGCTGGTTCCACAACGACGGCGATCGCGCGCTGAGCGGCGCGCACGGAGCGGTTCATTCGGCGTGCTAGCATCGGCCGATGAACCGCTCATTCTACGTACGGTCGCTCGTCCTCTACTTCGTCGCGGCTTGCGCGTGTGTGCATTCCGTCCCCGCGACGCCGGCTGCGCCGGCACCCTCGTCGGGTGTTACTGCCAGCGCGCCCGCGACCACGTCGCAGCGGCCTTTCCGGATCCTGCTCACGAACGATGACGGTGTGCGCGCGCCGGGGATCCTGGCCGTGGCGGAGGCGCTTCAGTCAATGGGCGAGATCACCATCGCGGCGCCGTCGGAAAACCAGAGCGGCAAAGGCCACTCGATCGTGACCTCCGATCCGATCTTCGTCGACCAGGTCACGCTGACCGGTGGCCTTCGTGGTTTTTCAATCATTGCGACACCGGCAACGTGCGTGAAGGTTGGTGTTCGCGCGCTGATGTCCTCGCGCCCTGATCTCGTCGTGTCCGGCATCAATCGCGGTTACAACCTGGGCATGGTGACGTATGTGTCCGGCACCGTCGGCGCGGCGCGGGAAGCCGCACTCATGGGGATTCCGGCGATCGCATCGTCCTTGTCCGTCGATGAGACGAACTACGCGGCCGCGGCGGAGATCGTGCGACAGGTCGCCGAGCTGGTGCGGCAGCGTGGTCTCGACGCGGGTGTGCTCTTGAATGTGAACGTGCCGCCCGGTCCGCAGACGGCAATCAAAGGTCTTCGGGTCACCAGACAGAGTGCCCAGTCCGGGGAAGAGCGGTTCGAGGAACAACGATCGCCGACGGGCCGCCGGATGTTCTGGAGCATCTGGAGAGATCCCACCGGCGACGTCGAAGGGACCGACGTCTGGGCGACCGATCACGGGTTTGCGTCAATTACGCCGTTGCGCGCCAGTGAATTCGATGCCAAGACTCACGAAGCGTGGGAGCGCGCTCTGACGCGGAAGTAGAAGACGAATCGCGCTGCGATCAGATCCCAAGAGATCACCGGAGAAGGGAGAAGGGAGGAACAAATAAGTTCGTCTCGAACACATGGAGGCGGCGTGTGGGAAAGATGTTGATTGAGATCAGCGCGAGAGCTCCGATGCAACTCGCGGTTTCTCCTTGGACCATGAGGTCGCACGTTCGTACGCGTCGGCGACCCGCAGGAGGGTGGCATCTTCCATGGCGCGGCCGGTGAACTGCAAACCGATCGGCAGTCGCGCGCTCGTGAATCCGCACGGCACGCTGATGCCAGGAAGCCCGGCGAGATTGGCGCCGACGGTGAAGACGTCTGAGAGATACATTTGGACGGGATCTTCAGTGCGCTCGCCCAACTTGAATGCCGCAGTGGGGCTGGTTGGCATCGCGATCACGTCGGCGCTCGCGAACGCGCGATCGTAATCGTTTCGGATCAACGTGCGAACCTGCTGTGCCTTTCGGTAGTACGCATCGTAGTACCCGGCACTGAGCACATACGTGCCGAGGATGATCCGTCGCTTCACTTCGCGGCCAAATCCCTGACCCCGCGTGCGGTCGTACATCTCGCCAAGTGTCGTCGCGTCCTTGGCGCGGTAGCCGTACCGGACTCCGTCGTATCGCGCCAGGTTTGCACTGGCTTCTGCCGTGGCAATGACGTAGTAGACGGGAATGGCTTCCGGGCTGTGATCGAGGCGGACCTCGACGATCTCGGCGCCGCGATTGCGGGATACCTCGATGGCCGCGTCATAGGCCGCCATGACTTCCGCGTCAACGCCGTCGCCGAATAGATGGCGCGGCACGCCGATTCGAACGCCGCGTAGATCTCCATCTCCCTCGACCGCCGCGCAGAAATCCGGAACGGCGACCTGCGATGAGGTCGAGTCGGCCGCATCGTGGCCGGCAATCACATTCAACACCAACGCGACATCTTTCACCGAAGACCCGAACGGTCCAATCTGATCGAGTGAGGAGGCAAATGCGAGCAGTCCGTATCGCGACACGCGCCCGTAGGACGGTTTGAATCCGACGACGCCGCAGAGTGCGGCGGGCTGACGAATGGATCCGCCAGTGTCGGAACCGAGCGCGACCGGAACCATTCCGGCTGCGACGGCGGCCGCCGATCCGCCGCTCGAGCCGCCCGGCGTCCGGTCGGGCGCCCAGGGATTTCGCGTCGGCCCGTAGGCGGAGTTTTCCGTTGACGAGCCCATCGCGAACTCGTCGCAATTCGTTTTTCCCACGATGACGGCGCCCGCAGCTTCGAGCCGTGCGACCACGGTCGCGTTGTACGGTGGAATGTAATGCTCGAGGATCCGCGACGACGCCGTTGTCGGGACCCCACGCGTGCACATGTTGTCTTTGAGCGCGATGGGCACGCCAAGGAGCGGCAGGTTCGCGCCGTCGCGTCGGCCGTCCAGCTCGGCCGCACGGGCCAATGCCTGGTCGCGCGCGACCGTTCGGAACGCGTTCAGCGGCGGGTCTAACGCCGCGATCCGATCCAGCGTCGCGCGACACACATCGGACGCGGAGAGCTCCCGGCGTGCGACAGCATCGCGAATCGACTGGACATCGATTGGCACGTCCATCAGGCGAGCACCCGTGGTACTTTGAAGAGGCCGGCGGACGGATCGGCATCGGGAGCAGCGGCCAGGGACTCTTCCCGTGGCAGTGACGGCACGACAGTGTCCTCGCGAAGCGCGGCCGCATCCCCCGCGTGCGACGTGGGTTCGACGCCCTCGGTGGGGACGCGCTGAATCTGCTCGGCGTAGGCCAGGATCCCCGCCAGCTGACGGGCGAATAGATCTTTTTCGTCGCCCGTCAGTTCCAGGCGGGCAAGGCGCGCGACGCGTTCGACGTCGCCACGCGAAAATGTATTCGACATCGGGGCGATGGTAGCACTAAAGAATTGCTGATTGAGAGCGCCAAAGCAGATCAATCGGCGATCAGCATTCAGCAATCAGCAGTTTCAGGATTCACCCATGATTCGTCCTACAGCGGTTGCGGGCACATGGTATCCGGGCACAGCTGGTGCGCTGACCCGCGAGGTTGACGACTATCTCAAGGCTGCCTCGGACGGGCCTCGCGGTGAACTCACCGCGATCATCGCGCCGCATGCAGGCATGATGTTTTCCGGACCCGTCGGTGCCTACTCGTACAAAGCCACTGCGTCGCGGCAGTTTGACGTCGCTGTTCTGGTAGGTCCCTCGCATTTCGTCGCCTTCGAAGGAGCGGCCTTGTGGCCTGATGGCGGCTTCGACTCGCCGCTTGGCGTGGCGCCCATCGACGACGCCGTCGCTCGCGCACTGGCGGAACACGCGATCGTGAAGCCGATGTCTTCCGCGCATCAGCGCGAACACTCGCTCGAGATGCAGTTGCCGTTTCTGCGGCGCCTGCATCCCGGGCTCTCGATCGTGCCGGTGCTCATCGGCTTCCAGCATCGCGAAACAATCGACGCGCTCGCCGAAGCGATTGTCGGCGCGACGGTGGGACGCCGGGCGCTGCTCGTCGCCAGTACCGACCTGTCGCACTACTTCGACGCGAAAACTGCGGCCTCGCTCGATGGACGGGTCAAGGAGTGTGTCGCCGCGTTCGATCCGGAAGGGCTCCTGGATCTGTTCGAGCAATATCCCGAGCACGAGCGCGGACGTTACGTCGCGTGCGGTGGTGGCGCGGCCATTTCGGTGATGAAGGCAGCCCGTGCGC
>Ga0310884_10000009_pt1 | contig 35674 bp, 24 predicted proteins | sample T60D1metaG_FD_203446 | JGI IMG/M metagenome (GOLD analysis project Ga0310884, IMG submission 203446) | Lab incubated soil microbial communities from West Virginia University Organic Research Farm, Morgantown, WV, United States - T60D1 | ecosystem: Environmental > Terrestrial > Soil >...
CAGGCAGATTGATGAACTCGCTCGTGTCGCCCGAAACAAAGGCGTTCACCACAAACTGCTTGATCCAGCCCTTGGCCAGCGAATCCTGAAGGATATAGTCCTTTGCGGCCTGGCTGATGTTGCCGGATCCGAACGGGTTCAACGGCACGCAGTTTGCGACATCGTTGGCGAGCTGGGCCGCGGCGAATGCAGGATCCAGATTATTGGCCAGCGGTATGGCATAATCAGGGTCGATTTTCGCACGGCAGACGATATTGCCCGTGCCGTCGTCGACAGCGTCCTTGGCCAGCAGGAATCGCTGCGTGTTGACGTTGCCGAAGATGCGAGTTTTTTCCTTCAGCTTGCCGTAATTCAGCGAGACTTCGTACGACCAGTCGTCATTGAAATCGCCGCGTACGCCGGTGACGATCTGGAAGGTGTCGCGGCGAGCCTTTTCCTCACGGTTCCCCAAATCCAGGTAATTACGGTACATGTAGAAATAGCTCTGACCATGTCCTTCCAAGACGTCGCGAGCCTGGGGGTTGAGGAATGGATTGTCTGTGAAAAATACGTCGCGGCTGAAGGCTTCGTTGACATTGGGTGTGCTTGGATCGTCTCCCAGCGGATGGCCGTCCGGATAAACCTCGGATGTCGACGGAGTGAAGAACGGACCCGACGCATTACCAAGCGAGTCCGTCCGAACCCACTTCGCCTCGACGAACGGCACCAGCGCCGGCGAGACCTCATAATGGCCGATCAGGTTGAACGCGTAGCGATCCAGGGCTGGCGACAGCCCGAACTGCTTTCCGTCACGAGCATTGTCGCCATTGCCGCCCAGGAAATAACCGAAATATGGCACGCCGATGCGCTCGCCAGTCTGTGGCGCGAGCGTTCCGTCAGGTTGGAAGATATAAGGATTGACGAATAAACCGGGCTGGCGGTTATTGGTGCCTTCCAGATAAGTGAAATAGCCAAAATAGGGCCCGGACCAAACGGTGCCGCCATTGGCGTAATAAACGAACCGCACGTCTTCGAAGAACCTGCGGTCGGGAGTGCCGTCCGATGACTCGCCAACCGGATCTTCTTCAACCTGGAAGAAACCGCACACGTTCCTGAAGCATTTGCCACGCTGGGAAGCGTAGAAATCGTCCTGGCGGGCATATTCGAAATTGAGCGCGACATTGCCGCGGCCGTCGGCGAAATTCGTGCCGCCGAGCGCGCTTATATAATAGCTGCCGGCGTCGCCATATTTGCTGATGCCGCCCTGGCCGCGCACCTGCAGACCCTCATAATCCTGTTTCAGGACGAAGTTCACGACGCCGGCGATCGCGTCGGAACCGTAGATCGCGGAATTGCCGCCGGTGACGACGTCAACGCGCTCGATCAGGTCGGTTGGGATGGTGTTGGTGTCGACTTCGACCGCGTTGCCGAGGATGTTCGAAGCAATGTGACGGCGGCCGTTCACCAGCGTCAGGGTGCGCTGCGTACCGAGGCCGCGAAGATCCAGGATGTTGAGACCCGACGTGCCGAGGAAGCGAGTCGAGTTAGACTGGTTGAACGTGTTCCTAAGGGCCGGAAGCTCGTTCAGCGTATCGCCGACAGATGTCTGTCCGGTTTCGAAGAATGCGTCGCCTTGAACCGATGTGATTGGAACAGTCGATTCAAGGTTGGGGCGCTTGATGCGGGAACCCGTGACGACAATGGCGGCGCAATTGGGGTCGCTGGGGTTGGTGGCGCAGTCGACACCTTGGTTAGCTGCCGCCGTTGGTGCGGGTTGCTCTGCTGCTGCGGCATCCTGATCCGCCGGCGGAACGTCCTGCGCGAAGGCAGGCTGGGCCAGCATCACGGCACTGGTAAATGCGGCCGATTGGAGCACGGTCGCGCCGAGCAGCTTCATCCTCATAGTGAAACACCCCTTTTTTACGCTTTGAACAGGACAAGGCGGCGAGGCTTGGATATTTGCCGTTAATGATCAATCGAGGCTCGACGAACGGCGGCCCGTTTTCAAATGACTGTGGCGATTTTATCACGCAGCATTGCGCTGGGTTGATGAGACTGAGCAATATTGCGCTGCTTTACTGTGTCTCTCCAGCGGCCCTATGAATGTCTCATGATTTGCGGGGGCAGGGCAGGGTGATCGTCGGCGCACAGGCTGCTGCGGCAATCATTGTCATCGCCGCTTTATGGGTCGCGCTCGCGGCGGCATTGGCCATTCTTGCGGCACGCCGGCTTCGCCGCGCACAGTCGGTGCTCGGCGCCGCACGAACCATGCGTGCGCTTCTTGATGCCGCTCCGGCGCGTGCGCTGCTGGTATTTGGCGACGGAAGTATCGAGGCTGATTCAAAGCTGGTTCGCGAACTTGGGCTTCCCTCGCCGCCGGAACGGCTGGAGCAATTGGCCGGCGACGATCATGGTTTCGATCGCGAGGACTTCGCCGCCTTTGGCGAAGTCCTGGACGATGTCCGGTTGAGCGGCGCTGCGATCCGCCGGCAATTGCGTTTGGCCGGCCGTAGCAAGATCGTCGAGTTGCGCGCCGAGTTGGCGCCGCCTCCCGCCAAGCCTGGTTCGGTGCTGGTCTGGCTGTTCGACATCAGCGACGCCGATGCCGAGCGGGTCAAGCTGATCCGCCGGCTCGACCAGACCGAAGGTGCCCTGGATGCGCTCACCCACCTGATCGAAAGCGCGCCCTTCCCAATGTGGTATCGCGGGCCCGACCTCAGCCTCGGTCTGGTCAACGCCGCTTTCGTCACTGCTGTCCAGGGCCGCGATGCAGCCGAAGTGATCGAACGAGGCAATGAGCTGATCGATGCCGTCGGGTCGGATAGCGCCCGCGCCGGGGCCGAGGTCGCACTGGAAAGCGGGCGGCCCTATTCGCGGACCCAGCCGGCGACCATCGGCCAGGAGCGGCGGATGCTGCGGATCGTCGATGTGCCCTTGCCTACGGGTGCTGTCGCCGGCTTCGCGGTCGACATCCAGGATCTGGAGGATGCCCGGATCGAACTGGCCCGGCACCAGGAATCGCAACGCGAGCTGGCGGACCGCATGACCGCCGGCGCGGTACAGTTCGACGGTGAGCGGCAACTCGCTTTCTTCAATCAGCCGTTCGCGATCATGGCTCAGCTGGAGCCCGAATGGCTGTCGGAAAGGCCGGAATTCGACCGGGTTGTGGAGCGGATGCGTGAGAATGGCCGCTTGCCCGAAGTCCGCGATTTCCCGGCCTGGAAGGCCGAGCGGCGCGACTGGTTCACGTCCGCCGAAGAGACCATCGAGGAAGACTGGATCCTAGCCAACGGCGACCATCTTCGACTGCTTGCTCAGCCATTGCCCGACGGTGGCCTCAGGCTGATCTTCGAGGACCGCACCGAGCAGGTCCGGCTGGCTTCGGCGCGCGATACTCTGTTGCGCGTTCGCGCCGCGACCTTCGACAATCTGTTCGAAGTGATCAGCGTGTTCGCTTCGGACGGACGGCTTTACCTATGGAACCGTCGGTTCAGCGAGCTTTGGGACCTCGACGAAGGCTGGCTGGCGGAGCATCCGCGCGTCGACGAACTGGTCCCGGCCATGGCCAAGAGGCTGGTCAATCCGACCGCCGCCGCCCAGGTGCGCGAGCTGGTTCGGTCGACCACCAGCGGCCGCCAGTCCGGGACCGGCCGATTGTCGCTGACCGATGGGCGCCACCTCGACTTTGCCGCAGTGCCTTTGCCCGACGGAAATGCGTTGTTCACGATGATCGATGTCACCGATTCCAGCCGGATCGAGGCCGCGCTTCGGGAGCGGGCAACTGCGCTCGAGGAGGCAGACCGGGTCAAGACCGATTTCGTCGCAAACATGAGCTACGAGCTTCGAACTCCGCTGACGTCGATCGGCGGGTTCGCTGAAATGTTGGCGGCGGGATATGCCGGCAAGCTGCCCCCGGCGGCGTCGGATTATGTCGGCGCGATACTGGAATCGGTCGACCGCCTGTCGAAGCTGATAAACGACGTGCTCGACCTGACCCAGGGCGATACGCAAGGCGTCGTACTGGAACGCGAGCGCGTCGACATTGCCGGTATGTGCCGCGCCGCCTGCGAGGCGCTGCGCGCTCGCGCCGAAGAAAAGGGCCAGAAGCTGGAGGTCAATCTTGAGCCGAGCGCAGGCAGCGTCATCGGAGATGCCCGCCGTTTGCGGGAATCGGTCGAGCATATTCTTCGCAATGCCGTCGCTTACACCGATGACGGCGGGCATGTGTGGCTCAGGGCAAGCGGTGACGACGAGCAGGCCGTCGTAACGGTCGTCGATGACGGACCGGGAATCCCAAAGGAGGACCAGGCTCAGGTGTTCGCCCGTTTCCACCGCTCCGGAGTCAGGGGTGAGGCCGCACTCGGCCTTGGCCTGCCGCTTACCCGCCAGTTCATCGAGGCCCATGGCGGTGCAGTCGAGCTGGAATCGGCGATCGGCAAGGGCACCAGTGTTTCGCTCACCATTCCGCGCGCCCCGCAATGAGGATCAAGGACGAGAAGGCGATGCTCGCTTTCGGCCGAAAGCTTGCGGGAGCAGTTGGGCCCGGCGATGTGGTGACGCTGTCGGGTCCGCTGTCGGCTGGCAAAACCACTTTGGTGCGCGGACTTTTGGCGGCGCTGGGCCACAAAGGTGAAGTGCCCAGTCCCAGCTTCGCCCTGGTCCAGCCCTATGAGATGCTGGAACTGCCGGTGTGGCATGTCGATCTCTATCGCATTGATGATCCTTCCGAGCTCGACGAACTCGGCCTCGATGATGCCGGTGAAGAAGGCGTGTTGCTGGTCGAATGGCCGGAGCATGCCGGCCGCAAGCCGTGGCCCCGGGCGCTCGCCCTGTCGCTCGAAGTGCTGGAAGACGGTGCGCGCGCCTTGACAGCGGAGGTGCCGGCGGCATGGGAAGGGCGATGGCCTCCCCGATGATTCCACCCGAGTCCGCTTCCGATTTTCTTTCCCGCCACGGCTGGAGCGACGCTGAGATCCTGCCGCTGGCCGGCGATGCAAGCTTCCGCCGCTACTTCCGCATTCTCGCAGGGGAACGGCGAGCGGTGTTGATGGACGCGCCTCCACCCCAGGAAGACGTCCGGCCGTTCGTCGCGGTAGCGGGCTGGCTGGAACAGATCGGCCTGGTCGCGCCGAAAGTCCTCGCCGCTGATATCGACCGCGGATTGCTGCTGCTTGACGATCTGGGCGATGCGCGGATGCGCGAAGCGCTCGATGCCGATCCCGAGGCCGAACGGGAGCTTTATGAAACCGCGGTCGACGTGCTGGTTCATTTGCATCGCCAGCCGCCGATGGAGGGCCTGCCCAAGCATGGGCTCGCCGAATGGCTGGCCGAGGTTCAGCTATTCCCGGAATGGTATGCACCTGCCGTCGGCCTCGACCGGTTCGACCAGGCGGGCTGGGATCAGGCTTGGCGCGAAGTGCTCGAGCCTGTCGCCAACGACGGTCTCGCTCCTGTCACCGTGCTGCGCGATTATCATGCCGAAAATGTCATGCTGGTCGACGGAAGAGGGGGAATTGGACGGTTCGGATTGCTCGATTTCCAGGACGCGCTGGCCGGTCATCCGGCCTACGACCTGGTGTCAGTGCTGGAAGATGCCCGTCGTGATGTGCCGCTGGAGTTGGAACGCGAAATGATCGATCGCTATCGCGATTGCACTGGCGCAGACGATCGGTTCGAGCGCGCCTATTGGGCCCTCGCGGCGCAGCGCAACACCCGCATCCTCGGTGTGTTTTGCCGATTGTGGAAGCGCGACGGGAAGGACCGTTACAAACAATTCCAGCCGCGGATGTGGGGGCTGCTGGAGCGTGATCTTGCACGGCCCGGCCTGGAACCGCTCAGGATATGGTTTGAGAATAATGTGCCGGCCTCGGCGCGCTCGGCGGCGTGGACGGAAGCGGCATGAACCGCAAGGCGCGCGCGCTGGCCGTTCGGCCCGAGATTGTGGCTGCCGTTCCCGACACGGCCATGGTCATGGCGGCGGGTCTCGGCAAGCGTATGCGCCCGCTGACCGCAACCCGTCCCAAGCCGCTGGTCGAAGTGGCTGGCAAGGCGCTGATCGACCATGCGCTCGATCGGCTGCGCGCCGCCGGCGTGCACAAGATTGTCGTCAACGTCCATTATCTTGCCGACGCGTTGGAAGCCCATTTGAAGGCCAGGGCCAGCGATCTCGATGTCAGGATCAGCGACGAGCGCAAGCTGCTGCTGGAAACCGGGGGCGGGCTCATCCAGGCCGACAGGCTGATCGATGCCGACCCGTTCCTGGTGATCAACAGCGACAATTTTTGGGTCGACGGTCCCGCCGACACGCTTCACCTGCTTGCCTCTCTCTGGCGAGACAAGGACATGGACGCGTTGTTGCTGGTGGTCCCGCAGGCACGGGCCGGGAATAATCGCGGGCCGGGTGACTTCCACATGAAGGCTGACGGACGGCTGACGCGGCGCCAGAAGGGCAAGGTCGCTCCGTTCGTTTTTACTGGAATCCAGATCGTGTCGAAGCGGCTGCTGCGCGATGCGCCCGAGGGGGCGTTTTCGACCAACATCCTGTGGGACCGGGCGATTGGGGAGGGCCGCTGCTTTGGCGCGGTCCACCAGGGGCTGTGGTTCGACGTCGGAAACCCCGCCGCGATAAAGGCCACGGAGCGCGCCCTCCAGCATGGCTGAGGGATGGTTGTTTGATCGCCGGCGCCCCAACGACCCGCTCGTCTATTCAATCCCCGCGCACCGCAGCTTCGCGGATGCTCTTGCCGTTGGACTGATCGACGCGCTTGGCCGGGATCCCCAGACGCTCGCCCGCGGCCGAATTCTCCTGCCAAACAATCGCGCCGTGCGAACGCTCACTGAAGCATTTGTCAGGGCCAGCAATGGTGGACTGGTTCTGCCGCGGCTGATCGCGATTGGCGATCCGGATATTGGCGAACGGATCGGCGGCGCGCTGGACCCGCTCGAACTTGCTGACGACATTCCGCCGGCGATCGATCCTTTGCAGCGGCAATTATTGCTTGCCCGTCTGCTTCGCGCCGATGGCGAAAGCGCAGCCGAAGCCATGCGGCTAGCCGCGGAACTGGCGCGCACAATGGATGCGCTGGCCGTCGCGGAGGTGCCCTCGTCGCGCCTGTCGGAGGCAGTAGGCGAAGCTTCCGAACTGGCCGGCCACTGGCATCAGTCGATCGAGAGATTCCAGGCTGTACTTGACCGTTGGCCAAAGCTGCTGGCCGAACGCGGGCTGATCGACCTGGCCGGTCGACGTAGCAGGCTTTTGCATGCGCTGGCCGAGCGCTGGGAAAGCCAAACGCCTGACGGCTTTACCGTCGCCGCAGGTATTACAACGTCCGCCCCAGCGATCGCTGCGCTGGTTGGTCGGGTGGCCCGGCTTGCACAGGGGGCGGCGATCCTTCCGGCGCTGGCTGACGAGCGTTCGATGCCCAGGTCGGAATGGGAAGCGCTGGGACCGGACGAGGACGGGCGCGGCGAGGAGAGTCATCCGCAATACCATCTGAAACAGCTACTCGACCGGATCGCCGTGGCCCGTCAGGAAGTCCGGCCATGGCGCGGTGGCGGCCGCGTATCGTCGCCCGTCGCCCGCAGCCGGGCGGTGGCCAATGCCATGTCGGCCCCGCGGTTCAGCGAGAAATGGACGCTGCTGGCTCCGGCCGGCCGAAGGCTGACTGGCATCCGAGTGGCCGAACTGGCCGACCCTGCAAGCGAAGCCCAGGCCATCGCCATTGCTCTTCGCGATGCAATTGAAACGCCAGGCCGGACAGCAGCCCTGGTGACCCCGGACCGAGATCTCGCCCAGCGCGTTTCCGCACATCTCGAGCGCTGGGCAATTGAGGCCGATGACAGCGCAGGCCAACCGCTGTCGCACACCCCAGCCGGAACGCTACTCTTGGCCGCCGCCGCGGCCTCGGTCGAGCGGCTCGCGCCGGTACCTTTGCTTGCCCTGCTGAAGCATCCGCTGGTCGGAGGGGAGGGCGAGCAACGGTTGTCATGGCTGGAAAAGGTTCGCGCGCTCGATCTCGCCTTGCGGGGCCCGCGGCCCCGGCCGAGTCTCGAAGGTCTCGATGACCGTTTCAAATTGCCGCGCGTGGGGCGCGCGTGGAAGGATGTTCGAGCGTTCGTTGCGCCCCTGGAGCCGGGCGTCGGTACCACACTTGCCCAGGTCGCCGCGCGTTTGCGTGAAATTGTCCAACCGCTGGCCGGTGACGCGGCGTGGCGCGGTCCGGACGGCCGGATGGCCTCCGAACTGCTCTCCCAAATAGAACAATCGGCCGAGGCGGCGCTGATCGCCGTTGCTTCCGACGATGTCATGGCACTGCTGCGCGGCCTGATGGACGCGCTTCCAGTCCGCAGGCCCTACGGAGGCCATCCGCGCGTTTATATCTGGGGTTTGCTCGAAGCGCGGCTGCAAAAGGCCGACCTGATGATCCTTGGCGGGATGAACGAGGGAGTTTGGCCGTCGCTTCCAAGCCCCGATCCATGGCTCCCACCGCAGGTCCGAAGGGCGCTTGCGCTGCCGGGACTCGAGTTTCGGACCGGGCTGGCCGCCCATGACTTCATGAGCGCATTGGGTGCATCGCGCGTGCTGCTGACCCGGGCGCGGCGCGACAGCCGCTCGCCGACGGTGGCCTCGCGCCTCTGGCTGCGGCTGCAGGCGATGACCGGCGGGATGACCCGCGACCAACGTCTGGAGCGGCTGGCCGCGGCACTCGATGCAAGCTCGACTGTCGAACCTGCTGCGCGCCCGGCGCCCCGGCCGCCCGCTGACGTACGCCCGAAACGCATCGCGGTGACCGATCTCGACCGCCTGAAAGCCGATCCCTTTGCCTTCTACGCAAAAGCCATCCTGCGGTTGGTAAAGCTTGATCCAATCGATGCCGAACATCACGCTGCGTGGAAAGGAACCGCCGTCCACGAAGTGCTGGAGGCCTGGTTCGAGCAGGACGGCTGCGATCCGGCCAGGCTTAGGACGCGCGCCGAGGCAATGATCGCCGATGAAGCGATTCACCCGATGCTGCGCGCCCTTTGGTCGCCCCGGCTGATGGAAGCGATCGACTGGATCGCTGCGGAATCCACCCGGGACAGGGAGTCAGGCAGGACACCGATCCTGGCAGAACAGAAAGGCGAGGCCGAGGTCGGCGGCGTGACGCTTCATGGCCGCGTCGACCGCATCGACCGGCTGGCTGACGGGAAGCTGGCGATTGTCGATTACAAGACCGGCCAGGCGCCGGCGAAGAAGGCGGTCGCGGAGGGCTTCGCGCTGCAGCTCGGCCTGTTGTCCCTGATCGCCCGCGATGGAGGCTTCGGGGACATCAAGGGCGAATCCGGCGCACACGAATATTGGTCGCTGGCGAAGAAGAATGGCCGGATCGGCTATCGCCAGTCACCCGACAAGGATGAAGGACCGGAGGCTTTCGTTGCCCGCGCCCATGTCCAATTTGCCGAGGCTGCCGCGAAATGGCTGCTTGGCGACGAGCCATTCCAGGCCAAGCTCAACCCGGCCTATGCACCTTACGAAGATTATGACCAGCTGATGCGGCTGGAGGAATGGTATGGCCGTGACTAGCCTAGTCCGCGCCTTCACTGTCTTGGCTGCCGCCGCGCTTGGGCTTCTTGACCTTCGAGGCGTAGAGCAGCGCCGCGACGATCGCCGCCGAGCCGATACCGACCGCGACTCCCGCCTTCACCAGCTTGGCCCGCCGTTCCTCGTCGCGTCTATCGTCGTCGCTCATTCGATCCTCTCACCGGCTCTTCGGCCTCGTCCCTATGCAATTCGCGCGGCCAAGGGAAGCGCCGCATGAGCCGCCGGCTTAAACCTTTCCACCGGCTCGAAGGTGCTCAGGCGGGCGCGTCCGATCCCTTGTTTCATGCCGCGCTTTCGGCGTCGGCCGGTACTGGCAAGACCCATGTGTTGACGTCGCGCGTGCTGCGCCTGCTGCTGCGTGGAACTCCACCTTCGTCAATCCTCTGTCTGACTTTCACCAAGGCCGGGGCGGCAGAAATGGCCAACCGCATCAGTGAACGGCTGGCGCATTGGGTTCGATTGCCCGTGGAAGCGCTCCGCAAGGAGCTCTTCGCCCTCAACGAAGACAATAGTCCGCCGGCTCTCGAGCGCGCCCGACGGCTGTTTGCCGAGGTGCTCGAGGCGCCCGGCGGAGGTCTCAGGGTCCAGACCATTCACAGCTTTGCCCAGACGCTTCTGGCCTCCTTTCCGGCGGAAGCGGGCATCGCGGCTGGTTTCCGCCCGATCGAGGGGCGGGCGGAAGCGGAGTTGGTGCGGCGAACGCTGGCGGAGTTGCTCGAAAAGGCCGAAACGATCGGCGACCGGCAGCTGCTTGATGATGTCTCCGCGCTCAGCCTTCGCCTGGGCGAGGGGGGTGCCGAAAGCTATTTGATGGCCTGCGCTCGGGCGCATGAGGCGATGGAAGCGCTTGGTGATCCCGCAACCATCGAACCCCGCTTGCTCGCCATGATCGGAATCGAGAGCGACGATCCCGACGCTGACCTCATGCGGCGGCTCGACGACGATGAAATTGACCTCGATCTCATCAAACGACTGGTCGCTGCCAATCGGGGTTGGGGCACTGCGACCGGGGACAAGATCGTCGCTAACCTCACGGCCTTCCTCGCAGCCCCGCCGGTGTGGCGTAACGATCGGCTGGGCGATATCGGGGCCGGCCTTGTCACCGCCAAAGGCGAACCTTGTGCGATCAAACCGAAGCAGCGCGAAGCCGAGCCCGACTATGATCAGTTGGTCATCGAATTCGCGAATTGGTGCGTGTCGCTGCGCACCTTGGTTTGCGCGGCAGAGTTGGCGAAAACACAGGCTGCCGGCCTCCGCGCTGGCCAGGCATTTGCTCGCGCATATGTCCGCGCCAAGCGTGCCGCGGGAGTGGCCGACTTCGACGATCTGATCGCCTGGACTCGGCGCCTGTTTGCCCAGCCGGGAATGGGCGAATGGGTTCGCTACAAACTGGACCAGCGCACCGATCATATCCTGGTCGACGAAGCGCAGGATACCAACCGCGACCAGTGGGAAATCATTGGCGCGCTCGCCGAGGAATTTTTCTCGGGCAATCCGGAAACCGAAGACCGTTGGCGCACCCTGTTCATGGTCGGTGACTACAAGCAGGCAATCTTCAGCTTCCAGGGCACCGACCCCAGGGAATTCGAACGATTCAAGGTGACGGTGGCAGCGCGCGCTGGCCAACTGGTAGCGGCCGCCGACGATGCCGAGGTGAGTGCCCGCGAGTTTCGCGACCTGTCGATCGACGCCAGTTTCCGCTCCTCGCCGCCGGTACTTCAGCTGGTCGATGCGCTGATTGGCGAGGTTGGCTATCAGGCAATGGGGCTTAGCGCGCCACCCAATCCGCACCAGGCCTTTCACAGTAACCGCCCAGGCTGCGTCGAGCTGTGGCCGGCCTATGACCCCATCGTCGATTCCGACGAACTGGAGGAAGGCGAGGAAGGCTGGATCGACGAGCCCACCCGGCTTTACGCCGACGCCATTGCCGGGCGCGTCAAAGCCTGGCTGGAGGAAGCGCCGATCCTGGCGACCACCGGCCGGCCGTTGGCGCCCGGCGACATCATGATCCTGGTCCGCAGCCGGACGGAGCTGGCTTCGCTGATCGTTGCCCGACTTTACGCCCAGCGGGTTCCGGTTGCCGGTATCGACCGGCTTCATCTCCACAAACCGTTGGCGGTCAAGGACCTGCTCGCCGCGATTGGCTTCGCGGTGCAGCCGCTCGACGATCTCAATCTGGCCAATGTGCTGGTCTCGCCGCTTATCGGCTGGACCCAGGAGCAGCTTTACGGTCTAGCACAGGGCCGCGAGGGCAGGCTGTGGGCCGAGCTCGCGAGCCGCCGCGAAGAACAGCCGCACTGGGCCGACGCGCACGCCATTCTCGCCGACTGGCTGGCGATGGCGGACTATGTGACGCCCGCTCGTTTCCTCGAGACGATCCTGTCAGGCCCGCTCGATGGACGGCGCAAGTTGCTGAGGCGTCTGGGCGAGGCGGCACGCGACCCGATCGAGGAACTGGTTTCAAGCGCGCTCTTGTTCGAACAGCAGGAAGTCGCCTCGCTCGACCGCTTCCTTGCCTGGTTCGGCCAGGGCGAAGTGGAAGTGAAGCGCGATCCGTCGGCTCCGTCCAATGCCGTCAGGGTGATGACGGTCCATGGCGCCAAAGGACTGGAAGCGCCGCTGGTGATCCTCGCCGATGCCACGCACGATCCGGACAAGGTGGGAGGGACCTCGCCAATCGTGGAAGTGCCCGTGGCGGGCGCCGGTGACGTCCCGATGATCCGACCGCGCAAGGACGAATGCGCCCCGGTCTTCCGGGCTATACTCGACGCAGCGAAGGATGCCGACCGGGAAGAGCATTGGCGGCTCGCCTATGTCGCGCTGACCCGCGCCGCCGAACGGCTGGTGATCGCCGGGGTCAAGCCCAGGCGCGACGTGCCGCAGGCCAGCTGGCACGCGACTGCCGCCCGCGCCATGCAGGCGCTTGGGGCATCCTCGGTCGAGCTACAAGGTTGGGGCAGTAGTTTGGTGTGGGAGGGTGAGGGCAAGGCCTTGCTGCCCCGCAAGGCCGGCAAGCCCGAGATCGAGCCGATCCTCATTCCGCACTGGCTCCGGCAGCCTGCGCCAGTGGAAGCGCGTCCGCCGCGGCCGCTCTCTCCTTCGCAGATCGCAGAAGACCGCGATTCCGTTCCGCCGCCCGGCCCCGAGCTTCGTGCTGCCGCCCTGCGGGGCACACTGCTCCACTCCCTCTTCGAGCGGCTGCCCGGCGTTCCAGCCGGCGATCGCCATTCGTTGGCGATGCGCTGGTTAGAGCGGATGGGCGTCGAGCTCGATGCGCGCGAAGAGATCGCCGAGGCCGCCTGCCGGGTCATTGGCGATCCGCAATTCGCCGGCCTGTTCGGCCCGGACTCGCTGGCCGAAGCTCCGATTGCCGCCACGCTGCAGGACGGACGGGTTGTCGCCGGGACCGTCGACCGGCTTTGCATCGGTCAGGAACTGGTTCGCGTGATCGACTTCAAGACGGGGCGGAACATCCCGGCCGACCTGGCATCGATCCCGCCCGGTCATCGCGCCCAGATGGATGCCTATGCCGAAGCCCTCAAGATTATTTTCCCTGGGCGGCGAGTTGAGGCTTCATTGCTCTACACAGCCGGGCCCGAGCTGATTACGCTGCCGGGTTGAGGTTCACCGAGTCCTTTCCCATATCGGTTGCAAATCGCAATCCAAGGAGTCCCAAATGGGCCAGAATACCAAGACCGTCACCGACCAGAGCTTCCAGGCGGATGTGCTCAGTGCCGACAAGCCCGTTCTTGTCGATTTCTGGGCGGAATGGTGTGGACCCTGCCGGATGATCGCGCCCGCGCTTGAGGAAATTGCGGCCGAGCTGGGTGATCAGGTCACCGTAGCCAAGATCAATATCGACGAAAATCCGGACACGCCCGGCCGTTATGGCGTTCGCGGCATTCCGACCATGCTGCTGTTCAAGAATGGCGAAGCCGTCGCCCAAAAGGTCGGTGCCGCCCCGCGGAGCCAGATCCAGCAGTGGCTGGAGAGCAATCTCGGCGCTGCGGCCCAGTCCCAGGCAGGCCAGGCTTAACCGGGCTTACTCCGGAGGCTCGGTTCCCTCGAGCCCGACCGTATTCGGCCTGAAGCGATCGAATTTCGGCAGGCCGTCGTCGATCTGATTGTAGGGCACACGGCTTGCCCAGAAGATGTGGAAGCCGGGGCGCAAGCGTCCCGGCTCCTCCAAAGTCCCAGCACTGAAATCGATCGTGTCGGGTTGATGGTCGACATGGGTATAGAGCGGCGTCCCGCATTCGCCGCAAAACGCCCGGTGACCGAAATTGCTGGAGGCGATGCGGCGGACCGCGCTTTCCCCGGCTTCGACCAGATAATCATCAAGAGGGACGGTCGCGAACACCATCGCCGGCGAGCCGCTGTTGAGCTGGCAGGTCCGGCAATGGCACCAGCCCGCGTCATAGGGTTCGCTCGCCAGCCGGAAGCGCACCGTCCCGCACAGGCATCCGCCAGTCCAATCGCTCATGCGATACGCGCTAAGGCGCGACATTCTCCGGGTCAATTGACTAGGGCGGGGCTGCTCCCTACATCGCCCGCCACCATCGCCCGCGCGCGGGCGATCCCTTTTTCCTGCCCTTCTGACTCGGGCCATTTGAGGAATTGTTCGTCCCATGCTCGCCACTGTGGCCAAGAGAATCTTCGGTTCGGCCAACGATCGCTATGTCGCCAAGCTCGGCCGGATCGTGGAGACGATCAACGCTTTCGAACCCACCATCTCGGCAATGACCGACGAAGAGTTGCGCGGCCAGACCGAGTTGTTCCGCCAGCGGCTAGCCGACGGCACCAAGCTCGATGAACTGATTCCCGAGGCTTTCGCGACGGTGCGCGAGGCCGCCAAGCGCACGCTCGGCCAGCGCCATTATGACGTGCAGATGATCGGCGGCATCGCGCTTCACCGCGGCGAGATCGCCGAAATGCGGACCGGCGAGGGCAAGACGCTGGTGGCGACCTTGGCGACCTATCTGAACGCATTGCCGGGCAAGGGCGTCCATGTCGTCACGGTCAACGATTACCTCGCCAAGCGCGACGCCGAATGGATGGGCCAGGTCTACACATTCCTCGGGATGAGGGTCGGCGTGGTCGTCCCCAACCTTGCGGATCATGAGCGGCGGGAAGCCTATCTGGCCGACATCACCTACGCGACCAACAATGAACTCGGCTTCGATTACCTCCGCGACAATATGAAATACTCGCGCGATGCGATGGTCCAGCGGCCGTTTCACTACGCCATCGTCGACGAGGTGGACTCGATCCTGATCGACGAGGCGCGCACTCCGCTGATCATCTCCGGCCCGACCGACGACAAGTCGGAGCTCTACATGGGCGTCGACGCGATCGTGAAGCAATTCGTCGAAACCGATTATGAGAAGGACGAGAAGCAGAAGAGCATCGTCCTCACCGAAGAGGGTACCGAGAAGGCCGAGCGGATGCTCGAGGACGCCGGCCTGATCGAGGGCACCAACCTTTACGACATCGCCAACACCCAGGTCGTCCACCACCTGAACCAGGCCCTTAAGGCCAACAAGATGTTCAAGCGCGACATCGACTACATCGAAAAGGACGGGAAGATCGTCATCATCGACGAATTCACCGGCCGGATGATGGACGGTCGGCGCTGGTCTGATGGCCTGCACCAGGCGGTCGAGGCCAAGGAAGGCGTACAGATAGAGCCGGAAAACCAGACGCTCGCCTCGATCACTTTCCAGAACTATTTCCGCATGTATCCGAAGCTTGCCGGAATGACCGGCACGGCTGCGACCGAGGCTCCGGAATTCTTCGACATCTATCGCATGAACGTGGTGTCGATCCCGACCAATGTACCGGTCCAGCGGCAAGACGAAGACGATGAGTTCTACAAGAACATCACCGACAAGTTCGGCGCCATCGCCAAGGAAATCCGCGCGCGCCAGGAAAAAGGCCAGCCGGTCCTCGTCGGAACCGTGAGCATTGAAAAATCAGAGATGCTGTCGGAGTATCTGAATAACGAGGGCATCCAGCATTCGGTGCTGAATGCCCGCTTCCACGAGAGCGAGGCGCATATCGTCGCCCAGGCCGGCCGCATCGGCATGGTCACCATCGCCACCAACATGGCCGGCCGCGGCACCGACATCAAACTTGGCGGCAACCTCGAATTCCGCATCGAGGACGAACTCAAGGAAGTCGCCGAAGGACCCGAACGCGACAAGGCCATCGAACGCATGGCCGAGGAGATCGAGGCCGAAAAGCAGCGTGTACTAGAGGCCGGCGGCCTGTTCGTGCTCGGCACCGAGCGGCATGAGAGCCGTCGCATCGACAATCAGCTGCGCGGACGCTCGGGGCGCCAGGGCGACCCCGGCCTGTCGCGCTTCTATTTGAGCCTCGACGACGACCTGCTGCGCATCTTCGGCCCACAGACCGCATTCGCGCGGCTGATGAACAAGAACCTCGAGGATGGCGAGGCTATCATTTCGCCCTGGATCTCCAAGGCGATCGAGACCGCCCAGAAGAAGGTCGAGGCGCGCAACTACGATATCCGCAAGCAAGTCGTCGAATTCGACGACGTGATGAACGACCAGCGCAAGGTGATCTACGAGCAGCGCGCCGAGATCATGGACGCCGACCATGTTTCAGACGTGGTCGAGGACTTCCGGGCCGAAACCATTGTCGGGCTGGTCATGGCCAGCTGCCCGGAAGGCACCTATCCCGAGCAGTGGGACGTGGAACGCCTCAAGGATAATGTCGGGGAGGTGCTCGACATCGATCCGCCGTTCGACACCTGGCTTCAGGAAGAGGAAGTCGAGCAGACGATCATCATCGAGCGGCTGCAGGAACTTGCCGACGCCAAGATGGCGGCCAAGGTTGAGACGCTGTCGGCCGAACAATGGATACAGGTCGAAAAGAACCTGTTGATCCAGATGCTCGATCATCATTGGAAGGAGCATCTGGCGACCCTCGATGCGCTGCGGCAGGTGATCCACCTCCGCAGCTACGCGCAAAAGAAGCCGATCGACGAATATAAGCAGGAAGCCTTCCTGTTGTTCGAGCGGTTGCTGGTGGCGATCCGCGAAGATGTGACCCGCATGCTGCTGCGGGCTAATGTCCAGATCGAGGAACCTGCGCCGATGCCGATGGGCCCGGCCAGCTCCTTCGCGCTGCCGGAGTTCATTACCCACCACATCGATCCGCTTTCCGGCGACGACGATAGCGCGGATTTCGATGCCGGCGGGGCCCTGCTGTCGAGCATGCCGCCGCTTCAGGCGCCGCGCCCGGCAATGCCCGAACAGGCCGCCGACGGCGAAACGATCATCGCTCCGGCCAGCCGCAATTCGCCATGTCCTTGCGGTTCAGGCCGCAAATACAAGCATTGCCACGGCCTGACGGGCTGACTTCAGCCGGCGCGCTTGATCGTACGCTGGCGGATCCAGCGCTGCGCCGGGAGCTCGAACCAGCGGTAGCTGAGCGCTGCGATGGCGAGGGTGCCGCCAAGGTAAGCAATCAGGAACCAGGGGCTGGTGAGCGGCGGAACGGCTCCGCTCGCCGCGACCAGGATCGCCAGTGCCATCTGCAGCGGAAAATGCAGCAAATAGCTCGAATAGGTGAGGTTGCCGGCGAATTGCACCTGCCTCTGCCAACGGGCCAGAAACGACCAATCCCCGGTTAGGATGACCAGCAGGCAGGGCACCGCCAGCAGGAAGATGGTCGGAAGCTTGTCGCGGTCGCCGAGAGTTCCGGTGGCAATACAGATGCCGATCAATGCAGTTAGCACGACGGCGGCCGGCACGACCGGCTTGGGTCTGATCAACGTGACCAGCCCGCCGGCGAAGAAATAAGTGGCGCAGCCGATCGACACCCAGTCAATGCCAATGAGCTGCATGCCAAGGCCAGCCGCGATCATCGCTGCGCAGAGCTGCAGCGTCGGTCCGAACCGCCGCACAGCCAAGAAGAAGCCGGCATAGACCGCCACCTCGGCCGAAATCGACCAGATCGGCCCATTGAAACTGAATGGCGGTTGCGGACCCCAGTCCGTCGCCAGAAACAGCTGGCGGACGAACAGGCCTGCATCGTCGGTCGGATAGATGAAATTCTCGCCTGTGTATTGGCGGTGCACCCACTGCAATCCGATCACAGCCGCCAGTGTCGCAAGGTGCAACGGGTAGAGGCGGGAAAACCTCAGCCAGAAGAAGTCGCGTGCGGCAACTGCTTTGGCATGGATCGCCGCGCCATATTTCCAGAAGAAAATATAGCCGCTGATCCCCCAGAAGATCTGAACGCCATATTGGCCATATTCGTAGAGCGGCCACAGCAGGCCGTAGAATGGTACTGTCGCTCGCCCGACCGCGGGCATTCCAACAAGATGCGCGAAATGGCGGTAGTGGAAGAACAGCACCGCCAGCGCCGAGGTGAAACGCAGGAGTTCCAGCCCCAGCAGCTTGTCGGCGTCGGCGCGCGCGGGCGCGACGCGTCCGATCGGTGCGCTGGCTTCCAGGTCGAATAGGCGGGCATATCCCATGGCCTGCGCGGCTTACCAGAAAATGGTTACGAAAATGGCCGCTGGAAAGCCGTCGGCTAACCGCCTATCTCGCCGCCCGAACTTGCCTTCCGGAAAGCCTTTCATGCTTGATCGTACCGCGCTTCGCCTTGCCTACCGCCCGCTGGAGGAAGAGGTCGTCGGTGAACGGCTGAAGCAGGCCCGGCTGGCGGCCGGCCAGCAAGGCGAAGCCAGCGCGATCGCCCGCACCCTCGTGAAGGCGGTGCGCGGCCATAAGGCGGCGGGGCTGGACGCCTTCCTCCAGGCCTACGATCTTGGTTCCGACGAGGGGATCGCTCTGATGTGCCTCGCGGAGGCGCTGCTGCGTATTCCCGATGCCGAGACGGCCGACGACTTGATCGCCGACAAGCTTTCAGGACCCGACTGGGCGGAGAAGATGGGCGACAGCCGCTCGACCTTCGTTAATGCCGCGACCTTCTCCCTGCTTTTGACCGGCAGGGTGCTGGAGGAAGCCAACGACAAGTCGGACAACTGGCGCTCGGCAATCGGCCGCGCGGTCGGCCGCCTCGGCGAGCCGGTGATCCGCACTGCCGTCAGCCAGGCGATGAAAATTCTCGGACGCCAATTCGTTTTTGGCCGGACGATTGATGAGGCGCTGAAGCGGGCCGCGCCGGAGCAGGCAAAGGGCTGGAGCCACAGTTTCGACATGCTCGGCGAGGCAGCGAAGACCCATGCTGATGCTGCCCGCTATGCACGGGCCTATGGCGGGGCACTCGACACTATCGCCAAGGTCGCGAAGGGCGGCTTTCGCGCTGCTCCTGGCATTTCCGTCAAGCTCAGCGCGCTGCATCCACGCTACGAATGGAGCCACGCCGAAGCGGCCAAGGCGGCCATTCTCCCGGTGCTTCGCGACCTGGCACTCAAGGCCTCCAAGGCCGACGTCCATTTCACGATCGACGCCGAGGAAGCCGACCGGCTCGAACTGTCGATGGACCTGATCGAGGCGCTAGCCGCGGACGACGCCCTCTTCGCAAACGGCTGGAGTGGGTTCGGCCTTGCCATCCAGGCTTATTCGAAGCGCGCCGTGCCGCTGGTCGACTGGACCGTCGAACTGGCCCGCAAGCACGGACGCAAGCTGATGGTCCGCCTGGTAAAGGGCGCCTATTGGGACAGCGAGATCAAGGTCGCGCAGGTAGCGGGCCTGTCCGATTACCCCGTCTTTACCCGCAAGGCCGCGACCGACGTCAGCTACCTCGCCTGCGCCAAGCGGCTGCTGGCGGCGAGCGACTGCATCTATCCCGCCTTTGCCACCCATAATGCTAACACCATCGGCGCGGTGAAGGCGCTGGCCGGCGATGCCCTGTTCGAGTTCCAGCGGCTGCACGGCATGGGCGAGGGGCTATATGAAGAGCTGGCGAAACTCGAACGGGGCATCGGCGAGGAGCCGACGCCGGTGCGCATCTACGCGCCGGTCGGCAGCCACAAGGAACTGCTCGCCTATCTGGTCCGGCGCCTGCTTGAAAACGGCGCCAATTCCAGTTTCGTCAATCGCATCGCCGACGACGATGTGCCGGTCGACGATTTGGTCCGCGACCCGGTCGCCGAGCTTGAGAAGCTCAGTCCCAAGCGCAACTCGGCGATCCCGCTGCCCAACGCCATCTTCGGCGAGGATCGCCTGAACAGCGCCGGCGTCGATCTCAGCGATCCGCTGGTCCGCGGCCCGCTGATGAAGAAGCTGGCCAAGCTGGAAAGCAAACATTGGACCGCGGCTCCAACAGGCGGCGGCAAGGGCGAGAAACTGCCAATCTATTCGCCGTTCGACACGTCGATCGTTGTCGGCGGCGTGACCTATGCCAGCGAGGCCGATGTCGACCGAATGGTTCGGGCCGGGCTCGCTGCGCAAATCGAATGGGACCAACTCGGCGGCGATCGTCGCGCAACCTTGCTTAACCGCGCCGCCGACTTGTTCGAGCAGCATCGCGAGGAGCTCTTCTCCCTATGCGTGCGGGAGGCGGGCAAGGCAGTTCCGGACGCCGTGCTCGAAGTGCGCGAAGCAGTGGATTTCCTCCGCTACTACGCCAGCGAGGCCCGCCGCCTGTGCGGCAACGTCACTGCGCTCCCTGGCCCGACCGGAGAGACCAACGAGCTCCGGCTGCATGGCCGCGGAGTGTTCGCCTGCATCTCGCCCTGGAACTTCCCGCTGGCGATCTTCATCGGCCCGGTCGCGGCGGCGCTTGCCGCCGGCAACGCCGCCATTGCCAAGCCCGCCGAACAGACTCCCTTGATTGGTGCGCGGGCGATCGAGTTGATGCATGCCGCCGGCATTCCCAAAGCGATCGTCCAGCTTGCGCCAGGCGACGGCAAGGTCGGCGCCGCTCTGACCAGCCACCCCAAGATCGCCGGCGTCGCCTTCACCGGTTCGACCGACACCGCGCGGGCGATCAACCGCAGCCTCGCCACCCGCGACGGCCCGATCGTCCCGCTGATCGCCGAGACGGGCGGCCAGAATGCGATGATCGTCGATTCATCGGCATTGCCGGAGCAGGTAACGCGCGACGTCGTCGCCTCCGCCTTCCAGAGCGCTGGTCAGCGCTGCTCGGCGCTGCGCGTGCTGTTCGTCCAGGACGATGTCGCCGATTCCATGCTGGAGATGATCGCCGGCGCGATGGAAGCCTTGAACGTCGGCAATCCCGGCGACCTCACCACCGACGTTGGGCCAGTAATCGACAGTGAAGCCAAGGCGGCGCTCGACAAACACCTTGCAGACCTGAAGGCCAAGGGCTGCTTGCTTGCCCAAGTACCGCTTCCCGGCAGCGCCCAGCGCGGCCATTTCGTCATTCCGTCGATGTACGAGATCAAGGGTCTGGGCGAGCTCGACCGCGAACATTTCGGACCGATCCTTCACGTCGTCCGCTGGAAATCTGGCGAGCTGGACAAGGTCATCGGCGACATCAACGCCACCGGTTACGGCCTGACGCTGGGTCTGCAGAGCCGGATCGATACCACCCGCCAATATGTCGAGGCCCACGCCCGCGTCGGCAACCTCTACGTCAATCGCAACCAGATCGGCGCGGTGGTCGAAAGCCAGCCGTTCGGCGGGGAGGGGTTGTCGGGCACCGGTCCCAAGGCGGGCGGGCCTCACTATGTGCCGCGCTTCGCTACCGAGCGGGTAACCTGCATCGACACCACGGCGGCGGGCGGTAACGCCAGCCTGATGGCCGCCATCGAGGGCTGAACTTAGCGGAATCCACTAAAAACATCCGCGTAAATAGACTGTTAACGAGCAAGCATTAAACGCTACACTAATGCAGTTGCGTGAATGCTCGGGATTGTATCAGATGAGGTTTATTGACGGGCTGAGCAGATTGTTGCTCGCTCCCCCCGCAACTGGAAGACGCGCGCTAGTGTATGGCGTCGCGCTCATTACCATTCCAACTTTCATCCGTCTGTTGATTGGGCTGTACATCGATCGGCTGCCGTTCCTGCCATTCCTTCCATTCGTGATCGTTGCAGCGATCGTCCTCGACGGGAAGTGGGCGGTCGCTACCGCGCTTGGTTCCTGGATTGTAGCCGACCTGCTATTTATTGGGCCGCGCTTCCAGCTGAATTTCGGCGCCTATGAGCTGATCGGATTCACAATATTTTTCGCGTCGACCCTGTTGCTCATCGCCCTTGCCAAGGCAGTAAGGGTAATCGTCGAAAATTCGCTCCGTCCGGCCCGGCCCGACGGAATCGCCGCTCCGGTCGTGTTCAGCCTCGAAGGGGGCCAGGCTTGGGCCAGCTGGTATGGCTCCCATAGCTGGGTTCGGCTGGGCCCCGAAAGCGAGGTCGCCGAAATGATGCGGGATTTCCTGGCCCAGCGGGAGCTCGCGAAACGACTGGAATTGTCAGCGAGGCGTCGGCCAGCCCCTAAGGGTTAGTCCCGATGTTGATAACTCGGACTCTGCCCTTAATCTGTGTTATACCTTGAAGTCAGCCCGAGTCCGCGATTTTGGGGCAAATACGCGGGGTAAAGTATGGAGTTGGGTCCGGACGTACCCGTAGTTGTGGGGATCCATTACGAGGAATCCCCCGATCTACCATTCCTGGACCTGCCCTTGGCAGGTGCTTTTCCCGACCACGCGCTCAAATCCGAACCAGCCTTCATCGAGACTTTCCAGCAGATCATTGACGGCCTGCCCGAGCAGATCGCATTGGTCGACGAAGATTGGACCATTCTTGCGGTCAACCCGGCCTGGACCAGGACCGCCGCCCTTTATGACTATGGCGAGCTGACGCCCGGAGCGAACTACCTGGCTTTTTGCGAGAAGGTAGCGGTCCAGGGACATAATCCGGCCGGCATCGCCGCCAAGGGCATCCGCGACATGAAGCGTAACGGTCAACCGTCCTTCAGCTTCGTCTACCATGGCAAGGATCGCTGGGAGGGGTTTGCCTTCCAGCTTTGCGTCAAGTGGATCGAAGTGGCGGGCCGGACCATGTATACGGTTACCCGCTATGACGTCAGCGAGCTGGTTCACCTTCGCCAGATGCGAGAAGAGTTCAGCCACTCATTGATCGAGCATCAGGACGAAGAGCGGCGCCGGATGGCACGCGAAGTCCATGATTCGACCATGCAGCTGGTTGCCAGCCTCGGTCTCTCCCTGGGGCAGATCCGACGGTCGAAAAGCGTGAAGTCCAGAACCGACATAGTTGACGAAATGGAGGATCTGCTTGCGCAGATCCATCGCGAACTGCGCGCCATTTCCTTCCTCGCCCATCCGCCGATGGTTAGTGAGCTTGGGCTTGCCAAGGCGGTGCGGCAGCTTGCCGGAGGCTTCGCCCGCCGCACCGGCCTCACCATCGCAGTCGACGCAGCCGAAGGGAGTCCGCTTTCGCCAGCTGCCGAGGTCGCTGTCTTTCGGATGATGCAGGAGGCCCTGTCGAACGTCTATCGCCATGCGAAAGCCACGCATGTCTCCATTGGATTGTACCAGCGCCGTTCCATGCTCCATATCAGTATCGCCGACGATGGTGTCGGCCTTCCGGAAAAGCTGAGGACGGGGGTCGGCCTGTCGAGCATGCGCGAACGGATCGAGGAAATTGGCGGCCGCCTCATGATCCGGGCCGGAAAGCCGGGCATGATCCTGCTCGCGAGCGTGCCGTTGCACGGTGAAACGCGCGCCGTTGGCGATCTCGCGCTTGCCGTCTGACTAGCGGTCAAACGAGCGCTGCAGTGCGCGTACGCCCCTTCAAGAAGGGTGACGAAGCCAGCCTCGCTTCGCTCTTCCATGCGGCTATCCATCAAATTGCCGCCCATCACTACTCAGCCGAGCAGGTTAGGGCCTGGGCGCCGCGGGTGCCGGATCCGTCACGCTTCCTCGCTCGCGGTACCGACGGCCGCATCCTGCTGCTGGCGGTCGACGAGCATGACGATCCGCTGGCCTATGGCGACGTCGAGGCTGACGGCCACATCGACCACCTCTTCTGCCGGCCCGATGCCGCCGGCACCGGCGTTACGGCACGGCTATATGAGGAATTGGAGCGCGCGGCCCGCGAACATGGAATCGTGCTTTTGTTCACCGAGGCCAGCGAGCCTGCCCGGCGCTTCTTTTCCAGGCAGGGATTCGACGTGATCGAGCGCCGCGAATTCGAGATTTCCGGCGTCCCGATTCATAACTTCCGCATGGAAAAGCGGCTCAAACCTGTCCCGCGCTGACACAGGCAAAAAAAGCCTCTGGAGCGATTGCCGCAAAGCTGCTGTTGAAGAGGTTGCGGGGTGGTCCCCTGGGACATGAACGCACTTCGCCGAAGCGGTCGGGCTCATGCCTGGCCGCTTCGTTTTTTGTGCCTGAAAGTGGTGGCTCCCCGAGTTGGATTCGAACCAACGGCCGCTCGATTAACAGTCGAGAGCTCTACCGCTGAGCTATCGGGGAACATGAAGCGACGCCGCCTATAACGCCCTCGTCGCGTGTTGCAAGCGGTCTAAGCCCCTCTTTGCCACAGAAAATCTGAATGCGCGGTTAGTGGGCAAATTGCTCCATCGCAATTCGCTCGTCGAGCGCATGTTCGGGGTCGAACAGGAGGGTCAGTGACCGATCGCGGTCAAGGGTCACGTCGACGGTGCAAACCTCGCGCACCTCGAACTGGTCGGCGACGGCCGCAACGGGCCGTTTGTCCGCTTCCAGCACCTTGAAGCGGATCGACACGTCATCGGGCAGGATCGCCCCGGACCAGCGCCGCGGCCGGAAGGGGCTGATCGACGTCAGTGCCAGCATCTTCGCCGCCAGCGGCAGGATCGGGCCGTGCGCGGACAGATTATAGGCGGTCGATCCAGCCGGTGTCGCCACCAGCACGCCATCGGCGACCAGTTCCGGCATCACCACCCGGCCATTGACGATGATTTCGATCTTGGCGGTTTGGCGAGTCTCGCGCAGCAACGACACTTCGTTGATCGCGGGGTGCATCCAGCTCTCGCCGCGGATATTGGTCGCTTTCATTGCGAGGGGAGCGACGCGGATATGCTTGGCATTGCTGATCCGCTCGAACAGCCGATCGAGGCGCCACTCGTTCATCAGGAAGCCAAAAGTGCCGCGGTTCATGCCGAATACCGGACGCGATTCGCCTTGCTCGAGCATTGCATGGAGCGTCTGCAGCATGAAGCCGTCGCCACCGAGCGCGACCAGCGTCTCGGCCTGGTCCTCATCGGCCCAGCTATAGCGGCGTCGAAGCATCGCTTCGGCCGATTTGGCCGCTTCGCCGGGGGAGGCGACCAGCCCGATCCGATGCGCGGCAAGGTCCCGCTCGGGCGTTGCTGGGGAGGGGCGAGCGACGTTCACGCGGCTAAAATACGGATTTGCAGGGAAAGCGCCACTGTCCCGAAAGGACACGCGCCCAACAGGCGCCTTGGTCAGGTACCAGTGCAGGGCTAACTCTCCTTCATGCGTATGTGGCTTAAATGGCCAGGGTTCGGGGGCAAGCGGGCGTCGGACAATCGAGTGGCTCCGGCGTCCGCTTTGCCGCTGCGCGACCGCGCGCTTGAACAGGCGATCGGCCGCGATCGCATCGAACTTCGCTTCCAGCCGCAAATCGAGCCGGCCAGCGGCCAGGTGATGGGCGTCGAGGCGCTGGCGCGCTGGGACGGAGCCGAAAGTCCCGAGGAGCTATTCGCCCGTGCCGAAGCCGCCGGACTCGCCGAGCGCCTGTCGCGCGCGATCCAGCGCAAAGCTTTGCGAGCAGCCGGACGATGGACCGGACCGCTTGCTGGCATGTGCCTGTCGATTAACCTCCTCCCACGGGACCTCGACCGTCCGGGCTATGAGCAATGGCTGCTGGAGGAAATCGCCTCAGCCGGCCTCGAGCCCGAACAAATCACTGCCGAGATCGTCGAAAGCAGCCTGATGGCGGACAGCCTGGAGGTCGCCGGCCGGCTCTCCCGGCTGCGCGCCGCGGGTGTGCGCATCGCAATCGATGATTTCGGGACCGGCTATTCCAGCCTTGCCTATCTGACTTCATTGCCGATTGACGCGATTAAGATCGACCGCGGCCTCATCAACCACATCGTGGGCGGCAGCCGCGACCGGATCGTCGTCAAGGCGATGATCCGCCTGGCCCGCGAGCTAAGCCTCAAGGTGATCGTCGAGGGCGTCGAGAACATCGCCCAGCTCCACCTGCTAGAGGAGTGGGGCTGCGACCTTTACCAGGGCTTCCTTGGCGCACAGCCGCTCGACGAGGCCGAATTGAAGCGCTTCGTTGCCTCGGGGGAGCAGACGGCGGCGGCCTAGGCCGGCTCCAGTTCTTTTTTCTCAGCCGCCGCCAACACCCGCATCAACCCGCGCGAAATTTGCAGGGCGCCCTGCAAGCGAGCCTCGCCAGTCGGCCATTCGCGGCTAATCACCAGCTTGCTGTCGGGCCGGAGCCTCGCGGCGCCCTTCAGTTTTTCGACATAGTCGAGCAAGCCGGCCAGGTCAGGGAACCCGCTCGGCGCAAAGGTCACCACCGCGCCTTTCGCCCCGACGTCCAATTTGGCGATCATCGCTTTTCTGCAATTGATCTTTGTTTCAACGATTTGCAGCAGGTTCTGGGTTTCCGATGGCAGCTTGCCGAAGCGGTCGATCAACTCTGCGGCAAACTCCTCGACTCCCTGCCGGTCTTCCAGCTCGCCAAGCCGGCGGTAGAGGCCCATGCGAAGGTCGAGATCGGGCACATAATGTTCCGGGATCAGGATCGGCGCCTCAACATTGATCTGAGGCGTGAATTCCTCCCGCCGTTCGGCAGCGCCCGATTTCTGCTCGAGGATCGCGTCCTCCAGCATCGATTGGTAGAGCTCGAAGCCGACCTCCTTGATGTGGCCCGACTGCTCGTCGCCCAGCAAATTGCCCGCGCCGCGGATGTCGAGGTCGTGGCTGGCAAGCTGGAATCCGGCTCCCAGGCTGTCGAGATTGGCCAGGACCTGCAGCCTCTTGTCGGCACCTTCTGTCAACGACCTTTCGGGCGGGGTCGTCAGATAGGCATAGGCGCGCGTCTTCGACCGGCCGACCCGGCCGCGCAGCTGGTAGAGCTGGGCCAGCCCGAACCTGTCGGCGCGATGGACGATCAGCGTATTGGCCGACGGAATGTCCAGTCCGCTCTCGACAATGGTGGTCGACAGCAGCACGTCATATTTTTTGTCGTAGAAGGCGCCGATCCGCTCCTCGACCTCGCTCGCACCCATCTGGCCGTGGGCGGTAACCGCCTTCACCTCGGGCACTTCGTCGCGCAGCCATTCTTCGAGATCCGGCAGGTCCGCGATCCGCGGCGCGACCAGGAAGCTTTGCCCGCCACGATAATGTTCGCGCAGCAACGCCTCGCGCATCACCACGGCGTCCCACGGCGCCACATAGGTGCGGATCGCGAGCCGGTCGACCGGCGGGGTCTGGATCACGCTGAGCTCGCGCAGCCCCGACATTGCCATTTGCAGCGTCCGGGGGATCGGCGTGGCGGTAAGGGTGAGGACATGCACATCCTCCTTCAGCGCCTTGAGCTTCTCCTTGTGGGCGACCCCGAAATGCTGCTCCTCGTCGACAATGACCAGCCCCAGCTTCTTGAATTTGATCGATTTCGACAGCAGCGCGTGGGTGCCGATGACGATATCGACCTTGCCCTGCTCGAGCCGCTCGCGGGTCGTCTTCGCTTCGCCCGCCGGCACCAGCCGCGACAGCCGCCCGATCTCGATCGGAAAACCCTGGAACCGCTCGACGAAATTTCTGTAGTGCTGCCGCGCCAGCAGGGTGGTCGGGCAGATCAGCGCCACCTGGTATCCTGCCATCGCCGCAACAAACGCCGCTCGCAGCGCAACTTCGGTCTTGCCGAAGCCGACATCGCCGCAAACCAGCCGGTCCATCGGCTTGCCACTGCCCAGGTCCTCCAGCACCTCGGCGATTGCCCGGTCCTGGTCGTCGGTCTCCTCATAGGGAAAGCGATCGACGAATTCGGGCAAGGTCGAGTCCGCCTCGGCGACCTGGCCAGGCCGTGTTGCGCGGATCGCAGCGGTCTTGATCAACTCGCCCGCGATCTCGCGGATCCGCTCCTTCATCCGCGACTTGCGCCGCTGCCAGGCTTCACCGCCCAGCCGGTCCAGGTTTGCGCCGTCGCCGGCCCCGCCATAGCGCGTCAGAACGTCGATATTCTCGACCGGCACATAAAGTCTGTCGCCACCGGCGTAGGAGAGGGCGACGCAGTCATGCGGCGCCTTGCCGACCATCACCGACGTCAGCCCTTCGTAGCGGCCGATGCCATGCTCCATGTGCACGACCAGGTCGCCGGGTGTCAGCGCAGCCAGTTCCGCGAGGAACGCGTCAGCGCTCTTGCGACGCTTCTTCCTCCGCACTAGCCGGTCGCCGAGCATGTCCTGCTCGGTCAGGACGGCCACTTCCAGCCCGGTGAAGCCATGGTCGAGCGGCAGCACGATCAATGCCGCGTCGGTCCTCGACCCAAGCGCCTCCTGCCAGCTTTCAGCCGGCTTCAGGCTTTTGAGGCCATGATCCTCGAGCAGCCCCGCAAGGCGCTCGCGCGCACCTGCCGTATAGCTCGCCAGCACGATCTTCTTCTTGTCTTTCCGAAGCTTGGCAACATGCTTGGTGACGGCTTCATAGACATTGGCGCCCTGCGTGCGCTCGGGCGCGAAGTCGCGCGGTCCGTCGACGCCGAAGTCGATGACCTTGTCGCTTTCCGGCTCTTGGAAGGGTGTCGCCAGATGGATCGGCCGTCGGGCAACGGTGCCGCGCCACTCCTTGCTCGACAGGTACAGCGCCGACGGCGCCAGCGGGCGATAGCTTCCGGGCTCGGCGACCATCGCCTTCTCGCGATTGGCGAAATAATCCTCGATCGCCTCGTGCCGGGCTTCTAGCGCCCCGTCGGTGTTGGCATCCCGGACGATGACGTCATCCTCGCCGAGATGTTCGGACAGCGTGGCCAGCTTTTCCTCGAGCAGCGGCAGCCAATGCTCCATCCCGGCCAGCCGCCGCCCGTCGCTGATCGCCTGGTAGAGCGGGTCGCCGGTGGCATTGGCACCGAATTGCTCGCGGTAGCGGGCGCGGAAGCGTTTGACCGTCTCCTCGTCCAGCAGCGCCTCGCTGGCCGGCATCAGGGTGAAGGAGCCTGCCTTACCGATTGACCTTTGGTCTGCAGGGTCGAACCTGCGCATCGTTTCGATCTCGTCGCCGAAAAAGTCCAGCCGGAGCGCCTGGCTCTCGCCCGCCGGGAACAGGTCGACGATCGACCCGCGCACGGCATATTCGCCGGCGTCATGGACGGCATCGGTCCGCTGGTAGCCATTGGCCTGCAGCAGCTCGACCAGCCTGTCCCGCTCGATCCGCTCGCCTTCGGCCAGCCGCCGGGTCAGCTGGCGAATGCGGAACGGCGTCAGGTTCCGCTGAGTGGCCGCATTGGCCGTGGTCAGCAGCAGTTGCGGCCCCTTGCGCTTCCCCTGCAGCTTCTCGAGCGTAGCCAGCCGCTCCGCCATCACCCTCAGGGCCGGGGAGGCGCGGTCGTACGGCAGGCAGTCCCACGCCGGAAAGCTCAGCACCTCCACTTCGGGCGCAAACACCGGCACCGTGTCCTGCAGCGCGCGCATCGCCGCTTCGTCGGCGGCGATGATCACCGCCCGCCCGCCGGCTCCAGTGCCGTGCGCTGCCCGCGCAAGGTCGGCCGCGAGCCACGGGAGGAAACCCGCCGGTACTCCGGCCAGCGTCAGCGGCGACTGCGCTTTCAGGATGCGGTTTAGCGGTTCGCTCACTTGGCGGTCCTGATGAAATCGAGGCGCTTGAAGGCGTCCATCATGGGTCCCTGATAACGCTCCGGCACGTCCTGCGTGCCGATCGCCCAGGCCATGATGTCGACGTCCTGCTCGGTCAGCAGCGCGGCGAACAGCGCTCGCTCATGCGCGTTCCACGACCCATGATGCGCGTCGAAAAAGCCGCCGATCATCATGTCCGCCTCGCGCGTCCCGCGATGCCAGGCACGGTACTTCAGCGCCCTCAGCACGTCATCCACGAACGGCTATCCTCCAACGCAAATTGACCCGCAGCGGAATCGCAGCGGGTTCGTGAAGAGCCCATGTAGGCAGTTGCGTTCCTCCTCGCTAGTGTCGCGCCGATGCGCCCCGACGTGCTCAACCCGCTGTTCGCCGAAGTCGAAGCGCTGAAGGGCGTCGGGCCGGGCATTGCCAAGGGGCTGGCCAAGCTCGGCCTCACTCGGGCGATCGACCTTGCCTATCATCTGCCCACTGGGACAATCGACCGCGTCCGCGCTCCCCACGCCAGCCAGGCGTTGCTCGGCAGGATCGTGGTGCTCGACGTCGTCCCCGTGGACGTTCGGGTCGGATCGGGAAAGGCGCCGCTTCGTATTTTTGCCCGCGATTCTGACGACAACACGCTAACCCTGACCTTCTTCAACAATCCCGCCTGGGCGAAGAAGCAGTTGCCGCTACACGAGAAGCGCACCGTGATCGGCAAGCTCGATCAATGGGGGCAGGAGTGGCAGATCGTCCATCCCGAGGTGCTTGAGCCCGCCAAGGCCGCGGAAGTCGCGCTTCGCGAGCCGGTCTATGGCCTGACCGAAGGCATTTCCAACAAACGCATGCGCGAACTGGCGCTGACCGCTCTCGATCGCGCGCCCGAGCTTCCCGAATGGATCGAGCCGTCGAAACAAGCCCGCGATCATTGGCCTGCCTGGCGCTCGGCACTGGCCGAAATTCATTCCGATCCAGCCGCAACAGTCGCCCGTAAACGACTGTCATACGACGAGATTTTTGCCAATCAGCTAGCCCTGATGCTGCTCCGCCAGGTGGCGCGGCGCAAGAAAGGGGTGCCACTGCAGGGGGACGGCCGCCTCAGCGGAAAGCTGCAATTGCCTTACCGCCTGACCAACGCCCAGCAGCGCGTGGTCGGCGAAATCCGCGGCGATATGGCGCAAGACAAGCCGATGCTCCGCCTGCTTCAGGGCGATGTCGGCTCGGGCAAGACGCTGGTTGCGCTGCTGGCGATGCTGGAGGCAGTCGAGGCCGGCGCCCAGGCGGCAATGCTCGCCCCGACCGAGATCCTCGCCCGCCAGCACCATGCAACACTGCAGCGCCAGTGCGAGGCGATCGGCGTCCGCATCGCCATCTTGACCGGCCGCGAGAAAGGCCGCGCTCGTGATTCCGTCCTGATGGGCCTCGCCGACGGCTCGATCGACATCCGCGTCGGCACCCACGCCATCTTCCAGCAGCATGTCGCCTACAAGAAGCTCGGCCTCATCGTGATCGACGAGCAGCATCGCTTCGGCGTCTCCCAGCGGCTGTTGCTCGCCGAAAAGGCCGAGCATCCGCCGCACCTGCTGGCGATGACCGCCACGCCCATCCCGCGCACGCTGACCCTGACCCATTATGGCGAGATGGATGTCAGCCGGATCGACGAGATGCCGCCGGGCCGCACGCCCGTCGAGACTCTGGTGATCAGCGATGCCAAGCTAGGCGACGTGATCGACGGCCTCGGCCGGCACCTGTCGGCGGGCGGCCAGGCCTATTGGGTCTGCCCGCTAGTTGAGGAGAGCGAGGCGATCGACGCCGCCGCGGCCGAAGAGCGGGCGAAGCTGCTGCGCTTTCGCTTCGGCGAGGACCGCGTCGGCCTGGTCCATGGCCGGATGAAGGGCACGGACAAGGATGACGTCATGGCGTCATTCGCCAATGGCGAGCTCGGCGTGCTGGTGGCGACGACGGTGATCGAGGTGGGGGTCGACGTGCCCAACGCCTCGCTGATCATCGTCGAGGGGGCCGAGCGGTTCGGCCTCGCCCAGCTCCACCAGCTGCGTGGCCGCGTCGGCCGCGGCGCCGCGGCCAGCCGCTGTATCCTGCTCCGCGGCCAGCAATTGAGCGAGACGGGCCGGGCGCGCCTCGCCCTGATGCGCGAAACCAACGACGGCTTCCGCATTGCCGAAGAGGATTTGAAACTGCGCGGACCTGGTGAGGTACTCGGCACCCGCCAGTCGGGCGACATCGAGTTCAAGGTCGCCAGCCAGGAGGACGTCGCCGAACTTGCGCCCATCGCCCAGGGCGATGCCCGCCTGCTGCTCGACCGAGACGGCGGCCTCGCCAGCGAACGAGGCCAGGCCGCGCGGTTGTGCCTTTACTTGTTCGAACGCGACGCGGCGGTCGGATTGCTCAGGAGCGGGTAAGCAACCCGTGCTTCTTCTTGCCGAGGCTGAGCTTCACCGGCGCGCCGCCAACATCGATCACCAGCATCGGGTCGCTGACAGCCTCGCCGTTGAGCCTGACTGCACCTTCACCGATCTTGCGCCGCGCTTCGCCATTCGACGCCGCAAAGCCTAGCCCCGTCAGCGCCTGGACCACGCCGATGCTGCCTTCGGGCACCTGCAGCGTCGGCAAATCCCCGCCGGCTGCACCTTCCTCGAAGGTCCGCCGCGCCGTCTCCGCGGCCGCTACGGCCGCCTCGCGCCCATGCAGCATGGCCGTCGTTTCATTGGCGAGAGCAATCTTGGCCTCGTTGATCGCCTGGCCTTCAAGCTTCGCCAGCCCCTCGATCCGCTCGAGTGGCAAGTCGGTGAACAGCTTCAGGAACTTGACCACATCCGCATCGGCCGTGTTCCGCCAGAATTGCCAATAGTCGTAGGCAGGCAGCTGGTCGGCGTTGAGCCACACCGCGCCTGATGCGGTCTTGCCCATCTTGGCCCCGTCGGCGGTGGTGATGAGGGGCGTGGTGACGCCGAACAGCTCCAGCCCGTCCATCCGCCGGCCGAGGTCGACGCCGTTGACGATATTGCCCCACTGGTCCGACCCGCCCAGCTGCAGCACGCATTTGTGGCGCAAAGACAGCTCGCGGAAGTCATAGGCCTGGAGGATCATGTAATTGAATTCCAGGAAGGTCAGCGGCTGCTCGCGGTCGAGCCGCAATTTGACCGAATCGAAGGTCAACATACGGTTGATGGTGAAATGCGGGCCGACGGTCCTTAGCAGGTCGATATAGGCCAGCTGGTCGAGCCAGTCGGCATTGTCGACCATGATCGCATCGGTCGGGCCGTCCCCGAAGGTCAGGAAATGCTCGAACACCTTGCGGATCGAGGCGATATTTTCCTGGATCTTCTCATGGGTGAGCAGCTTGCGGCTCTCATCCTTGCCGCTGGGGTCGCCGATCTTGGTCGTCCCGCCGCCCATCAACACGATCGGCTTGTGCCCGGCCTGCTGCATCCGCCGTAGCATCATGATCTGCACCAGGCTGCCGACGTGCAGAGAAGGGGCGGTCGCGTCGAATCCGATGTAACCGGTCACCACCTCGCGTGACGCCAAGGCGTCCAGTCCCGCGGCATCAGTCGCCTGGTGGATATAGCCGCGCTCCTCGAGCAGGCGGAGTAGGGTGGAACCGTAGCCAGTCATGAACGGGCGCGTAGCACAAATCGCGCACGCGTCATCATAGTTGGATTCAGGCGGTGGCGAGCCTTCGCTCGATCATCACGGAACCCCGGGTTCGACGCAGGTGGATCTCGGCCAAGACCAGATTGGTGATCCAGCCGAGCCAGGCAATCACGCCATAGGCAGCGAAGAAGTCGAAGCCCATCACGCCCGCAAGGGGAAGCATCAGGCGCAGTGTGATCGCGTTGGCGGTGATGGCGTAGGATCGGATCATCCACTCGCGGTGTGTGACGAATTGCCCCTCGATCGCTGCCCGCACTCCGAGATAGGTGAAGATCGGCCAAAGCAAGGCGGCCACCGCAAATCCGGTACCGGCGATTGGCCCCGCATTGGTCCCGAGCGCCAGCATGAAGCCAGACGGAGCGCCAATCGCGCAGGCGCCGACATAGGTTCGGCCGATAGCGCGATGAAACGCCGGGAATTGCGCCCTTATGCGGCGCACGAACTGCAACGGGCCGATCAGGAGCGCGACGACGCCGGCTGCGACGTGAATGACGAGGAACGGGTTGGCCCAAGCATTGCCGAGTATGAACTCGGGCGGTGCTTCGCTCCCGGTGAAATATCGGAGTGCCGAGACGGCCGCGACCTGCAGGGTCAGCAGGACCAGCGCGACCTTCCACATGATGGTCCAGATTCGGGCAGTTGTTCGATCCATCGCTTTGCCCTCGCTCGAGCTGCTAAAGGATCCCCATCACTGTATTAGTGATATATTACACTACGTCGCAAGTCAACCCAGAAAGCTGCCGGTTGCAAGCGCGCGAGGAGCGGGCAATAGCTAGTTGGTGCCCAGCCTTTACCGCCACCCCGATGCCCCAGCCGGAGCGATCAACTCGATCGACGCCGAGCTTGAGCGCTTGGACGGCGGGGCGGTCGCGATCTTCCGCATCCTCGGCGACATCTCCAGGTTGGTCATCCCGCCGCCCGCCGACCCCGTTCAAGCCGACAATCTCTGGCGGACCACCTGTTTCGAGCTGTTTGTCAGCGGGGAGGGCGGCTCCTATCGCGAATATAACTTCTCGCCGTCGGGCCAGTGGGCGGCTTACGAATTCGAAGGATATCGGTCAGGCATGAGCAACACCGAAGCTCGAATCGAAACCGAACTATTTCAGGAAAAGAATGAGTTGCAGTTCAGCGCTAAGATTGGAGCTGAATTCCCAAACCCTGCCTATGTCGGCTTGACCGCGGTGATCCAGGAGACGGACGGCGAGATCCGCTACTGGTCAAACGCCTTTGCCCCGGGCAAGCCAGATTTCCATGCCGCCGCGGTGCGTTCCCTGCTGTTCGATGGAGTAAGTGCAGAATGAAATTGGGTGTCGAGCGGCTCCTGGCCGACCCGGAACTGCGCCGCCCGCTGGAGGGCAAGCGCGTCGCCCTGGTGGCCCACCCGGCCTCGGTCACCCGCGACCTCACCCACAGCCTCGATGCTCTTGCCGCTGCCGGCTTGCGCCTCACCGCCGCCTTCGGCCCGCAGCACGGTCTTCGCGGCGACAAGCAGGACAATATGGTCGAAAGCCCGGACTTCATCGATCCGGTCCATGAAATCCCGGTATTCAGCCTCTATGGCGAAGTCCGTCGCCCGACCGGCCAGTCGATGTCGACCTTCGACGTGGTGCTGATCGACCTGCAGGACCTCGGCTGCCGCATCTACACCTTCATCACCACGCTGCTTTACATGCTCGAAGCCGCCGCCGAGCATGGCAAGGCGGTGTGGGTGCTCGACCGGCCCAACCCCGCCGGCCGGCCGGTCGAGGGGCTGATGCTGCAGCCTGGATGGGAAAGTTTCGTCGGGGCAGGGCCGATCCCGATGCGCCATGGCCTGACGCTGGGTGAACTCGGCCGCTGGTTCGTCGACCATTTCAAGCTCGACGTCGACTATCGGGTGATCGAGATGGAGGGCTATCGGCCCGACGAGGGCCCCGGCTTCGGCTGGCCGGCGGACCGGGTCTGGGTCAATCCGTCTCCCAACGCGCCCAATCTCAACATGGCCCGCTGCTATGCCGGCACGGTCATGCTCGAAGGGACCACCCTTAGCGAGGGCAGGGGCACGACCCGCCCGCTCGAACTGTTCGGCGCGCCCGACATCGAAGCGCGAGCGGTGATCAAGGTCATGCGGGACTTGGCGCCGCAATGGCTCGACGGCTGTGCCTTACGCGACATTTCGTTCGAGCCGACCTTCCACAAGCATGTCCACCAGCTATGCAGTGGCGTGCATATCCACGCGGAAGGCGACGCCTACGATCATGCCGCATTCAAGCCGTGGCGCCTGCAGTCGCTGGCGTTCAAAGCCATTCGCAAGCTCTTTCCCGGCTATGAGATCTGGCGCGATTTCCCCTACGAATATGCCTTCGGCAAGCTGCCGATCGACGTCATCAACGGCTCGCAGCTTCTCAGGGAATGGGTCGACGACCCCGCCGCCCAGCCCGGCGACCTCGATGCGATCACCATCCCGGACGAGCAGGCCTGGGAAGAAGAGCGCCGGCCTTTCCTGCTTTACTAGCGCTTTCGGCTCAGCTCGCGCATCGCTTCGTCGAGGCCGTCGAGGGTTAGGCCATACATCCGCTCATCCATCAGCCGCCTGAGGATTGCGGTTGACGCGCTGTGCCCCCAATAGGCCTCGGGCGTCGGATTGATCCACGCGGCCGAAGGATAGGCGTCGGTCAGCCGCTTCAGCCACACCGCGCCCGCCTCTTCGTTCATATGCTCGATCGAC
>Ga0310884_10000011_pt1 | contig 33257 bp, 55 predicted proteins | sample T60D1metaG_FD_203446 | JGI IMG/M metagenome (GOLD analysis project Ga0310884, IMG submission 203446) | Lab incubated soil microbial communities from West Virginia University Organic Research Farm, Morgantown, WV, United States - T60D1 | ecosystem: Environmental > Terrestrial > Soil >...
GACCCCACCCTTGGCGGCCTCACGGCCGAGACCCGGGTGCTGGGCGGGTCGCGGCCTCCCGGTGAGGTCGAGACCGCCGGCGGGCGTCTGCTCGGCTGCGCCCTCGAGGTGGAAGTGCTGGCCATGTAGCCATGTCCGAGCGACCCCTGTTGTCCGTGATCGTCCCCACCGTGGGGCGCCCCTCCCTGGAGCGCACCCTGCGCTCCCTGCTCGAGCAGCGCTGCTGGCTGCGCTGGGAGGCCGTCCTCGTCGGCGACAGCCACGCCGGCACCTGGACTGCGCAGCTGCCCCTGGCGCGCGAGCTGGCCCGGCGGCACGAGCGCTTCGTCTACACCGAGCACGACGGCGGCGTCCACGCCTGGGGCCACCCCCAGCGCAACCACGGGGCCACCGTCGCGAAGGGCCGCTACCTCTGGTGGCTGGGGGACGACGACATCGCCCTCCCCGGCGCCTTCCACGCCATCCAGGAGGCCGTCCTGCGCCGCAACCCGGAGCCGGACGCCGACCCGCGGGTGTACCTCTTCCGCTGGATCGCGCCGTGGAAGCAGGTGCTCTGGCACACGGCGGGCTACCTGGGCGAGGAGCCCGGGCACATCGACGCCGAGATGATCGTCTGCCCCAACGTGCCGGAGCGGCTGGGCACCTGGACGAACCGCTACCAGGGCGACTACGACTTCATCTGCGAGACGGCGCACCGCTGGGGCGGCCCGGAGCGCGTCGTCTGGCAGCCGGAGGTGATCGCCCAGGCGCAGCCCAGCGAGGCGGAGGACTGGACGCGCCCGGTGGGCGAGGCGCCTCCGGTGTACGCCCGGGTCGTGGTGCAGACGACGCTGGTGCCCCGCGTCTTGGGCGCCGTGGGGGTGCCGGCGTGAACCCCCACCCGTACCGGATCAATTTGGGCGCGGGGCAGTACCGGCTCAACGACTGGTGGAACGTCGACGCCGACCCGACCACGCCGGCGGACGCCCACTACCGCTTCCCGCCCATCGACGCCTCGGACGAGAGCGTGGACGAGATCTACGCCGGGCACGTCCTGGAGCACTTCGAGCCGGACGAGGCGGCGCGGTTCCTGGCGGAGTGCCGCCGGGTGCTCGTCCCCGGGGGCCGGCTGGGCGTGGTGGTGCCCAACGTGCGCAAGGTGCTGGCCCACTACGTGGCCGGCGACCACACCGAGGTGGAGGTGCCCGCCGGGGTCTACTGGAACCTGGACAGTTTGGAGGCGGTCAACGCCGTCTTCCTCTACAGCACCATCCAGGAGAGCCGGCACCGCTGGGGCTACGACGCCCACACCCTGTGCAAGACCCTGGAGCGGGCCGGCTTCCATGTGGAAGACGCCATCCGCCCCGATGACCCGAGGCTGTCCGTGCCCAGCTGGTGGGACCTTGGCTACCACTGCATCAAGCGGGAGCGCCGGACGTGAGGCTGCTGGTGTGTCACCCCGGCGCGACCTGGGCGACCCACGACGTCCACACCGGGCTGTGCGCGGGGCTGCGGGCCGCCGGGCACGACGTCGTCGAGTACGCCCTGGGCGGGCGCCTGCGGGCGTCCCGGGTGTACCTGGAGTGGCTCTGGCGGCAGCAGGCCCGGCACGGGGGGCCGCTGAAGGACGTGCGCCCCACGCCGGCCGACGCGCAGTACCACGCCAGCCAGGAGGCGGTCACCCGGGCCCTGCGCCACGACGTGGACTGGGCGCTGGTCGTCTGCGCCGCCTACTTCCACCCGGACGCCGCCGAGCTGCTGCGCCGGGCGGGCGTCCCGGCGGCGGTCGTCTTCACCGAGAGCCCCTACGACGACCCGGAGCAGGCGGCGGTGGCGCCCCGCTACGCCGTCTGCTTCACCAACGAGCGCGCCAGCGTCGGCCGCCTGCGGGCGGCGAACCCCACCACCCACTACCTGCCGGCGGCCTACGACCCGGCGGCGCACGGCCCCCACCTGAACGGCAGCGCCCCGGCCCACGACGTCGTCTTCGTGGGCACCGGCTTCGGCAGCCGGGCGGCCCTGCTCTCCGCGGTGGACTGGACCGGCATCGACCTGGGCCTCTACGGCGCCTGGGAGGACCTGCCGGCGGGCCACCCGCTGACCCCCTTCGTCCGCCAGGGGCTGGTCGACAACGCCCGCGCGGGCCAGCTCTACCGGCACGCCCGCATCGGGCTGAACCTGTACCGGTCGGCCGGGGACGTCCCGGCGGAGAGCCTGAACCCCCGGGCCTACGAGCTGGCCGCCGACGGGGTGTTCACCCTCACCGAGCCCCGGGCGGAGGTGGCGGAGCGGTTCGGCGACCGGGTGGCCACCTTCGCCGGCGCCGCCGACCTGGGGGCGCGGGTCCGCCGCCTCCTCGAGCACCCGGACGACCTGGCCCGCGCGGGCCGGGCGCTGCCCGCCGCCGTGGCGGACGCCACCTACACCCACCGGGCGGAGCGCCTGGTGGCGCACTTGCGCTGAAGGAGCAGACCAGTGGGCATGTACCACGCGCGGGACGCGGCCATCTACATCAGCACCAGCGCCAGCGGGACGGCGTCGAACCTGCTGACCATGACCGCCTGGACGATGGACCGCTCCACCGCCCGGGTGGACGTGACCAACTTCGACAGCACGAACCAGGAGGAGATGCAGGGTTGGCCCGCCCTCCGGGGGACGTTCGAGGGCTTCTGGAACAGCGACGAGACCAAGCTGTTCGCCGCCTCGAACTCCCCGGACGGGGTCAAGATGTACCTCTACCCGAGCAAGCGCATCCCCAGCAAGTACGTCGCCTGCACCGCCTGGCTGGACGCCTCGATGGAGGCCCGGACGGACGGGGTGGCCCGGGTGCGGGGCACCTACTCCGCCTTCGGCTCCGGCTCGGTGGTCAACCTGTAGGGGCTAGGGGGTGCCGGCCGCGCCGCCCCGCTGCTCCAGGTGCTGCAGGCTGGTCCGGATCTCCTTGAGGAGGGCCACCTGCTCCGACTGCTTCCAGTACCACGTCCAGAACTCCCGCAGGATGAAGAACACGACCAGGGCGACGAACGAGAGGGCGGCGATCCACGCGAGGGCCTGCAAACCATCAATATGCATGGCTCGAACGTACCCGCCCCCGGCGGCCGTTGGGGGCGCCCGTACGCGCCCCGTGCGGGGCCGTACGGGACTGTTCGGCGCGCCCAGAGGAGGGGGCACCCGGTGACCACGAACGGGGCCGTTACGGCCCAGAAGCGCGCCCGCTTCGCCAGCGGGGCGGCCGTCAAGCTGCCGCTGTCCGACGGGGACTGGGTGCTGGTGCGCGAGGAGCTGTCCTACGGGCAGCAGCGGCGCCTCGCCGCCGCGGGGCTGACCGGGATCGACCAGGCCGCGGCCGCGGGCGAGCGCCTCAAGGTCGACCTGGCCGCCTACGACCTGGAGCGCCTGGCGCTGTGGGTCCTGGACTGGAGCCTGCGGGACGCCGACGGCGACCCCGTGGTGGTCTCCCGGGAGGCCATCGAGAACCTGGCCCAGGAGACCGCCGCGGAGCTCAACGCGGCCCTGGACGCCCACATCGAGGCGCAGGAGGGAAAAGCGGCCCCGGCACCGGCTGGTGGGACCAGACCCGCAGCGACCTCGCCGTCTGCAAGGCGTTCGGCTGGAGCTGGGACGCCCTGATGGCCACCCCCGGCGCGGTGGTGCGGGCCGCCGTCGCCCTGCTGAACGACCAGGCCGAGGCCGCCGACGCGGCCGCGCGGGGACGGGGCTGACGTGCCCACGGCCGGGGAGCTCACCATCGTGCTTGAGGCCCAAGACCGGGCCTCGGCGCAGCTGCAGCAGGTGGGCGCCCAGGTGGCGCGCCTCGAGCGGCAGGTGGAGGGCGTCCAGCGCAGCACCCGCGGCGGCGGGCTGCTGGGCGCCCTGACCGGGGGCCTCGGCGTGGGCGCCGGGCTGCAGGCGGTCAACCAGGCCATGGGGGCCATGGGGGGCGCCGTCCGCTTCATCACCGAGAGCGTCTTCGACCTCAACAGCAGCCTGGAGCGCACGGTGACCACCTTCGAGCAGGTGACCGGCTCGGCGGCGGCCGCCCGGGACGTGGTCACCGCCCTGCGGGCCGAGGCGGCCCGCAGCCCCTTCACCGAGCAGGAGACGTTCCGGGCCGGCACCGCCCTCATCTCCGTGGCCGAGCGGTCGACCGAGTCGGTGGTCAAGCTCGTCCGGGCGGCCGAGGTGCTGGCCACCATGGACCCGGCCCAGGGGTTGGAGGGGGCCGCCTTCGGCCTGCGGGAGGCCCTCGGGGGCAACCTCGAGAGCCTGGCCCAGCGGTTCGAGCTCTCCACCGCGTCCATCCGGCGCCTCATCGCCCAGGGGCTGACCCCCCTGCAGGCCATCCTGGCCGAACTGCGGGTGCGGGGCTTCGGGGAGGAGTCCATCGAGCGCTTCGGCCGGACCCTGGAGGGCCGCCTGTCGACCCTCCAGAGCTTCGGGAACGAGCTCCGGCAGCGCCTCGGCGCGGGCCTGTTCGCGTCGGTCAGCGACGGCCTGGGGCGGCTGGTGCGCCTGATCGAGGTCTACGGGGACCGCGTGCGCGACTGGGCGGAGGCGGTGGGCGCGGTCATCGGCGGCCTGTTCCAGCGCCTCGCGGCCCGGTTCCTGGAGCCGGTGCTGGGCCTGCTCGACCGGCTGGCCCCCGGCTTCCGGGAGGTCTTCCAGGCCGTCACCGCCGAGGCCGCCCCGGCGGTCGCGCAGCTGGAGCAGGCGGGGCAGGCGACGGAGACGCTCGAGGTCCGCCTGGGGCGCCTCGGGGTCGCCGCCGCCGAGGTGCAGTTCGAGGCCGACCGGGTGCGCGGGCGGTACGAGGACCAGCTCGAGCCCCTCCAGCGCCAGCTGCGCCTGCTCCAGCAGTCCGCCGACCTCCAGCGGGTGCAGAACGCCCTGGCCACCAACCGGGCCACCGTGGAGGGCCTGCGCCTGGAGCGGGAGGTCGCCGCCCTGCAGCGGGCCGCCCGGGGGCAGGAGGACCCGAACGCCCCCGGGCTGACCGCCCGGCAGCGGGCCATCGCGCTCGCCCTCCAGGAGCGCCGGCTGCGCCAGGAGGAGCTCGGGCTGACCGAGCAGCAGCGCCCGGCGGTGCAGTCCCTGGAGCAGCAGATCGCCGCCCTCCGGGAGCAGCAGCGCCAGGCCCTGGCCCCGCTGGAGCGCCAGCTCGCCATCCGCAAGGAGGAGATCGACTGGCTCCAGCTGCAGCGGGACAAGCAGAAGCAGACCACCGACGAGCTGGCCGCGGGCGTCGGCCGGGCCAACGAGGAGTGGAAGAAGCTCAAGAACGACCCGGAGACGCTCCAGAACGCCCGCCAGCGCGGCCAGGAGCTCGCCGACGAGTGGGTGAAGGGCTACGAGGACTGGGTGAAGGCGCACGGGGGGAGCGTCTGGGGCGCGCTCTGGACGACCTTCAAGCAGTGGTACGACGGCGGCGGCAAGGCGCAGCTCCAGCAGATCTCCAACGACATCGGCACCGACGTCGCCACCGCCGTCGCCGACACGCTGGAGGCGACCCTGACCGCCCGGCTCCGCGCCTTCTTCAAGAACGGCGACCTGACGAGCTTCCTGGGCGGGTTCCTGCCGGGCGTGTCCCCCGCCGGCAGCGCCCTGCCCCGGGTGGCCGGCGACGCGCAGGCCGTCGGCACCGCCGGGCTGACCATCGACTTCGGCCCCGGGGCCATCACCATCGGCGGCGTGAACGACCCCGGCGTCGGGGAGCGGCTCAAGGCCGCCCTGACCGCCTTCCTGACCCAGTTCGTCCTCACCGGCATGGGCACCGACCCGGGCGCCGCCCCCAGCCTGCAGGGCGCCGGGAGGGCCCCCTAGATGCCCCGCGCCACCTTCGCCGGCGTCACCTTCGACCTGCTCCTCAGCGGCCTCGACGACCGCCACGAGGGCAACACCAGCGTGCGCGAGGTGCCCGGGGGCGACCACCACTACGTCGACCTGGGCGGGCCCCTGCTGCAGCGCCGCGCCGTCCAGATCAAGGTGGACAGCGAGGCGGACTACCTGACCCTGGCCGCCCTCCCCGGCACCGCCGGCGCCGCCGGGACGCTCACCCACCCCGCCGAGGGGGCGCCGCGGGCGGTCGTGTTGCTGTCCGTCGGCCGAACCTGGCGCAAGGGCACCGGCCCCCAGCTCTGCCGCACCGAGTGGGTCTATACGGAGCCCCCGGCGTGACCGCCACCGTCCGCACCACCACCCTGGGGGTCTACGTCCACGACGGGACGGACTGGCAGTACGACGCCAGCGCCTACGCCGCCGTCTGCTCGTTCGGCTTCGACCAGCGGGTGGCCGAGGCCACCGTGCGGCGCACCGGCGGGGGCGCGGTGGCCGTCAACTACTGGAGCCGGATCGAGATCCGCATGGGCTGCACCCCGGGCGCGGGGGAGGCCGTGCGCTTCAACGGCTACGTCGTCCCGGTGGACAACCAGCTCTTCCCCGTCGAGGCCACGCTGGTCTGCAAGGGGAACCTCTACCGCGCGCAGTGGGTGCGCAACCAGCAGCCCGACGGCACCGACCTGGCCGGCCCCGCCGGGACGAGCGACCAGGCCCAGGTGATGGCCGTCCTGGACTACTGCGGGGTGCCGTACACCGCCGCCAACATCGGGGGCACCGGCAAGGCCCTGGGCTCGGTCTACAACGGCGACCCGGCCGACGTCTTCACCGCCGGCCCGTGGTGGTGGGCGGAGGGGGAGCCGGGCCTGGCCTGCATCGAGCGGGTGGACGAGGTCAGCGTGCCCGACGCCGCCACGGGGCGCTACCGCACCTTCGAGACGCTCGGGGGCGACGTCTTCCGCATCCCGCTGGCCACGGCGCCCAAGACGACGCCGGACTTCGCCTTCACCGAGGGGGTCGACGTGCTGGAGGCCCGCATCACCCGCGACCCCGCCGGGGCGGCCAACAAGGTGACGGTGAACGGGGCGCCGCTGCCCATCGGGAGCCTCCCCGGCGTGATCGGCACGGAGACGTTCACCGCCGGGACGTCGGCCGCCCCCTACCTGCCCCCCGGGCTGCCCGACGGGCCCGACGGCTGGCCGGCGGTGGGGATGGCGTTCTCGTCACCCCTGATCGAGAAGTCCGAGGTCGCCGACCCCGGCGACGTGGTGGCCTGCGAGGCGGTCGCCCAGTTCCTCCTCGCCGAGTACAACTGCGTGCTGGACACCCTGGAGTTCTCGACCCCGCGGGACGACCTGCTGGGGCCGGGGCAGACCATCCACCTGCACAGCCCCCGGCTGGGGATCACCGCCCCCGACCAGCACTACTGGCTGCAGCGCCTGGAGGTCACCCTGGACGAGCGGGGCGCGTTCACCCAGCGGCTGACCTGCGTGCGGCGGAGCTGAGGATGGCCGACGGCGTCGGGACGGAGCAGCTCGCGCCCCTGGCCCGCATGTGGCGCAGCGTCTACACGAAGGCCGCCGAGGTGGCGGAGGCCCGCACCCAGGAGCTGCTCAAGTACCACGTCTACGTCTACCCCCACGGCGAGGGCGGTGGGGGCGGGGGGGCGGGGCTGGTCGAGCTGGGCCGGGCCGTGGCCACCGCCGGGCAGAGCGACCTGCGGGTGCCGGCCAGCGGCGCCCTGCCCACGGGGTACAGCGGGCTGACCGTGGTCGCCACCGGGCGCAACAACAGCGCCACCGTGACCCAGAACACGGACGTCTACCTCTTCTTCAACGACGACGTCGACTACAGCACCTACAACTACCGCTACCTGGAGGGCACGGCCACCGGGACGGTGGTGACCGGCAACAGCCCCGGGTCGGCCGCCCTCAACCTCGGCCTGGCCCCCGCCCTGAACGCGGCGGAGCCCCAGACGGTCTGGAGCCTGAGCGGGGCCCTGCCCCTGCACGAGGGCACGGCCCTGCCCAAGGCCGGGCAGTTCCTCTCCGCGGGCCTGCGCCAGGCGGCCCAGGGCCCGTTCGTCCGCACCACCATGGGGGTGTACGCGCCCAGCCCGGCGGTGCCGATCACCAGCGTCCACCTGCGCTGCCTGTCCCCCGGCTGGCGCGCCGGCGCCGTCTTCGTCGTCTACGGCCACGGCCCGGCCACCGGCGGCGGGGGCGGCGCCGGGGCCGACGTGGTCATCACCACCGACGCCTCGCTCACCGCCGCCGAGTCCCCCGCCAACACCTTCGCCCTCGCCGCCCGGCTGTCCCCCGACGCCGGGAACGCCCTGGCCCTCCGCGCCAACGGGCTCTACGCCACGGACACCGGCAGCGGCGGCGGGGGCACCGGCAACACCACCATGTACACCCAGACCGGGACGCCCACGGGGGCCACGAACTCCCTGTGGTTCAACCCCAGCGAGAGCGCGTAGCGTGGGTACACTGGAGGCGCCATGAGCGACCTGGCCGGCAGCACCGCCCCGCAGCCCGCCGGGGGCGCCAGCGCCACCGGGCTCACCGCCGGCGCGTCGGCGCCCGCGGCCGCGGCCGGCGCGTCGGCGCCGCGGGCGGCGGGCGGCGGGGGCACCGCGGTCGGGGCGCTGCTGGCCGGGCTCACCGGCGCCGGCGCCGCCGCGGGGAGCACCGGCTGGGAGCCCAACGGCGGGGCGACGGTGCTGGGGCGCCTGCTTTCCGGGGAGGCCCTGCCCGCCCACGGGCACACGGACGCCACCGACGGCGGCGTGCTCGACTACGCCCGGCTGGTGGTCGCGGCCACGGCCCCGCCGGCCCCCACCGCCCCGGCGGACGCCTTCTGGCTCAACCCCACGGAGGCGGCCTAGATGCCCTCCCGCATCCTGCGCCTGTGGAACCCGACCGCGGCCGCCTGGGAGGAGGTGGGCGACAGCCGGCTGAGCACCCACCTGGCCGCCGCCGACCCGCACCCCGGCTACCTGCTGGAGAGCCTGCTCGACGCCAAGGGCGACCTGCTCGCCGCGAGCGGGGACAACGCCCCGGCCCGGCTGGCCGTGGGCGCCACCGGCCAGGTGCTCACCGCGGACAGCGCCCAGCCACTGGGGGTCAAGTGGGCCGACGCCCCCGCCGGGGGCGGGACGGCCGAGGTGACCATCACCACCGACGCGTCGCTGACGGCGGTGGAGAGCCCGGCCAACACCTTCGCCCTGACGGCCCGGCTCTCCCCCGACGCGGGCAACGCGCTGGCCCTGCGGGGCAACGGCCTCTACGCCACCGACACCGCCGGCAGCGGGGGCGGGGGCCTCGACCAGGCCACCGCGGACGCGCTGTACGTCAACGTGCTGGGCGACACCATGACCGGCCCGCTCACCGCCCAGGGCACGGGCGTGGACAGCGGGGGCGCCCTGCGGGTGGTCAGCCCGGCCGTGGTGCCGGCCGACGTCCGCGTCTACGGCGCGGGGAGCGCGACCTACAACCCGGCGGCCGCCGTGGGGGGCAGCGTCGAGTACGGCGTGCGCTTCACCCCGACCAACGGGATGTACCTGGTGGCCGTCCGCTGGTACCGGCCGAACACCAGCATCGTGGCGCCGACGTCGGTGCGCCTGTGGGACAGCACGGCCACCGGCGCCGCCGTCTGGAGCCTGACCACGCCGGCCGCCTGGACGGACACCGTGGTGGGGTGGAAGGAGCACCGGCTGGCCCCCGGGACGGAGCCGGTGCTGGTGGGCGGCCGGCTGTACGCCCTGTCCTACACCGCCTCGGCCTCCACCCAGTTCCGGCACTCGAGCTACACGCCCGTGCCGGACGCCGGGGTGACCTTCACCACCCACGTCAACGGGACGTCCGGGGCCTACCCGACCACCACGGGGGCCAACGCGTTCGGCATCGACCCGGTGACCCGCACGGGGCTGGGCACGAACGCGCCGGCGGCCAGCGGGGCCCTCCGGTTGCCCAACGGCAGCGCCGGCCGGATCGCCTGGCGCAACGTCGGGGACACCGCCGACCTGCCCCTGGCGGTCAACGCCAGCGACGAGCTGACCTTCAACGGGGTCCCCCTCGGCACCGGGGGCGGGGGCGGGCTGGCCACCGACCCACTGGCGGACGCCAAGGGCGACCTGTTCGCCGCCAGCGGCCCGGACGCGGTCGGGCGCCTGGCCCTGGGCACCGACGCCTACGTGCTGACGGCGGACAGCACGCAGGCGCTGGGCGTGCGGTGGGCGCCGGCGCCGGGGTCGGCCGGGGGCCTGCCCACCACGGGCGGCACCATGACCGGGAGCATCCTGGTCGGCACGACCAACACCATCGACCTGGGGGCGACGGCGGCCCGGTGGCGCAAGCTCTGGGCGGTGGACGGGGAGTTCACGAACGCGCCCACGGTGGGGGGCGTGGCCCTGCCGACCGCGGCGGGGGTCGCGGCGACCTACCTGGCCCTCGCCGGGGGCACCCTCACCGGCGACCTCGTGCTCTCCGCGGCCACCCCCGCGGTGTCCCTCAAGCAGGCGGCGGACACCCAGCCCCGGAGCCGGTTGACGGACACCGCGCTCGCCTTCGGCCCGGGGGGCACCACCGCGCCGGACGCCACCCTGCAGCGGACGGGGGCGGGGGCGCTGACCGTGAGCGGCGGCGGCGACGCCGCGGCGGCCGTCAGCGCCGGGACGACCGCGACGACCGCGAGCGTCCTCTGGCAGAAAGCGGGGTCGGGCCGCTGGCTGCTCCAGACGGTGGGCGACCCCGCCGGCAGCCCGCTGATCCTCTACGACTACGGGGCGACCGGGGCGGGCTTCACGGAGCGGGCGCGGTGGGCGCACACCGGGACGCTCAGCCTGAACCCGGACGCGGGCCAGCCCGCGGTCGCGGTGACGCCCCTCGGGCTGACCCTGGGCCCGGGGGGGACGGCGGGCTCCAGCCGGGTGGCCGTCGGGGCCAGCGTGCCCCTGGAGCTGTACGGCTGGCAGGTGCTCCCCGGCGGGACGGACGCGGCCATCCCGCTGGGGGAGCCGGCCCACCGCTGGAACGCCGTCTACGCCAGCAACGGCACCATCCAGACCTCCGCGGCCGAGGCGAAGCAGGCCATCACCCCCCTCGACCCGGCAACGGCCCTGGCGGCCGTCCTGGCGACCGACCCGGTGGTGTTCGAGTACACGCCGCCCGAGCGCGCCGCCGAGTGGTACGAGCTGCCGGACGACCCGGAGCAGGCGGAGGCGGTGCTCCACCAGCGCCTGACCAGCGCCCCGCTGGAGGCCGCGGCGCGGCACCAGGCCGGGTTCGTCTTGTCCTCCCCCGACTACGCCACCGACCCCCTCTTCGAGACGGGGGCGGGGCAGAGCAACGCCGCCAACAGCGTGGGGGTGCTCATCGGCGCCATCCACGCCCTCGAGCGCCGCCTCGCCGCGCTGGAAGGAGCCTAGACCATGGCCGCATCGTCCCCGCCCCAGGTCGGCGTGCCGATCGACAAGGCCAGCATCAACGCGAAACTGGGGGCCGCGTCGTCCAGCCTGAAGAAATCCACGGTGCAGCTCGCCGACCTGAACGACTGGGCGGCGGCGTACACCGCCGAGCAGCTCAGCGACCTGTTCGGGTTCACGCCGGAGGAGGCGACGCTCATCAAGAGCGCCCTGGCCGAGGTGCCCCCGCTGGTCGACCTCGTCGACAACCTCGCCTTCCTGTCCCGCACGTGGGGGGCCTAGTGGAGCCCGCCCCCCGCCCGGGCGAACCGGAGAAGCTGCTGCTGCCGGCGGGGGCCGTCCAGTACCTGCTGGCGGTGGCCCTGCGCACCGAGCTGGGGGGCGCGTGGTGGGACGGCTTCCGCACCGCCCACGGGGCGCCGTCCTGGCTGACCCCCGGGCGCTTCCGGGTGGCCACGGACGACGCCCGCCTGCTGCCGCTGGGAGAGGACGCCTGACGCAATGCAGAGCGTGACCGTCGCCACCACCGTGCGGGTGGGCAACCACCTGCTGACCGCCGCCGAGCAGACCGCCGGCGCGCCCCAGCGCCTGCCCTTCGTGGACGCGGACGGCGCCCCCGTCGACCCCGACGCGGTGGCCCTGGCCCTGACCGCGGCCGACGGGACGACCCGCACCTTCGGCTACCCCGCCGCCGGGCCGGACGACGCCGGCGTGCTCGTCCGGCAGGAGGTGGGGCGCTTCTACACCGACTGGGCGCCGGCCACGCCGGAGGACGGGCTGTGGCGCTGGTACCTCGTGGGGGCCATGAGCCTGGGCGCGAGCCAGAGCGACCAGGACGTGTTCTACGTGCGGCGCGCGATCGCCCCGGGGCCGTGAGCGATGGGCGCGACCCGCCGGCCCTCCCCGGGCCCCCCGACCACGCCGGGCAGCCGTCCGCCCCCGACGGGCGGTGGTGTCCCTACTGCGGGGCCGACCTGGCCAACGTCCCGGAGCGCCAGGGCCACGAGGACGAGGCCCTCTTCGCCGCCACCGGGCGGCGGCTCAAGGTGGCCCTGGCCGTGGGCTTCGTGCTGGTGTGGCTGGCCGTGAGCCTGTACGACTGGCTCAGCGAGCCCTCGACGCTCGAGGTGCCCGGCTGGTTCAGCGCCCTGGGGGGGCTGATGCTCTTCTACCTGCTGGGGGTGGACCCCATCGGGCTGTGGCGGAGGCGGCGCTGATGAGCCACCCCGGCCCGCACGGCCACACGCCGCCGCCCCCCGGAGTGAAGCAGCCCGGCACCGGCGCGCCGACGCTGACGAACGGGTTCGTCAACGTGCAGGGGCGGCTGTTCGCCCCCCTGCAGGGCGTGAACCCGGCGGACGTCTTGCAGGGCGGGTACGGCTGGCTGGACGCCACCGACGGCGGCGCCACGCTGCACCCCGGGGCCGACCTGAATAGCGGCGGGTCGTGCAACGCCGACGAGGGGCTGCCGGTGGTGGCCCCGCTCGCCGGGGTGGTGCAGCAGCTGCTGTACTGGGACGGGCGGACGTCCGGCGAGGGCAACCACCTGTGGCTCGAGCTGGATGACCCGGTGGCCCCCGGCCCGACGTGGTGCCATTTCGATCACCTGCAGGCGTTCGCCGTGGGCCCGGGCCAGCGGGTCACCCCCGGCCAGCTGCTCGGGTACTGCGGCCGCTCGGGCGGCTGGGACTGCGCCCACCTGCACCTCGAGCTGCTGCCGGCGGCGCCGGCGCAGGGCTACTGGCAGTGGCCCTACGGCTGGTCGCAGGCGCAGGTGGAGGCGGCGTACTACTGGCCCCGGGCGTGGTGGGACGCGGCCGTGGCGAAGGTGGGGCAGGCGCCCCCGGAGATAGTCAGCATGATCCTGAGCGGGGCCCAGGCGGCGGCGGTGCAGGCGGTGGTCTGGGAGAGCTACTGGGAGCCGGCGGCGGCCGACTTCGCCATCCCCACCGCGTGGCGGGACGAGTGGCGCCGGGGCGTCTGGCGGGGCGCCCCGCTCTCCAGCGAGCAGCTGGTGCCGGAGGACGCGGCGGAGGGCAAGCCCGCGGGCTCCTGGCAGCTGTTCCAGTACGGCGCCGCCGTGTGGCTGCCGGGGCAGTCCGTGAGCTGGAACGGGTAGGGAGGGACGGACGTGATCACCACCGGGCCCCGGCTCATCTGCTTGCTCATCGCCGCGATCCTGTTCGCGGTGGCGGCGCTCTGGACGCCCCCGGCCCCGCCCCGCTTCAGCCTGACCAACGCCGGCCTATTCTTCTTCGTCGCCGGGTGGCTCTTCGCCGGGTGAGGCGCCCCACGGCCGACGACGGGTGGCTCCTCGCCGGCTACGTCGTCTGGTTCGCCCTCATCTACTCGATCTGGCAGGTCGTCGCGCACCTGCCCCGCGTGCGGTTTCGCTTTTATGCGTAATCAAAACCGCTGCCACGCCGCCGCGATGTGGGCGCAGGAGCGGGCGAAGGCCCGGTAGAGCATGTCCGGCCCCGCCGGCTCCCCGGCCGCCCGCGACGCCCAGCGGCGCCCGTCCCAGAACGTCCCCCGGCGGGCGGCGACGAGGTGGCTGTTCCCGTCGACGGAGACGACGCCCGACCCGAGGTGGGCATAGAGCCAGAGCTGGCGGCTGGGAGAACCGCCCAGGAGGTGGACGCGCCGGCCCCGGTACTCCCAGAACGGCGCCTGCGTGGCCCCGAACCGGGTCGGGACGGAGAGCCCCAGCACGTACTCCGGCGGCACCGCCTCGGCCAAGCCCGACGCCTTCGGCACCACGATTATCTCCTCGATGCCCTCGGCGCGCAGGATGCGGGCCTGCCCGAGCACCCGCTCCAGTTCATCGGGCGTCTCGGCGTCCCCGGCGACGGCGAAGCGGGGGCGCCACCGCCGGCACCGCTCCAGGTGCGCCGGGAAGTCCGGCCGGCGCCAGTCCAGGTCGAGGAAGGCCGGGGGGTAGTACGGGGCCTGCGTCCCCCGCACGCCGTAGAGGAACCCGGCCTCCACCGCGATCCGCGCCAGCCGCGGGTTGCCGTCCATAACGAACACTAGGGAGACCATTGCCACACGTTCAGGGGGCGCCGCTTGCCGGGCTGGATAGCCACCAGGATGCCCCCACAGCGGGCGTAGAAGCCGTTCGCGGGTAGATCCCAGGGGCAGCGCAGCCGCAGCGGTCGGGGCACCGCAGCGAGCAATTCCCGGCCGGTGCCGGGCGCCTCGCTCACCAGCTCGTACACCGTCTGCCAGCCGTCCCGCCGGGCGTGCCAGCGGCAGAACCCGGACGCGCCCACGCCCACCAGCAGCTCGCCCCGCCCGATCGCCTCGGCCAGCGCCGGACGGAGCACGAAGCCGACCTCGCGCCGGTGCCGGTCGGCCATGCGCTTGACCCAGTCGAGGTCGCTGCGGGTGGCGGGCCGCACGGTACAGCGTTTCATGCGGGTTACTGCGAGTTATCGCTCGTCGGCACCGGGTAGTCCCACGGGCACGCCTCGCACTCGATGCAGCGGGTGACCAACTCGTCGTTTGGCCCTTCGAAGGAGCCGTACCACTGGTCGTCGGCCCCGCAGCGGGGGCACGGGTGGGGGTACCCCTCTCCCCCGCGGTCGATGCCGACGGCGGGCGGCGGGAGCGGGGGCAACGGCGGCGGCGGCCCGGCTCCCGGTTGCCGCCGCCCGTGCGCCACCGACCGGCTGCCTTTCGCGTCCTTCTTCCGACTCATGTCCTGTGCCCTCCGAGTCGAGTCAACGCGCGTGATGGTCGCCGGAAGTCCACGCACTCTACGTGCGGTCACTTCGCATGACGTTGCTGGTCGCGCCGGATCAGCGAGCGCATCACGAGCAGCGCACCGGTCGCGGCCGCCACGGCGAGCGGCCACCACCCCAGCACCCCGGCGACCACGACCACCGGCGCCGCCAGGAGCCAGGGTGCCGGATAGAACACCCACGCGCGGCCACTTCGGGGCGGCCGCTGTCGCTCCTGGCCCATCTGGAACCCCATTTCTTGTGTTTTAAGTGCCGTTAAAGCTCATGCGAGCGCCCCCGTCCGCAGGGACGCCGTCAGCAGGCCGAGGAGGAAGCCGAGCACGACCAGCGCCAGGGAGTAGCCCAGGAGCCGGACGAGCGAGAAGGTATACATGCCGATCTGGAGCCCCGCCTATCGCTCGTACTGCGGGCCGAGCCGGGAGAGCAGTGTCGTCGCTTGGTCGAGCGCCGCTTTCGTGTCCGCATAGTCGCCGGTGTGCATCCCGTCGGCCATCCGGCGCAGCGCGGCGTACAGCTCCCGCGCCTCCCCCTGGACGCGCTCGAACTCCGACTCGGCCGCGTCGATCTCCGTACTGAGCGCCGCGATCCGATCCAGCAGTGCCTGCTTCGCAGCGGGCGAGATGGACATCTCCGCCTCCTCCCGCCGCTGCCGGTTGATGCGATCCTGCGCCTTCCGCAGCTCCACCGTCTCAAGCGTCTGCCGTGCCGCCCGGTCGAGCGCCGCCGCCGTCTTGCTGTCCATCTGGAACCCCGTTTCTTGCGTGCTGATTGCCGTACCCGGCCAAGGCATAGGCGCGCTCCTCGCTCGCCCCTTGGTATGCCCACGTCTGGCGCTTGGTGTTCCATACCCGCCAGGGGAAGCCGCCGGGCTCCCCCGGACGCACCACGTAGGTCGGCTCGGCCGCTCCCGCGTCCTCCGGGAGCAACCAGCCCTGCTCGACCGCTTCGGCCGCCGTCTGCTCCAGCGTGGCCCACGGCGTGACGGAGGCCCAGCGGAGCAGCCGGAACAGGCCCGCCTCAGTGACGCGGTACGTCTTCACCGTTCCACCGCTTCCGGCAGCCGGAAACCGCTCCGAAACTCGGTGGCGTGGCATCGCCGCTTGCCGTCCTCCGGCCGCAGATACCACCCGCCCGGCATCCAGTCGCTCAGGGTGTGCCCGAGCCCGGCCGGCTCGTAGGTGATGTAGTGCGTCGGGGCGCGTCCGCCGCGGGCGCCGGCGGGCTTCCACACGTCCACCACCCGCACCGACCGCCCCGCGCACTCGTACTCCTGGCCGACCTCAATCGGCATCGCCCCGCTCATCTTGTGCTCCTGGTTAGCTGGCGTGATGGGGCAGCGGCTCGTAGATCGTCTGCCAGCCGGGGTCGCTGCCCCACAGCGGCGCCGGACGGACGGGGGTATGCCGGTCACACTGATAGGCGTGGTAGCCGGCCGGCGTGATGCGCTTGCTCCGGTGGGTGGCCGATGCCCCGCAGGAGAAACAGCGCGGATCGGCGGCGTTCTTGGCATCGATCTGATCTGGGGTCATCTGGAACCTCGAATTATGATGCGCACGGTAAGGCGGAGTATGTTCGCTGCCTACTTCGCGCTGGAGCGCGCCTCGAGCCGGCGCTTCAGCTCCTGCGACTTCGCAACGAGGGCCGCCAGCGGGGCCCGCTCCGGGGGCACGGCGTCCACCTCGCCCATGCCCAGCCCGGCGGCCGTCGCCTCCTCCACCCGCTTCGCGTAGATCGCCAGCACCTCGGCGCGGGAGTAGGGCTTGCCGGCGATGAGGATGTGCTCGGCGGCCCCCGGCGCGGGCGCCGGCTGGCCCCAGGACGGCGCAGGCGGGGCCTTCGGCGCCGCGGCGGGGGTGCGCTCGTCGGCGGGCGGTTCCGCCCCGCCCTGGCCCAATTCCTCGAGCGCGGTGAGCCCGACCCCGAGGAGGTGGCGCAGGGAACGCGCCACGGCCCGCGTCTCCGCCATGCGCAGGCAGTGGATGGCCACCATCCGCCCCACGTTCGCCGGGCTGGCGTCCCCGATGCCCGTGGCGGTGCGCAGGACGTGCCCCGTCTCCGGGTCGAAGACGGTCACCTTCGCGGTGACCACCGCCGTCTGCGCGTTCTCCGCCGTGGGCAGCTGCACGATCTCCGTGGCCAGGTCGTAGAACCCGCGGGAGAGCTGCACCAGGCCGTGCAGGAGCCCGTCGCTCAAGACGTACTCCCGCCCCTGCTGCGTGATGACGTACTCCCGGGGGATCGCCAGCTCCCCGAAGGCGAAGTCCTCCTCAGCGGCCATCCTTGGTTCCTCCCCGGCGCACGATACCGCCGCAGCGCACCAGCTCCCGCGCCAACTCCTCAATGGAGACCTCTTTGCCCTCGACGCGGCAGGTGAGGACGACCTCCCGGCGGGGCTGCGGCTTCGTGTTCTTCACCCTCCTATTGTACCAGGAAAGTGGTGTCACTGTGCCACTAATAGTGGTAGACTGGAACCGACGTGCTACCGCAGCGGTTGTAGACTGCGGGCATGCCGAAAGGAACGAACGTGGCGATCACCGTCCGCCTCCCCGCCGACGTCCACCGCGACCTGGCCGAGCTCGCCCGCGAGCAGCGCCGCAGCCTCAACACCGCCATCATCGTGGCCGCCGAGCGGTACATCCGGCAGATGCGTGCGCGGCAGCCGAAGGAGGCGCCGGATGGCCGCTGAGCCCGGCCCCGGCCGGCGCGGGGACGCCTACCTGCGCAAGTCCCCCGGCTCCAGCGCCAGCAAGACGGAGATCAGCCTGGAGCGCCAGCTGGACGACATCAAGGCCCGCATGGAGGCGGACGGCGTCACGCTCGGGATGATCCACGAGGACGTCCACCCCCGCTGGGAGCTCTGGGAGCGCCCGGCCCTCTCGGCCCTGCGCGAGCGGATCAAGGACGGGCTGGTGGACGTGGTGTACGCCTGGGACACGTCTCGTCTGGCGACGGGCATCGAGCACCAGGCGATCCTGCTCGAGGAGGGCGACCGCTTCGGCTGCAGCTACCGCTTCGTGACCGAGCAGGTCGACCGCACCACGCCGCTGGGCAAGGCGGTGTGGTTGATGACGAGCACCTTCAACGAGATCGAGCGCGAGCGCATCCGCGACCGCACCCAAGGAGGCAAGCGCAAGCACCTCGAGCGGGGCAAGATGCTCTTCTACGCCAAACCCAACTACGGCTACCGCTGGGCGAACGCCGCCCACACCTGCTGGGTGGTCGACGCGGACGAGGCGGACGTCGTGCGCGCCGTCTTCCGGGACGTCGTCGGCGGCGCCACCCTGAGCGACGTGGCCCTGCGCCTGACCGGCGCCGGTGTCCCCCCGCCGGGGCGGGCGCAGACCTGGCAGACCTCCACGCTCGCCGAGTGGCTGCACAACCCGGCCTACAAAGGCGCCCCGGCCGTCTACCGCACGGAGCGCGTCCGGCGGGACGGGCGGTGGATCCGGCTGCGCCGTGACCCGGAGCACTGGCTGGCGCTCAACCCGAACAGCGTCCCCGCCCTGGTCGATCCGGAGGACTGGGCGCTGGCCCAACTGGCGCTGACCCGCCACCGCACCCAGGCGCCGCGGGGGATGGCGCCCGACCGGCAGACGGAGTTCCTGCTGCGGGGCGGGCTGGCGACGTGCGCCCACTGTGGGCGCCCCCTGCACGCCCTCACCGTGCCCCGGAAGCGCGACTACGCTCCCGAGAAGGTCATCTACCGCACCTACGCCTGCGCCAGCGTCTCCCGGAAGCGGGCGCAGAAGGTCGCCGGCGCGGACGACGGCTTCCCCGCTTGCCCCAGCCCGGTGCGCGTCCGCGCGGAGGCCCTCGACCTGGCGGTGTGGCGCGGCGTGCTCGAGCACCTGCAGAGCCCCCCGCCGGCGGACGGCGGGGCGGCCGAGGCGGCCCGCGCCCAGCGGGAACACGCCGACGCCGCGAGGGCCGTCCGGGCGGCCGAGCGCGTGATGGCCAACACCGCCACCGAGCTCGTGCTGGCCGAGACCGACGAGGAGCGCGAGACGCTGCGGGGCCTCCAGCGGACCCAGGCGGCCGTGCTGCGCGCGGCGCGGGGCCGGCACGAGAAGGCGGTCCGCGACCTCGCCGCCGTGGCGCAGGCGCGGGAGCAGGCGCTGGCGCTGTTCGTGGCCTTCACCGAGCGGGGGCGCGACCTGGAGGGGCTGATCCCGGGCCGGGTCGGCCTCGTGCAGTACCAGACGATGCGCGCCATCCTGGGCACGAGCGGGGTGGGCGTGGTGGTGTGGCACAAGGACGCGCCCGCCGGGCCGCCCGACCGGGGGGCGGGGCGGTACGCGGTGCGCCCCTACGAGGCCGTGCCGTGGCCGACAGTCTCCGGGAGCAGTTGTGGTCCCGGAAGCAGTACGCCACACTACCCCGACCCGGACCGCCTCGCCCGCCTGGTGCGCGCCCTCGCCGGTTAGCCCACCGTCTTCGGCTCGACCAGGAACACCGCCCCCACGAAGACCGGGGTCGTGCCCGGCCCGGCCACCCGCCCCAGGAGCCCCGCCGGCGCCGGCCCGGGCGCCGCCTCGGGCGCCCCGGCGTCCGGCGCCGCGACCGCCCGCCGGACCGCCTCGAGGCCCGCCTCGGTGCCCACGAACGTCGACCCCGGGCGCGCGTCCTGGGCCGCCCAGACCCCCCGCAGCAGGCTGGCCACGAGGGCCTCCAGGGTCAGGGGCCCGGGCTCCTCCCGCGCCGCCCGGCCCCGCGCCGCCGGGCCCTCGCCGAGGAGGCCGGCCACGCTCTCGTACCCCAGCGCGAGGGCCAGGGCCAGGGCCACCACCGGGTCGGGGCTGGCCGACTGCTGGCGCTCCAGGTTGCTCACCGTGCTGGGGGCCACGTCTGCCCGCGTGGCCAGCTCCAGCCGGTTCCAGCCCCGCGCCTCGCGCGCCGTCTTCAGGCGCTCGGCCAGCCGCGCCGGGTCGACCTCCAGCTGGCGCTTCGCCCGCTCGAGGGGCGACTCGCGCCCGTTCGGCCGGGGGTCGGTGCCCGGGGGCGCCTCGCCGCAGCCCCCGCCCGGGCCGGGGGTCGGTGCCTCGGGCGCCTCTCCCGGCGTCGTGCCCGCCTGCTCGTCCATCACCGCTCCTCCTCGGGTTCGGCCCCGCATCAGCCCGCCTGTTCAGTGTACGCGCGAAAACTCGAAAAATCACCACCACGGTGACGGGGGCCAGATACTAACAACGCTCGGCGGCAATCTGTGATGCAATCAATCTGGTATTACCCCACGCTAGAAACCCTTGACAGGTTTGTCAACAGCGAATATCTTCGGTGAACGCTCAGGGTTCCCTCAAGGTTTTTGGGGGCCGCGGGTCGCCTGCCACGACCGCGGGAGCCGGGTGCGAGGGAGTGCATATGGCAGCGGTGCTCAGCATGGTGCGGCCCGAGATGGGTCGGGCCGCGGGGTCGGAGGCGGACGGCGGCGAGGTCGTGGCGCGCAAGGTGGCCGCGGAGCGGTCGGAGTTCTTGCTGCAGTGCAACGCCGTCCGGCTGCGCCTGCGGCTCAGCTGGAAACGCTGGGCGCTCGACCACGCCGACTGCAGCCCGCAGGAGTGGAGCCGCTTCTGGAACCTCGACCGGGCGATCTCGCGGCGGGTGGTGCAGCGGCTGCTGGTGCTCCACCCGGAGCTGCGCAAGCCCTGGCTGCGCAGCCTGGAGGCGGCGCCCCCGGTGCGCCGGGGGCAGGCCCCCGACCCGGGCGGCTGATGCGCGGCCCTCCCGCCCGTGCGGCGGTAGCCCCTTTTCGGCGGTAGCGCTCCGGCCCCGACGGCCCCACGAGGGAGGTGGGCATGGCCACGGCACGCCCGAAATCGACGCTTGACGCCGCCCAGCAGGCGGAGCACAACTTCTACCGGGTGGTCGACGCCCAGTGCGACGATCTGACCCGGCTTCGGGCGCGCTGGCCCGACCGCACCTCGCCGGAAAGCCAGGGGGCCCTCGACCGGCTGACCGCCCGCGCCGCACCGGACGGGGACGCCGACCGGGCGATCGCCGCGCTCCATGCCGTCTACGGCGGTGCCGCGCGGGTGCCCGGCCCGGTGCGGGCCCGGATGGAGCAGTACGTCCGGGAGCGCATGGGCGGCCGCCCCTGGCCCGAGCGCGACCTCTCGGAGGATCTGAACCGGCCGGCGATCATCCGCAAGGCCGCCCGCCGGCGCCGCGAGGCCCGGGGCTGATGGCTGTCCGGCGGGAGCCGACCGACGCCGAGCTGCGGGCGAAGTACCTGCGCGACACCGAGAACGCCAGGCTCCGCATGCGGGCGTTACGCGCACGGCGGAAGACCGCTTCGCGTAACGCCGAAAATGTTCGCGTAACGAACACCGCTCCCGGCGGGGCCGGTGACGCGAACCCCCCCACACCCCCCGTCGTCTCTTTCTCTCTTACAGAGAGAAAGAAGGTGGAGCACCTGCTGGCCACCTTCGTGGAGCGGGGCTACAAGCACGACCCCCGGTTCTGGGAGCTCGTCCGCGCCCGGTACCCCCACCTCGACCTCGAGCTGGAGGTGCTCAAGCTGGCGGAGTGGCTGGACGAGCCCCGCAACGCCAAGCGCAAGTGCAGCAAGGGCTTCATTTCCAACTGGCTGAGCAAGGCCGACGTCGACCGCCAGCAGCGGGAGGCCCAGGCCCGCACCCTGCCCCCCACCGGGCCGAACGGGCCGGGCCACCCACCCAGGTCGAGCCCGGGGCGGCCGCCCGACCCGGCGCCGGTGCTGCCGGCGGACGCGGTGCTGGAGCGCATCGACCCGGCGGCGGCCGCCCGGCACCTGCTGGACGCCAAGCGGCTCACCCTGCCGGAGAAGCTGGCGGCCATCGCGCGCAACGGGAGGGCCGGCTGATGGCCTGGGACTGGCTGTCCTTCGTCGTCGGGGTGCTGGTGGGGCTGGCCCTCATGTGGATCGCCGCCGTGGTGTCGCAGGTGCGCGAGGCGGACAACGAGGAGCACTTCCGGTGATCCCCCGGCCGCCGGGGGTGTGGTGGGCGCGGACGGGCCCGAAGCCGGGCGACCGGATGTGCGAGGACGCCGGGCACGCCGTCTACGTGCGGACGCAGCGGCGGCAGAAGCGGGGCGCACCGAACGAGTGGGTCCACGTCGACGTGTACGCCTGCGCGGTGTGCTGGCCGGACGGGAGGGAACGATGAGCGATACGCCGGTGGAATGGCGGACGGTGTACGGCACCAAGCTGGTGCTGTTCGTGGACGGGCGAGGGGTGGGCGACTTCTACCAGGCCGGCGACGGGGTGTTCCGGGTGCGGCTGTGGCCCCACTTCCGCTTGCAGGGCGGCTCCGAGCAGCTCGTGCTCTCCAAGCAGCTGGCCGAGGAGACGCTGCTCGAGATGTACCAGTGGCGCAAGCAGGACGAGGCGGCGCAGTGACGGAGTGGGAGCCGCGCGACCGGTTGGTGCTGGCGCTGCCGGACGACTACGAGGTGCCCGCGGGGTCACTGGCGCCGACGATGGTGCCATGGGCGACGAAGCAACGGGACATTATCCGGGCCGAGGGCAATATCGATCAGGCGGTTGAACTGACGAAGCGGCTCGCGGCCTTCCAGCGGTACGTCGACGACCGGCAAGGCCGCGATGACCTGGCCGCTGAAGAGCGCCGGACAGAGGTGCTGATCGGTCAATTCCTCGGGAGGGCCCCTGGGCGCGGGCGCGACGAAGAGACCGCGCGCGGTCTCTTGGAGCGGCAGCGGTGTAGGGAATTCCGTCTTATGGCGGAGCACGAGGATTGGGTCGAGCAGTGGCTGACACGAGAGGATCGCGTCGTGTCCCGGCGCCAACTGCTGGACATGATCGACCGGCGACTGGCCCGCAGGCCGGCCGGCGACGAGGCGACCGAGGCGGAAGCGGAGACGCAGTGGTACCGGGTGCTCGAGGGCGATTGCTTCTCGTTCGATGCCGAGTTCTCCGCCGACCCGGTCGACTTCATCATCACCGACGCGCCCTACATCGCTGACGTGGGGGCCATCGATCTCTGCGAGCGCCTGGCGCAGCATGCGCCGCGGTGGCTGAAGCCGGACGGGTCGCTCCTGCTGATGATGGGCCAGATGTACCTCCCGGAGGTGGTGCGCCGGGTGGCGCCGCACCTCCACTACCGCTGGACGCTTGCGTATCTGACGCCCGGCGGCCAGGCCGTGCAGATCTGGCCGCATCAGGTCAACACCTTCTGGAAGCCGGTCTTCTGGTTCACGAACGGCGGCGGTCGCTACCGCGGTGGGTGGCGCGGGGACGCCTCGACGGGCGAGGGCGAATGGCTGGCGGCCATGGGTTCGGACCTGACGGCGAGCACCGAGAACGACAAGCGGGACCACGCCTGGGGCCAGAGCGAGGGCGGCATGGTCGACCTGCTCGACCGCTTCGTCTCGCCCGGAGAGACCGTGCTCGACCCCTTCATGGGCGCGGGCACCACCGGGGTGGCGGCGCTGCGGTTGGGCTGCCGGTTCCTGGGCGTGGACATCAAGGCGGAGAACGTGCGGATCGCGGCCGAACGGCTGGCGCAGGAGTGCGACGGTGCTGGAGCAGCAGGTGCGGGCGGAGCGGACGGGCTGGCGGGATCTGGCGTTGAGTGAGCGCCACCGCCGGTGGGGGATGGACTGCCCGATGGTCGACGTGGACTTCCTGGCCGTGGAGTACGACCGGGGGCTGCCGAAAGCCATCGTGGAGTACAAGGAGGCGCACGCCCAGAAGCAGTGGTCGCTGCACCCCAGCTTCAAGGCGCTGCAGATCCTCGGGACGCGGGCCAACCTGCCCGTCTTCGCGGTGCGGTACGCCAGCGACTTCTCCTGTTTCCGGGTGACGGCGCTGAACGCGGCGGCGAAGGCGCACGTCCCGCGCGCCACGGACTTCAGCGAGTACGGGTACGTGGCGCTGCTCTACCGCGTCCGGGGGCGGGCGATGCCCGACGGTCTGCCGCTCCAGACCGCGGAGCCGGTGGGATGACCATCCGCTACCGGCGGGTGGGGCTGAAGATCGAGCGGGTGCCGGCCGACGAGGTCGGCGCGGCGGCGACCCGGGTGGCCCTCCAGGCGGAGATCGAGGCGGCTGGCCGACCGGACGGACGACCTCCGGGTGCGGCTCAACAAGTTCGCCCGGGAGACCCGGCACCGCATCGCCCTGCGCCAGCGCCTGTTCCCCCGCACGGTGCTGGCCGAGCAGTCGGCACCGGCGCCGGTGGGGGGGGCGGCGCCCCGGGAGGTGCGCCTGGCCCGCACGGTGGCGGCGGTGTCGCAGCGGGAACTGGCCGCGCAGTTGGGCGTCCACCGCTCCAGCATCGCCGAGGCGGAGCGGGGGGCGCGGACGGCCAGCCCCCGGCTCACGGCGTGGACGCAGGGGGTCCTGCGCGCCCACGGGACCGCGAAGGGAGGGAACCCATCCCATGCGCACGAAGACGAGGCCCCGCCCGCACCTTGAGGCCGTGCCCGCCCCGGACGGCCCCTGCTGCGCCGCCGCGGCGCAGAAAGAGGGCGCCCTGCTGCACCTGCAGATCGCGCTGCGCACCTACTCCTGCGGGCTGCCGGTGGACTGGTCGCACGTCGCCGTGCGGATGGGCCAGACCCTGCTCGCGGTGGACGCCGACGAGGCCGGGGAGCGGGCGCGGTGAGGGCGGGAGCGAAGGGCTGGCTGCTGGCGCTGGGGCTGCTGGCGGCGGTGGCCGTGCCGTCGGATACCCCGCCGGCGGACGCCTCCCCCACGGGGGTGGACGCCATCGAGTACGGGATCGCGCAGGGGCTGCCCCGGGCCTGGGCGTACCGGGTGGCCTGGTGCGAGAGCAGGTACGACCCGGGCGCCTACAACCGCTGGTCGGGCGCGTCCGGGCTGTACCAGTTCCTCCCCACGACCTGGCGGAACACGCCGCAGGGGCGGGCGGGGTTGTCCCCCTTCGACCCCTACGCCAACGCCGAGGCGGCGGCGTGGCTGTACCGGGTCGGCGGCCCGGGTCACTGGGCATGTCGCTGATGGACGCCCCGGGGTTGCTGTGCTGCGACTTCGGCTCGGACACCCTGCGCCGCTACCGAGAGCCCCCGCCGTACGCCTACACCGACCACCTGGGCTTCCGCTACCGGCTGTGCGCGCGGCACCACGCCGGTTTCGTGGCCGCCCTGGAGCGCATCAGCCAGGCGGGCCGGGAGGGCGGGCGCCACCCGGTGGCCCGGGGGCGCGTGCTGCGGCGTATCCTTGCGGAAGAGTCGGTCGAGGATGCCCGGGTTGACGGCCGCTGAGCACCGGCTGGCCCAGCGGGAGGCGCGCACCTTCCGCAACGCCTGGGCCCGGCGCTGGCTGCGCACCCACGCCGAAGCCGTCGCCTGGTGCGAGGCCCTGGGCGCCACCCGCCGCACCGCCGAGGCGAACGGGCAGCTGTGGTACATCGTGACCGTGCCCGGCTTCACCCGCTGCCCCGGCTACGGGCGCACCCTGCCGCAGGCCGTGGAAGCCCTGGACGCCAACATCGCCAACTTCTGCGACCACGGGTCTACGAAAGGCCCCGGCGGGGCGAACATCGGCCCCCTGTGCGAGCGACGGCGTATCCTGAGGGCGAGGACGTAGGGGACGGATGAGCCTGGCCGCGCCGGAGACTGAGAACAGTCTCGTAACAGTCTCGGAGCGCAAGCCCTGGCAGTTCAAGCCGGGGACGTCCCCCAACCCGGGCGGGCGGCCCAAGAGCCTGTCTTCGCTGGTGCGGGAGCAGACGAAGGACGGGCAGGAGCTCGTGCGCTTCATGCTCGGCGTCCTCCGGGGCCGCAAGACGCCGCTGCGCTACCGCCTGGAGGCCGCCGCCTGGCTGGCCGACCGGGGCTTCGGGAGGGTCGCTCAGCCCATCACCGGCGAGGAGGGCGGGCCGCTGCGCTTCACCCTGGTGCTGTCGGCGGCCGGGGCGCCGGTCGAGGACGAGGATGGGCGCGGCGGCGGCTGAGGCGTCCGCGCCCCGGGTCGCCGTCTACGAGCGCCCCGCGCTGTACCCCCAGCAGGAGGCGGCGCTCTTCAACCCCGCGCGGTACGCCCTCGTGGAGGCCAGCTCCAAGAGCGGCAAGACGGTGGGCTCGATGGCCTGGCTGCTCGAGGAGGCGCTCGTCCACCGGGGCGGCCCGGGGCGCCAGTTCTGGTGGATCGCCCCGGTGTACGCCCAGGCCCGCATCCCGTTCCGGCGGATGAAGCGGGGCCTGCCGCCGGCGGCCTACGTGGCCAACGACGGCGAGCTCACCCTCACCCTCCCCAACGGCTCGGTGCTGGCGTTCAAGGGGGGCGACCACGCCGACAGCCTCTACGGGGACGACGTCTGGGCGGCGGTGGTCGACGAGGCGAGCCGGGTCAAGGAGGAGAGCTGGCACGCCCTGCGCTCGACCCTGACCCACACCCGGGGCCCGGTGCGCCTCATCGGCAACGTCAAGGGGCGCCGCAACTGGTTCTACCAGCTCTCCCGGCGGGCCGAGGCCGGGGAGCCGGGCATGAGCTACGCCCGGATCACGGCCCACGACGCGGTGGGCGCCGGCGTGCTGAGCCGGGACGAGATCGAGGACGCCCGGCGCACCCTGCCCGAGGCCGTCTTCCGGGAGCTCTACCTGGCCGAGCCCAGCGACGACGAGGGCAACCCGTTTGGGCTGGACGCCATCCGCCGCCAGGGGGCGCCCATCACCGCCGGCGCCCCCGTCGCGTTCGGCGTCGACCTGGCCAAGAGCGTGGACTGGACGGTGGTGGTGGGGCTCGACGCCCAGGGGCGCTGCTGCCGCTTCGAGCGCTTCCGGGCCCCGTGGGACGAGACCACCGCCCGCGTGCTGCGGGCGCTGGGCCGCACGCCCGCCCTCTGCGACGCCACGGGCGTGGGCGACCCGATCGTGGAGCGCCTGCAGCGCAGCGGGGCGAACGTGGAGGGCTTCCTCTTCAGCAGCCCGAGCAAGCAGTCCTTGATGGAGGGGCTGGCGGTGGCCATCCAGCAGGGCGAGGTCACCTACCCGCCCGGGCCGATCGTTTCGGAGCTGGAGGCCTTCGAGTACGAGTACACCCGTACGGGCGTGCGCTACCGGGTCGCCGAGGGGCTGCACGACGACTGCGTCTGCGCCCTGGCGCTGGCGGTACGCTGTCGGGGACAGGGGGGCACGACGCAGTTCTTCTGATGGAGACCGTATGACGTCCGCACCGCGCCTGCTGCCCCCCGACTGGCGCCGCGACCCGGTCGCCGCCGGCATCCTGCTCTCCCGCGCCGCCCCGCCGCTGCCGCCCGCCGAGCGCAAGGAGCTGCCCCCCTTCTGGCCGGGGGTGCCGCCGCAGCCGGGGCCGGGCCTCTACCAGCGCTTCCTGCCCGACTCGCTCCCCACCTGGGTGCCGGCCGCCCCCAGCAGCGCCGGCGCCGCGGCCAACAGCGCCGTCTTCGCCTGCCTGAACGTGATCTGCACGGCGTTCCCGGAGCCGCCCCTGCGGGTCTTCCGCCGGCAGACGATGGGTGAGCCCAAGTTCCTGCCCGAGCACCCGCTCCAGGGGCTGCTCGAGCGCCCCAACCCGTTCCACTCCGTCTCGGAGCTGTGGTACTGGGTGGAGTTCGCCAAGCACGTCCACGGCAACGCCTACCTCGAGAAGGTGCGCGCCGGCGACCCGGCCGGGGGCAACGTGGTGGAGCTGTGGCCGCTCTCCCCCACCCGGGTGCAGCCGATCACCACGCCCGAGGACCGGCGGGCGGGGGTGTTCATCTCCTGGTACGAGTACGAGACGGAGCCGGGCAAGCGGCGCCGGCTGCGCCCGGAGGACGTGATCCACTTCCGGCTGGGGCTGGAGGACGCCGACCACCGGCTGGGCTGCTCGCCCCTGCGGCGCCTGCTGCAGGAGGTGGCCAGCGACGACGAGACCACGCGGTTCATGCTGGCCCTGCTGGCCAACTTCGCGGTCCCCGGGCTGATCGTCACCACGCCCGACCGCACGCTCTCCCAGGAGGACGCCGACCGGCTCAAGCAGAACATCGCCACCCGCTTCAGCGGCGACAGCCGGGGCACCGTGGGCGTGCTCAACAACGGGGCGACCGCCGCCCAGTTCGGCTTCTCCCCCGAGCAGCTGGACCTCAAGGCCCTGCACCGGGTGCCCGAGGAGCGCATCTCGGCGGTCATGGGGGTGCCGGCCATCGTCGCCGGCCTGGGCGCCGGGCTCGACCGGAGCACGTACAGCAACGTCCGGGAGGCCCGGGAGATGTTCACCGAGACGAAGCTGGTGCCGCTGTGGAACGACGACGCCGGCACCGTCAACCTCCAGCTGCTGCCCGACTTCGACACCAACCGGCGCACCTTCTGCAAGTTCGACCTCACGGACGTCCGCGCGCTGCAGGAGGACGAGGACAAGAAGTACGCCCGGCTCGACCTGGGCGTGCAGCACAAGTGGATCACCGTCAACGAGGCCCGCCAGGACGTGGGGCTGCCCCCGGTGGAGGGCGGGGACGACCTCACCCCGCCCACGCCCCCGGCGCTGCTCCCCGGCGGGCCGGGGGCGCTGCCGGACGGCCAGGCGGGGCAGCGGCGCCTGCCCCCGCCGGCGGACGGTGCGGCGAAGGCGCTGGCCGACCTGGAGACGAAGGCGGTCGCCGTCCCGGCCCTGCCGGCCATGCTGGACGCGGTGACGGCGATGGCCCAACCCGGCCTGCGCCGGGCGCTGGAGGCGTACTTCGCCGCCCAGCACCGCCGGGTGGTCGACGCCGTGCTGCGGGAGGGGTGACGTGCCGACCGGCGTGGACTGGATCGACTACATCGCTGGGCACCCCGAGCGGCTCCCGCGCACCGGCGGGGTGACGTGGGGCGACGTGCCCCCTGACGAGTATCAGCGGGTGACCCGGAACTGGCGCCGCTGGCAGCGCCGGCGGGGGCGGCGCGGCGCGGCCCGGCCGGTGACGCCGAAGGTGCGTGAACCCGGGGAAGCGGACTAGTGCGCCTCGAGGACGTCTACGACGACGAGGCGGAGCAGGAGGCGCTGGCCGCCATCCTGGACCCCCGCTACGTCGGGATGCTCGCGGCCGCCCACGAGGCGGTGGGCTCCGCGCTGGCCCCGTTCCTGGGCTTCGACGCCGAGGGGTTCCGGCTGGACGACGCGGCGACGCGGGCCCTCCTGGCCGAGTCGGCGGAGCGGGTGGTGCTCATCACCGCCGCCACCCGCGACGCGCTGCGGGCGCAGCTCCGGGAGGGGCAGCGGCGGGGCTACTCCGCGCACGAGGTCGCGTACGGCGTGCCGGCCGAGGGCTACCGGGGCGTCGACCACCTCTTCCGCACCACCTGGAAGGGCCGGGCGGAGACGGTCGCCCGGACGGAGCTCGCCCACGCCCAGAACGTCGCCAGCCTGAACCGCTACGCGGCCACCGGGCTGGTGGAGGCGGTCGAGATCGTCGAGCATAACGACACCGACGCGCCGTGCGCCGCCCGCAACGGGCGGGTCGTGCCCCTCTCGCAGAAGCCGGGCCTGCTGCACCCCAACTGCCAGATGGGGCTGATCCCCCGGGTGCGGACGGACGCCCTCCCATGAGCCTGATCCTGCCCGGTCGGGCGGCGCCCCGGGTGCTCGTGCTGGTGCCGGACGCGAGCGGGTGCGCCGCCTACCGCGCCTTCCAGCCGGTGGCGGAGCTGCAGCGCCAGGGCGCCCCGGTCGGCGCGGTGGAGTGGGGCTGGCACACCGACGCCGACTTGGACAAGATCTTCCTGGCCTTCGACGCGGTGGTGCTGGCCCGGCTGCGCTGGGACGCCCCCTACCGGGAGTTCGGGCGGCGCTGGGTGGGCGCCCTGCACGCCGCCGGCCTGTTCGTGTGGTACGAGGTGGACGACGACCTCTTCAGCCCCTGGATCGTCCGGCAGCAGCTGCGCGGGGGCATCCTCCCGGACGAGAGCCCGGCGGTGAAGGAGCTGCACCGGCGCTCCCGGATCGACGCCCTGCAGCTGTGCGACGGCGTGACCGTCACCAGCCAGCGTCTGGCGACCGTGGTGCGGCAGTACACCGACGCCCCGGTGGAGGTGGTGCCCAACGCGCTGGACCGGCGGCGGTTCAAGGCCGTGCTCGCCCTGGCCGGGCCCCGCACCGTCCCGCCGCTGACGGTCGGCTGGGCCGGCGGCGCGCGCCCGGACGCGGACGTCGAGCCGATGGCCTGGGCGTGGGGCCAGCTGGCGCAGCGCCACCCGGAGGTCACGTTCGTGGTGCAGGGCCACCAGCCCCGGCCCGTCTACGAGCAGGTGCCCCCGCACCGCGTCCGGGCCATCGACTGGCTCCCCCTGGAGGCGTACCCGCTGGGGCTGCGGGAGGTGGACGTCGCCTGCTGCCCCCTGGCGGACGCGCCGTTCAACCGCTGCAAGACCCCGATCAAGGCGTGGGAGGCGGCGGCGTGCGGGTCGGCGGTGGTGGCCTCCCCCACCATCTACGGGCAGACCATCGCCCACGGGGAGGACGGCTACCTCTGCGCCACCAAGGAGGACTGGCTCGGCGCGCTCGAGCGGCTGGTGGCGGACGAAACCGAGCGGCGCCGGGTGGCGCGGAACCTGCGCCGGCGCGTGGCCGCCGAGCACAGCCTGGAGGGGAACGCCTGGCGCTGGCCGGCGGCCTGGAGCCGGCTGGCCGTGCGCGCCCGCGAAGGCCGGCGGGCGGCCTAGATGGGCGACTTCAAGCCGCTGCCGGCGTTCTACCTCGACCCGACGCTGTCGGACGAGGAGCTGCAGACGGTGCTGGTGCGGCAGGCGGAGGCCAAGTACCGCGAGTGCGTGGCCGACCGGGAGGACTGGGAGGCCGAGCTGCGCCGGCTGCGCGACCGCCTGCCCGCGCTCACCACCGCCGCGGAGTGGGCCGCTTTGCGGGACGAGGCCGGGGCGGTCGGGGAGGCGCTGGTGGAGGCCCGGCGGGTGGAGGCCGGGGCGGCGCAGTTCCTCGCCGACGCGCTGGCGGCGCTGGAGAAGTACCGAACGCCCCCGCCCAAGGTCACGCGCCGGCCGCGGCGGCGGCTGAAGCGGCCGGGGGGCGGCGGTGGCTGACCGGGCGTCCGACCTGGCCCTCGTGCGCTACGCCCGGGCCAGCGCCGGCACCGGCGTGGTGGACGGCCGGGTGGTGGAGAAGGCGGTGCGGTGCAGCGGCTGCGGGCAGCGGCTGGCCAACTACGCCGCCCGGCCCTACGAGTTCTACTGCCGGAAGTGCAAGGTCGCGCTCAAGAGCGGCCCGTGATTGACACCCCGACTCCCGGCGGCGTAGAGTAAGCCCACTCCGGTCGCGGTCTGTCGTCGTCGCTGCCGCTCGGTGCCCCTCGTGGCCTAGGCCATAGAGGGGCATCTGCGTTGTCCGAGCCACTCGCCCAGGCGGCCCAGGAATACTCCCTCCCCCTGCCGATCCTCGACCTGAAGGAGGCGCCCGCCGGCGACGGCACCGCGCCCGCCTACGAGGTGGAGGGCTACCTCGCGGCCTTCAACAACCGCGACCTCGGGGGCGACGTCGTCCTGCCGGGCGCGTTCGACGCCAGCCTGGCCGCCGGGCACAAGGTGCGGTTCCTGCGGCAGCACGACCACAGCAAGGTGCTGGGCACGGTCCTCGCCCTGAAGGCGGACGCCCACGGGCTGCACGGCCGCTTCAAGATCTCCCGCACGCCGCTGGGCGAGGAGACCTACCAGCTGCTCAAGGACGGGGCGCTGGACTCCTTCAGCATCGGCTACCTGCCGGACGAGGCGGAGCACAAGGACGGCGGCGTCCGGGAGCTCAAGCAGGTCACCCTCTTGGAGGCGTCGGTCGTCTCCCTGCCGATGAACCCCCGCGCCCTGGTGACCGCCGTCAAGGCGCACCCCAACGGCGCCGCCGACGTGCCCTTCGACGCGCTCTGGCAGCAGCTGCGCGACGCGTTCGTGTCCCTCACCGCCGGCGTCGCGGAGGCGAAAGCCCTGCGGGCCCGGCGCCAGGCCGGCGGGCGGGAGCTCACCGGCCGGCACCTGGAGCAGTTGTCCCGCACCCTGGAGGCCGCGGAAGCCACCCTCACGGAGCTGCGGTCCTTGGCGCAGGCGCCCCCCGCGGGGCCCCCGCAGGCGAAAGCCGCGGGGGCCGACGGCGTGCGCCTGCGCCTCGAGCTGGCCCGGCGCCGCCTCCAGCGCGCCGGCGTCCTGGAGCGACCCGCATGAGCATGACCCCCGCGGAAGCCCGCGCCGAGCTGAAGTCCCTCTACACCCAGGCCGACGAGATCGAGCAGAAGTACCCCGAGGGCGACATCACCAACGGGGAGGACAAGGCCGAGGTCGTCCGCCTGCTCGGCGAGATCGACGGCCTCGAGAAGCGGCTGAACGCCCTGGAAGAGGGCGAGAAGCGCCGCTACCGCATTCAGCAGGGCAAAGACCTCTACAGCCGCCCGGCGACGCGCCCCGACCGGGGCGCCCCCGGGTCCGACTGGAACGGCGGCGGCGGCGGCGTCCTGCTGCCGGGCGACCAGTTCATCCAGTCCGAGGCGTACCGGCAGCACAAGGAGCACGGGCTCTTCAACAACCAGCAGGCCCGCATCGAGTTCACCGTCCCCCTGGTGGAGGGCAGCGACCTCTTCGGCTGGAGCAAGCGGGCCCGGGCGGGCGAGACGAAGGCCCTGGTGTACTCCGGCAGCGCCGTGGGCGGCGCCCTGGTGGCGAACTACGTCCGCCCGGAGGTCGTGGGCATCAACCAGCGCCCGCTGGTGGTGACCGACCTGCTGCCCCACATCCAGACCGGCAGCGACACGGTCGAGTACATCACGGAGACGGTGTGGACGAACAACGCCGCCCCCGTGGCGGAGGCGACGGCCACCACCGGGGCGAGCGGCCTCAAGCCCGAGAGCGTGCTCAACTTCGCCACCAACACGGCGCTGGTGCGCACCATCGCGCACTGGGTGCCGGCCACCAACCGCATGCTGGCGGATGCCCCCCAGGTGCGGGGCTACATCAACACCCGGTTGCTCGGCGGGCTCGACCAGAAGCTGGAAGACCAGATCATCAACGGGGACGGCACGGGCGAGAACCTGCTCGGCATCCTCAGCACCCCCGGCATCCAGACCACGGCCGCGGGCGCCTCGGTGCTGGACGCCATCTGGACGGCGCGCACCCTGATCCGCACCAACGCGCTCGCCATGCCCAACGCGGTGCTCGTGAACCCCACCAACTTCTCGGCGATCCGGCTGGCCCGGGAGAACACCGCCAGCGCGACGCTGGGTAACTACCTGATGGGCCCGCCCTCGACCGTGGGCGAGGTCACCGTCTGGGGCCTGCGGGTGGTGGAGAGCCTCTACGTCCCGGCCGGCACCATCGTCGTCGGCGACTTCGACAGCGCGTCCACCCTCTAC
>Ga0310884_10000015_pt1 | contig 29305 bp, 26 predicted proteins | sample T60D1metaG_FD_203446 | JGI IMG/M metagenome (GOLD analysis project Ga0310884, IMG submission 203446) | Lab incubated soil microbial communities from West Virginia University Organic Research Farm, Morgantown, WV, United States - T60D1 | ecosystem: Environmental > Terrestrial > Soil >...
GGCGACACGACCATTTTGCGGGACGTGACGTTTACCGTGACCGCTGGTGAAAAGTGGGGCATCGTCGGACGGAACGGGACCGGGAAGACCACGCTCTTCAATCTGGTCACGGGTATGCTGGAGCCCACGCGTGGGGCCGTCATTCGCTCACCTGGCACTCGCATCACACTACTGGAACAGCATCGCGACTTCGGTAGTGCGACAACGGTATGGCAAGCCGTTGCGGGGGCGTTTGACCACCTGCTGGACCTCGAGCAGTCGCTCAGCGACCAGTCTACGCGTATCGGTGAGCTCGGAGAGGCAGCGACGCCGCAGATGCTTGACAGGTACGCTCACGATCTGGAGCGCTTCGAGCGCGAGGGCGGGTACGAGGTCACTGCGCGGGTCGACGCGGTCCTGCACGGCCTGGGCTTCGATCCGACCGATGCGCGATCGAAACGGCTCGAAACCCTGAGCGGGGGCGAGCGCGGTCGCGTCGGCCTCGCGCGTCAGCTCGTCGCGCCAGCCGACGTGCTGCTGCTCGACGAGCCTACGAACCACCTCGACCTCGAAACGACCGATTGGCTCGAGAGCTACCTTCGCGGTACGAGTGCGACGGTGCTCCTCATTAGCCACGACCGTGCGTTCCTCGCGAACGTCATCGATCACACGTTGCACGTCGAGAATTGCACGACGGTGACGTACGTCGGCGGCTACGAGGCCTTCGTGCACCAGCGGGTGGAGCGACGCCTCACGCAGCAGCGCGCGTTCGACAAGCAGCAGCGCCAGATCGCGGGCGAACAGGATTATATCCGGCGCAACATCGCTGGTCAGAACACCAAGCAGGCAAAGGGTCGGCGCAAGCGGCTCGAGCGGTTGCCTCGGCTGAGCCCGCCGCCCGACGAAGTGGGTGGCGCCATCATGGCGATTCGGTTCGACGCTGCCGCTCGCGGCGGCGATCTCGTAGCCGTGGCCGAAAACGCACGGATCGCGATCGGGAGTCGCGTGCTGATCGACAAGCTCACCGCCAGCGTACGCCGGGGGGACCGGCTTGGCCTCATCGGTCCCAACGGCTCGGGCAAGTCCACCTTGCTGCGCACGATGCTGGGTGAGCTCGATCCCGCCGTAGGTACGGTCCGCCTCGGAAACTCGATCACGGTCGCCTATTACCGGCAGGACCTGACGCAGGTCCCGATCGACCGGATCCTCTACGACATCATTCTCGACCTCCGCCCCACGTGGGAGCGTGGTCAGATCCAGGGACACCTCGGCCGATTCGGATTCTCCGGCGACGAGGTGCTACGTCGCGCCGATTCGTTGTCAGGGGGCGAGCGTGCTCGCGTTGCGCTCGCGATGATGATGCTCGCCCGCGCGAATCTGCTCATTCTCGACGAGCCCACGAACCACCTCGACGTCGAATCCATCGAGGCGTTGGAGGATGCGATCGAACGCTACGAAGGCACCGTCATCATCGTGAGCCATGACCGTGCGCTGCTCCGTGCGCTCGCGGATCGAGTGTGGGTGCTTCATGACACACATATCACGTCGTTCGACGGAAGCTTCAGCGAGTGGGAGGTGGTGAGCGCCGAACGTGCGCATGCGGCGCAAGTGAAGGCGGCGGAGGAAGCGGTAGTGCACCGCATGCGTGAGCGGCAGACCGTGCAGCGACGGGACACGAACACGCGGGGCCAGCGTGATGCGCTCAAGAAGGCGCAACGTGACGCGGAGGACGCGGAACGGCGGATCGCGCAGCTCGAGCAGACGATCGCGTCGCTGACGTCGGCGCTCGCAGATCCGGAGCTCTATACGACTGGCGCTGGCGCGGCGTCTGCTAATCGTCTGGGCGCCGAGCTTGACGAGGCCAAGGCGGCGCTGGAGCACGCATTAGAAGCATGGACCGATGCGACGGAGCGTGCGGAGACGCTGGCGGTGTCAGAGGGGTCAGCGATCCACCCGCGCAAGTAGGCGTCGCAGCCGGCGCCATTGGTCGACCGAGTCGTGGCGCGTCCGACACGTTGCAAGGGATTCGTGGGGTGTCTCCACCGCAGCCGACACGGGCATCATTTCGTCGGCCTGACCTCATACGTTCGGCGGCAGACGCTTGACGCGGTGCGTGGGTTTCCAGGACGCCGGCACTCGATAACCCGGAGCGTGCGCTGGCGCGTTCCACGATAGGAGGTGGCCGATCGACTCGGTGATCTGGATCTGGGGAGGGTTTCTCGTCTTCATCCTCCTCGTGCTTGCGCTCGACCTGGGCGTTCTGAACCGGAAGGCCCGCGTCGTCTCGGTGAAGGAGGCGTTGACCTTTACCGTCGCCGTGCTGGGGCTGGCGGTGCTGTTCGACGTGTTCGTGTACTTCGCGTACGAGAATCACTGGCTCGGGCTCGGCCAGCACGTCGATCGCGTCGACGGCGTGATCAACGATGGGCGTCTCGCCGCGGTGAAGTTCTTCACCGGGTACATCATCGAAGTCTCGCTGAGCGCCGACAACGTGTTCGTGATCGCGATGATCTTCGAGCACCTGCGCGTCCCACCGAAGTACCAGCATCGCGTCCTGTTCTGGGGTATTCTCGGCGCGCTCGTGATGCGGGGCACCATGATCGGTCTCGGCGCGCAGCTCGTGTCGCGCTACCACTGGATTCTCTATGTGTTCGGCGTCTTCCTCGTCTACACCGCGTTGAAGATGCTGTGGTCGAAGACGGATGAAGCGGCTGATCCCGACGAGGCCGTGGTGATGCGTCTGCTGCGTCGGCTATTTCCGGTGTGCAACGATTATCGTGAATCGCACTTCATGATCCGCGATGGTGGCCGCCTGATGTTGACACCGCTTGCCGTGGCCCTCGTACTGGTTGAGACGACAGATCTCATCTTCGCCGTCGACTCCATTCCGGCGATCTTCGCGATCACGACCGATTCGTTCATCGTCTTCACGAGCAACGTTTTCGCGATTCTCGGTCTTCGGTCTCTGTATTTCGCCCTTGCCGGCGCCATCGCGAAGTTCCGGTACCTCAAGGTCTCGCTCGCAGCGATTCTCGGACTAGTCGGCGTGAAAATGCTGGCGGCGGAATGGCTCAAAGAGGTGGTCGGACCGAGCTTCAACTTCTACCTGCTCGGAATCGTCGCGTTCATTCTGGGGGCCGGTATTGCGGCGTCCGTCATCGTCACGCGGCGCGAAGAAAGATCGGCCGAACAGACGGGGTAACAGGGTTACCATGGTCGCGCTTCTGGTTGCAGCGCTCGTACAGATCGGCGCGCCGTCGCAGGATTCCACCTACGCCAGTCCCGCCGTGCGCGCACTCGTCCTGCGAGCGGTCACGGCGAACCGACGCGTTCCGGATTCGCTGCTCGCCTACCAGGCACGCGTCGAGAGCGAGATGGCGTTCATCGCGCGGCAGCCCGACGGCTCCGAACAGACGTTCACGATCGAGCAAGTCGAGAGCGCAGTGCAGTGGGACCGAAGCGGGCGCTACGAGCAGCGCGTCATTGGGTATCGATCGCAATCCGTCGGCTTCACCGTGTCGGCCGTCGGTATGTTCCGCCAGGCGTGGACCATCCCGGTGCTTTACGGGAATCGCATCACGCTGTTGTTCGGACAGCCAGACAGCTCGGCCCGTCGCCGAGCACAACGCCGGCGGCGCGGTGACACGACGTTTGCCGTGCATCCGTTCTCAGAAGACCGGGAACGCGTCTACCGGTTCTCGGGCGGTGACACCGTCGCGACGATCCGTCCTGGAGGACGTGACATCCCGATTGTTCGCATCCACGTGGAACCGTCGAACGAGCAGCTGACGCAACGGACCGCGGTCTTTCGCGGCGATGTCGAGCTGGACGAACAACGCGCGCAGATCGTTCGCATGCGCGGCTCCTTCGTGACGCTCGGGCCGAGGCGCAGGACTCGAACGCGTCTGCTCGCGTCGCAGGTGGAAGCGATCGCATACGTGGAGATCGAGAACGGCGAGTTCGAGCAGCGGTACTGGCTGCCGACGTCGCAGCGGGTCGAAGCACATGCGGCGATCTCGCTGCTCGGCGACCAGCGTGCCGTGTTCCGCGTCGTGTCGCGATTCCGGCAGATGACGGTACGAACACAGCCAGCCGACTCGGCCACCCGACAGGCATCGTTAGGTGGCGACTCGGTCGCGGCAGATGCCCGAGGTGGAGCCGGGTACGACACGCTTCGCCTGATGCCCCATCGCCTAACGTTTGCGCCGGCCGACAGCATCGATCGTTTCGCCGGCTGGACGCGCGATCTCGGTGAGCTGACGGGGACCGCGCAAGCGGATGACTTCATCGATGTGGCCCCCGACGTGTGGCGCGCCACCGGCCGCCCGCTCGTCCGCCTGCGCTTTCAGGAGGCATCCGATCTCGCCCATTACAATCGCATCGAAGGCGCGTTCACCGGTCTCGGCGTCGAGGCGAAGCTGCGTGATGCGGCGCCGGGCATTGTCGTCCGCGGCAACCTGGGCTGGGCATGGGCAGAGCGAACGACGCGCGGCCGCGCATCCGTCGAACGACAGACGGGGCGGCTGTGGCCGATCGCTCGCGTCAGCCACTCGCTCGACCTGACCAACGACTTTCGTGAGCCGTTCGACAGCGGATCGACGCTGGGGGCGCTCTTCTCGATCGACGACTACGACTACGTCGATCGTCACCTGGCCGTCGCCGGCTTCACATGGTTCCTCACTCGGCGGCGAGACGCTCGCGTTCGACTCGAAGCGGGTGTGGGCTCCGACCGATACGCGTTCGTTCACGAAACGCGCGGACCACTGGCGGCCGGCGACTCCGGATTTCGGTTCAACAGAGGCGTCGATGCCGGCCGATATCGCACGGCGACGATCAAGATCGAACTCCATCCCGAAGTGAACGGGGCGTTCGTCCGACCGGGTATTGGCGTCGTGCTGCAGGGACAGGCGGCGTCAGGGGACCTCGCGTGGCAGCGCGCGGAGCTCCGCCTGGTGGGTCGTCGCGCGTTCGGTCCATTTCTCTACGCAGCGCAGCTGGACGCGGGCGCCCTCACGGGCGACTCGATGCCACCTCAGCAACTGTTCGAGCTCGGCGAAAACCAGAATCTGCCGGGATACGGCTACAAGGAATTTGCGGGCAACCAGGCAGTGATACTTCGCGGGCTGGCGATGTATCCGTTCCCACTCTGGCGGGCGCCACTACGCCTGGGCCGTCTGGTTCTTCCGGGAATCGCACCAACAATCTCGTTCGGAGCCCAGAGCGGCTGGGCGGACGCCACCAATGACGCTGCTCGATCCGCCATCGCGCGTCTGGGAACGGTCGGTACTCCCGTGCTGGGATTCCCGACCGGCATTCCGGGAATGCCGGTGTCGCGGCCTACCGACGGCATCAAGACAAGCGTGGATTTTCGACTTCGATTTTTCGGTGGCGCCGTCAGCATTGGGGTCGCGCGCGCGACCGATCGACATCAATCGTGGAAATTCATCGCGGGTCTCGGACAGATCCTCTGAAGTGCCCGGCGTGATGACGGCTTAGAACTCCCCGATGAAACCGATCTCGGGCTCCAGTCGCTGGTTGAACTTCTGCTCGACGCACCGCTGCGCATGTGCGATGAGTGCTCGCACGTCACGCGCGGTAGCGCAGCCGAGGTTCACCATGATGTTCGCGTGAATGTGGGAGATCTGCGCGTCGCCCATGCGAAAGCCTTTGAGGCCGCACTGGTCGATCAGGCGGCCTGCCCCGACGCCTTCGATCTTCTTGAAGATCGAACCCGCACTCGGATGAATTTCGAGCCAGGGGTGACGCGCCCCGCGCCAGCTCAGGTTCTCCTGCATGATGCGATGCATCGTGCCGGTGTCACCGCGTGTGAGCCGGAACGTCACCGACAGGGCAACGTCGTGCCCTTGATGGAGCACGCTGGTGTCGTACCCGAACTGCATGTACGCCTTGTCGACCAGATGTCGGCCGCCGCGCTCGTCGAGAAAGTCGGCGGACTCGAACACTTCTTCGATGAACATGGTTCGCTCACGTTCGGGCGCTGGCGAGAGAAAGTGCAGATTCTGCCAGACGGCGCCCCCGACGGTGCTCGGGATGCCGACGTAATGTTCAAGGCCGGACCAACCGCGTCGGACGGATTCCAAGATCAGGTCGCGCATGATGACGCCACTCTCGCACCACACCCTGCCCTCTTCGTCAAAACGAACGTGTCGAGCAGCGTTCCGAATAACGAGGCCGCGAAAGCCCCCGTCGCCAATCAGGATGTTGGCGCCGAGGCCGAGGACGAAGTACGAGATGCCGGTTTCACGCGCGGCGATGACCGCGTTTGCCAGATCATCGGCCGAGGTGGCATCGTAGAAGAGGTCGGCCGGACCCCCGATACGGAAGGTGGTGTATGGCGCTAGCGGTTCGCTCCGCTTGAGTCGCGCCAGGTCTATCCGGTCGCCGAGGCGAGTTGCGGCATCGGCGGATTGAGTGAAAGGCATGGAAGTAGAAAGAAATCCGTGGCGATGTGATCTCGCCAGCAACCGGGAGACATTGTTGAACCGCTCAGCCAGGGGCGCCAGCGAGCGCTGCCCGAGAGGATAGTCCCATTCTGCGCATTCTTCGATCGAACAGACCCCGCGGGCAGTGGCTGCACGCGGCGGCGCTCGCTCTGGCTCTGACGGCTGCCCCGGTGTATGGGCAACGGGCGGAGCTCGAGAAGATCATCAAGCGACGCATCCTCGCCAACGGCCTCGAAGTCATCGTGGTCGAGAATCACGGTGTCCCTCTCGCGACGGTCGAGATCGACGTGAAGAACGGCTCGTTCACGCAGACACCGGAGTATGCGGGCCTGGCGCACATGTACGAGCACATGTTCTTCAAGGCGAACGAGCGCCTGCCCGAGCCGGATCAGTTCATCGATCGGGCCGCCGAGCTCGGTGCCGTGTTCAACGGTCGAACCGATGAGGAGCGCGTCGCCTACTACATGACGCTTCCGGCCGACAGCCTTGCCGGCGGGCTGCAGTCCATCGCGGACGCGTTGCGCACGCCGCTGTTTCTGAAAGAGGAGATCGAGCGTGAGCGGCAAGTGGTCATCGGGGAATATGACCGCAACGAGTCGAATCCCTTCTTCAAGCTGCAGGCGGAGATCAGTAAGCGGCTCTACCCGGGGCAATGGAGCCGCAAGAACGTCATCGGCGACCGCGACGTCATCCTGACGGTGACACCAGCGAAGATGCGCGAGATCCAGCGCAAGTATTACGTGCCTAACAACTCCGTGCTCATCGTCACCGGCGATGTGAACCCGGATAGCGTCTTCGCACTCGCCGACAAGACCTACGGCGACTGGCCCCGTGGCGCGGACCCGTTCGCGGCCGATCCCATCCCCGAAATCCCGGCGCTGCAGAAGAGCGACGCGCTCATCATCGAGCAGCCGGTCGGCGCCGTGACGGTGCTCATCCAGTGGCAGGGCCCGAGCGTCCGGCAGGACCCGAAGGCCACGTACTCCGCGGACGTATTCTCCGACGTGCTCAATCAGCCCAACTCGACGCTGCAGAAGCGCCTGGTCGATACGGGCCTGTGGCAGTCGATCGGCGTGAATTACTACACGCTCGACCACGTCGGGCCGATCACGATCAGTGGCCAGACGACGCCGGACAAGCTCAAGAGCGCGCTCGCCGCACTGGAAGCGGAGATCCAGCGGTTCACGGAGCCGGGTTATTTCTCGAAGGAAGCGCTCGAAGCCGTGAAGGCCCAACGCACCGTGAGCTCGGCGTTCGGGCGAGAGCGGGCCTCGGGCTTCAGTCAGACGATCGGCTTCTGGTGGAGCGTGGCCGACCTCGAGTACTACATGGGGTATGTGGACAATATGGCGAAGCAGAGTCTGGTGGACCTTCGCGGTTACGCGGCGAAGTACATCGTCGGAAAGCCGCGCGTGACCGGCGTCGTGATTCCTGCCGAGGCTCGCCAGTCCATCGCGCTGACGACGGCCGATCTCCTGCCGAGAGGGGTGGCGCAGTGACGCGGCTCCTCATGACGGTGTTCAAAGTCGCTGTGGCAACCGCCGTCGCGGTCGTGACGCTCGCCAGCGCAGCCACCGCCCAGGCATCCGGCAGCGCACTGCCGACACCATCGCGGACGAAGGCGACGCTGCACGACAGTCTGACCACGAGCTACGAGGTCGGCGGCGTGCGGGTCGTTCACCGCCTCACACCCGCGAACGATATCGTTGCGGCCAACGTCTACCTCCTCGGCGGCGTTAGGCAGACGACGGAGGCCAACGCCGGCATCGAGCCGTTGCTGCTGGAGGCGTCGGATCGCGGAACACGCGAGTATCCCGGCGAGCGCGTGCGCACGATGTTGTCGCGACTCGGGAGCTCGATCGTCGTCGACGCCGAAACCGACTGGACGATGTTCGGGCTTCGCGCGACGCGTGACGGATTCGACTCGACGTGGTCGGTGCTGGCGAGCCGCCTCATGCATCCGACGTTCGACTCGGCACAGGTCACGCTCGTTCGGGAGCAACTTCTCGCTGGTATCCGCCAGCGAGGCGATAGTCCCGATGCGCTGGTGTCGTTCATCGCAGACAGCTTCGCGTTCTCGGGCCATCCGTACGCGCGCCCGACGGTCGGTACGGAGCGATCGCTGGAGCGGCTGCACGTCGCAGACCTCAAGCGGTACCACACCGAGCAGTTCGTGAAGTCGCGCATGCTCGTCGTCATCGTTGGTAACGTCGCGCGATCCCGCGTGGAGCGACTGATCACGCGCACTCTGGCGAAACTTCCAGCGGGCAGCTACCACTGGACGCTCCCCGATACAGTGCCGGCACGGGCGACGGGTTTCGCCATCGAGCCACGCGCACTGCCGACGAACTACGTCCTCGGGTACTACCTCGGCCCGCCGGCAGGAAGCAAGGATTACCAGGCGCTCCGGATCGCAGCGGCGGTACTCTCCGGACAGCTCTTCGCCGAGATCCGCTCCCGCCGGAATTTGACGTACGCCGTGGATGCACCCTTCGTGGAGCGGGCCATCGCGTCAGGCGGCTTGTACGTCACGACCGTTTCGCCAGACACGACGCTGGCGCTGATGCGCCAACAGGTGACTGCGCTTCAGCAGGGAACGATCGACCGTGAAGCATTGGAGCGGCTGGTGCAGCAGTTCATCACCGAGTACTTCCTGAACAACGAGACGAACGCCGAGCAGGCGAACTTTCTCGCGCGCGCGCAGCTATTCCGCGGCGACTTCCGTGTCGCCGATCTGTTCGTGGATGAACTGCGCGAGGTGACGCCGGAGGACGTGCAGCGTGTCGCGCGTCAGTACATCCGCAACATCCGATTCGCCTATGTTGGCGATTCACTGCGCCTGTCGGCACGAGCGCTGAAGGGTTTCTAGCGCGACTCGGGCAGCGGCTTACCCGCGGCGACGGGCGGCGAGCACGCGTCTGACGTCGTCGAGCGTCCCGCCGACGGCGTGGAGCGCCACGAGTGTGTGGTACAGCAGGTCCGACGCTTCCTCGACAGCGCGTTCACGATCGCCGTCCGCGCACGCGGTCACGAGCTCGGCGCACTCCTCGCCCAGCTTCTTGAGACGAAGGTTCCGGTCGCTCGCGAGTCGCTGCGTGTAGCTCGGCGCGGCGGGCTCTCCCGAAAGCGCTGGCTCGTTAGGCTGGAGACGCGCAGCGACCGTCGCGTCGAGCTCGGAGAGAACGTCCGCTGCCGCCGACGTCGACGGAAAGCAGGACACCGTGCCGGTGTGACATGCCGGTCCCGCTGCGACGACGCGCGCGAGCACGGCGTCGCCGTCACAGTCGGCCTCCAGTGACACGACGCGTTGCGTATTGCCGCTCGTCGCGCCCTTGTGCCACAGCCCTCGCGAGCGCGAGCGGAAGTGCATCTCGCCGCTGTCGAGTGTTCGCTCGAGCGCCTCACGGTCCGCGTACGCCGTCATCAGGACTGCGCCCGAGGTCGCGTCCTGGACGACGACGGACACGACGCCCCCGCCCTTCGCGAAGTCGAGCGACGACAGGTCGAGCGCGATGGCGTTAGGCATCGGCACTTTCCGGCACTGCCGTCCCGGCATCGGGCCACGGGACGCCGAGACGTGCGCGAGCCTCAGCCGCGAGCGCGGCATTCGTCGCCATCGCGCCGTCGCCAAAAGCCGTGATGCGGCCGTTCCAGTCGCTGAACTCTCCGCCCGCCTCGCGGATGACTGGAACCAGGGCTGCCGCATCCCACGGGGACATGAGATTGTCGACCATGAGCTCCGCACGACCGGTGGCCACGAGGAGGTAGCCGTAACAGTCGCCCCACGTTCGGGCGACCGCGGCTTCGGCGGCGATCGCTCGCCAGCGAGCGGCACGGTCGGGCTGGTTCGGGAACTGGGCTGCTGTGACGAGCACCGTCGCCCTCGCAAGCTCCCGGCAGTCGGATACGCGACACCGCGAACCGTTCCACCAGCATCCCTCGCCCACCGCGGCGACGACCGTCTCATCGACGGCCGGGCAGTACACCGCGCCGGCGAGCACCTCCTCTCCCCGCGTCACGCCGACGAGCGTGCCCCAGAGCGGAACTCCGCGCACGAACGTCTTCGTGCCATCGATCGGGTCGATGATCCAGCGCCGCGCACGTTCGTCGCCGACAGCGCCGAACTCCTCGCCGAGGATGGCATCCCCTGGAAACCGCTCGGTAATCCAAGACCGGGCGGCCTCCTCGGCTGCCCGGTCCGCGACCGTCACCGGACTCCCGTCGCGTTTGGTCTCGACATCCAGACCCGTCCGGTAATGACGGAGGGCCACCTGACCCGTTAGGCGTACGAGCTGCTCGACGGCTTGCAGGAGCGTCGATTGCTGCACCGGAGGGGTCTGCGTCATGCGATCCGAACTGGAATGTTGGTGGCGAGCATGGCCTGCTTGATCTCCTGCACCGTCGTCAGGCCGTCGTGCACGATGCCAGCCACCAATGCCGCGTCGGCCCGCCCGCGTGTGATGGCGTCGCAAACGTCCGCAGCCGACCCGGCGCCGCCGCTTGCGATCACCGGTACGTTGACCGCCTCCGCGATTGCGGCCGTGAGCGGGAGATCGTACCCGTTCCGCGCGCCGTCGCGATCGATGCTCGTGAGCAGGATCTCGCCAGCACCCCGGCGCACACACTCAGCGGCCCAGACGACAGCGTCGAGCGGTGTCGGCATACGCCCGCCGCGCGTGTAGACACGCCAGTGGTCACCGTCCCACTTGGCGTCAATGCTGGCGACTACGCACTGCGAGCCGAATCGTTCCGCACACTCGGACAAAACCTCGGGCGTCTCGACAGCCGCGGTGTTGATCCCGACCTTGTCGGCGCCGGCGCGGAGTGCGCGCGCCACGTCGTCCGCGGATCGAATGCCTCCACCGATCGTCAGCGGAACGAACAGCCGCTCGGCCGTCCGGCGCGCGAGGTCGAGCAACGTTGCACGCTCTTCCGCGCTGGCCGAGATGTCGAGATACACGATCTCGTCGGCGCCGGCGGCTTCGTAACGCTCCGCGAGCACGACCGGGTCTCCGACATCGCGGAGTGACTCGAACTGCACGCCTTTCACGACGCGACCGCCCTTCACGTCGAGACAGACGATCACTCGCCGCGTGATCATCGCATCACCATCGTACGGCGCCCTTGGTGCTGAACACGACTCCCGAATCGATGAGGGCATCGTGCAGCGCCATGCCGAGCGCCTTGAACGCGGCTTCGACCACGTGATGACGATCGCGGCCGCGCGCCACGTGGACGTGCACCGTTGCCCGCGCGTGATCCGTGAACGAGCGAAACCAGTGGTCGTACAGGGAGCTCGGAACCGGCCCACGATAGTATGGCCGGCCACCAAGGTCCACCGCGACTTCGACGAGCGCGTCGTCCATGGGCACGACGCGGTGACCGTAACGTGCACACGTCGGCGGCGTGAGGTCCGCGAGCGCAGCGCCGAACGCGATCCCCACGTCCTCGATGAGATGATGTTTGAGGTCGCCGGTCGCCTCCAGTGAGAGATCGAGGCGCGAGTAACGCGCGAGCGTCGTCATCATGTGATCGAGGAACCGCAGCCCGGTCGAGATCGTCGCGCGTCCTTCGCCGCGAACGAGCTCGAGTCTGACGCGGGTCTCGGACGTCTCCCGTTCGATGACGCTCATTCGCTGAATTCCTCCGCGGTTTGCCACGGGTCCAGGGCGCCTGTGTACAACGCCATCCCGATGATCGCCGCCGCGACGCCGCGATCATCCAACGCACGCAGGTCGGCTGTCGATGCGATGCCGCCCGACGCAAACACGGGGAACGACGCTGCGTCCACGACATCCTCCATGAGAAACAGGTCGGCGCCCTGCATGCGTCCCTCACGGTGCACGGCCGTCACGAGCAGCCCCGCGAGCGGCAGCGTGCTCAGCTCCTCCGTCACGTCGATGATCTCACGCGGGAGCGTGCGCGCCCAGCCATGTGTCACGATGCGGCGGTCACGCACGTCGGCCGCAACCAGAATTTCGTTCGGGTACGTCGTCGCGACGCGCGCGAGCCAATCGGAATCCTCGAGCGCGCGCGTCCCGACGACCACGGCGGTCGCGCCACTCGCGAGCAGCTCCTCGATCTGCGTCTCGCTGCGAACACCGCCGCCGATCTGAAGTGCCACCGACGTATCGCGGAGCAGGTCCGCAACGATCTCGCGGTTCGATCCTCGCCCGGTCGCGGCGTCGAGGTCGACCACGTGCAGTCGCCGAAAGCCAAATCGGGCCCAGTCGCGTGCAACAGCGACAGGATCGGCGAGCCGCACCCGCTCATCGGCGTATTCACCGCCGACGAGCTGCACGCATGCACCTTCACGAAGATCGACAGCCGGGATGGCAATCATGGCGCGACGCTCTCGAGGAAGGCATGAAGAAAGCGCAGCCCGGGCACCGAGCTCTTCTCGGGGTGAAACTGCACGCCGACCGTCCGGCCGAGCCGCACGATCGCGGGGAAATGATCGGTCTCGTGGGTGCTCCAGCCCCGCACGACGGCATCATCGTTAGGCCGGCAGACGTAGCTGTTCGCATAGTACGCGTACGGCAGCGGAGCCGCCTCGAGCAGCGGATCGGACGTACGGTCGAGCGAGTTCCAGCCGATCTGCGGGACACGGCATGCCTGCAGCCGCGTCACGCGGCCGCCAATGAGACCGAGCCCGAGGATGTCAGGCGAGCTCTCGTCGCTCGCATCGAACAAGAGCTGCATGCCGAGACAGATGCCGAGGCACGGGAGGCCGGCGCCGAGTGCAGCTCGCATCGCGTCGCGCCCCGGAGCGAGCCGCTCGGCCGCTGCACCGAACGCACCGACGCCGGGCAGCACCAGCACGTCCGTCCTCAGGGCGTCATTCGGATCCGGCTCGATGACGACGTCGGCGCCGCGGACCGCGAGGGCCTTGGCGAGCGAATGCATGTTGCCTGCGCCGTAGTCAAAGATCGTGACCTTCACCGACCACTCTCCGGTGTGCGAGTGACGTGCTCCTGCTCGACGGTGCCCCGCGCGGCGACCAGGGCATCGAGTACGCGCTCCATCGTGTCCCACGGCGCCATGGTGATGCGGATCGCGTCACCGATGCTTCGAAGCGAGGGATACGGACGCACCGCAATGCCCTGCTCCCGCATGGCGCTCGCGACGCGTGCGGCCTGAGCGACCGGCACTAGAATGAAGTTCGCGGCTGACGGAATCGGATCGAACCCACGCTCGCGAAGCAGCGCCGCGAACCGCTCACGAATCTCCACGGCGCGTGCGGCCAGCTCTCGCATCCAGTCGACGTCTTCACGAACCGCGCACGCCGCCGCACGTTCGCCCGGTCCGTTCTCCTTGTACGGCCCCCTGACCTTTTCGATCTCGTGGATGAGGGCAGCCGACCCAGTACCGTAGCCGATGCGAAAACCGGCCATCCCGAAGGCCTTCGACAACGTTCGCGTGACCACCAGCCGTTCGTGACGTGGTCCGTCGGCCACCCGCCCGGCACCCGCGAACTCGGCGTACGCCTCGTCCAGAATGACGATGCCGGGCGCGCGCTCGATCACCCGGTCGATCGCCGCCGGGCTGGGCGCCGTTCCCGTGGGATTGTTAGGCGCGCAGACGTAGATCACTCGCGCGTTCGTGGCGAGCAGCGCATCCGGATCGATGTCGAGCGACGGCGTGAACGGTACCGGCACCGGCACGATCCCGTTCACTTTCGCGAATACCGGGATCATGCTGAACGTCGGGTCGGAGTACGCGAGCGACTCTCCAGGCTCGGCGAAGGCGCGAATGGCCGAATCGATGACGTCGTCCGAGCCGCACCCCGTGACAATCTCCTCGGGCCGCACACCGGCATACTCCGCGAGCGCTTCACGAAGACGACGTGTGTACAGACCGGGATAGCGCGTAATCTCGTCACGGCCGCTCGTCGCCAGCTCGCGCATCGCAGCGGGGGGCGCTCCGAAGAGGTTCGTGTTGTCGCTGAGGTCCGCCTCGCAGGGAATACGCTCCGTGGGATACGGCACGAGATCGCGAATCGTCGCGCGGGCGAGCGCGAGCGATGCGCTCACCGATCCTGCGTTGACACGCGTCACGTCGAACGCCTCCACATCCGCGCTGCTGCGGCGTGTCCCGGGAGCTGCTCGGAGTCCGCAAAAGCAGCGACATCCGACGACAATCGCGCCGCCCCGTCGGCATCGACGCGCTGGTACGTCGTCCAGCGAACGAAGTCGAGCGTGCTCAGCCCCGAATAAGAGCGTGCGAGCCCACCGGTTGGGAGCACATGATTCGCGCCCGTCATGTAATCCCCGAACACGACCGAGCTCGATTCGCCGACGAACACAGTTCCGGCAGATCGGACATCCGCGAGCAACGCATCGGCATCTCGTGTAGCAAGCAGGAGATGCTCGGACGCGATCTCGTTGGCGAAGCCGAGGGCGTCCTTTGTCGACGCCGCAGTCAGCACAGCACCGCGTGCACTGAGCGCGCGTTCGATGATCGTCCGGCGCTCCTGCACCTCGAACAGGCGCTCGATCTCCGCCACGACCTGTTCCGCGACGCCTTCGCCGACGGCCAGGACTACGACCACGGCGTCAGGGTCGTGCTCGGCCTGTGCCAGGACTTCGGACGCGATGCGGGCGGGTTTTGCCGAATCGTCCGCGATGACGACGAGCTCAGTCGGTCCTGCGGGTAAGTCGATGGCGACCGCACTGGCAACGAGCAGCTTGGCCTGCGCCACGTACGCGTTGCCGGGGCCGACGATGCAATCGACGCGAGGAATGGTCGCGGTGCCGTACGCCATTGCGGCGATCGCGCCCGCGCCGCCTACGGCGAACACGCGATCGGCGTTTGAAAGCTCGGCGGCGGCGAGCGTGACAGCCGCGGGAAGGCCGTTCGGCGCGGGCGGGGAGCAGATGATCACTTCGCTGACGCCGGCGACGCGTGCCGGGATCGCTCCCATGAGAACACTACTGGGGTACGATGCGCGCCCACCGGGTGCGTACACGCCGACCCGCCGCAGCGGATCCGGCCGTCGCCCTACCACCACACCCGGCTCCGGCGAGATCTCGACCGTCTGTGGCAGGGATGCGGAATGGACAGCGCGGATGTTCGTCGCGGCGCGTTCCATGGCGGCCCGCACGCCAGGATCGAGCGCGTGCAACGCATCGCGCCAGGCGTCGCGAGGCACTTCCACCGACTTGAGCCGCACGTGGTCGTACTCGCGCGCCAGCGAGATCAGCGCGGAATCACCTTCCCGCCGCACGACATCGATGATGGCCTCGCTCGTCGTACGGACCATGTCGTCCGTAGCCGGAACGCGGTCCATCAACAGCGTCCGGTCAGCGGCGGAGAGGGACGACAGCGGCCCGTGAAACCGAATGCGAAGACCGTTCACGGCATGAGCCTCTCGATGCGCGTCACGAGAATTCCGGCGCCGCCTAACGACTTCAAGCGGGCGATCGTGCGATAGACGGCGCTGGCGGGAACCACGGCGTGGACGGCCACGTACAGGCCCCCGTTCAGAATATCAATCACGGTCGGACCGTTGAGGCCGGGAAGAACTTCCTTGACCTGATCCAGGACAGCGCGCGGCACGTTGGCCATGACGTACCGCTGCCCGCGCGCGTGCAGCACGCTCTCGAGCGCCGTCGCGAGCTCGTCCAGCGCGCGCGCCTTATTCGCATCGGTGGGCGACCGCCCCGCTACCCTCGTCACGAGCCGGGCCGAGGACTCGAGCACCGTCCCGACTTCCCGCAGCCCGTTCACCTTGAGCGTCGATCCGGTCGATGTGAGGTCGACCACGATATCGGCGATGCCGAGGTGCGGTGCGATCTCCGCTGCGCCGGAGACCGGCACGACTTCGATGTTGCAGCCCGGCTTGCTGAAGAATCGACGCGTGATGCGTGGAAACACCGTCGCGACGCGGCCAGTGATGATGTCTTCCAGCCGCTCGATGCCGCTGTCTTCGCGCGCGGCGACGACGAGTCTGCACCGTCCAAAGTCGAGATCCAAACGCACCTCGAGCTCGCGGCCCGACTCGCAAACGAGGTCCCACCCGGTGACACCGGCGTCGGCAGCGCCGTCCGCGACGAACTCGGGAATGTCCTGCGCCCGGACGAAGATGGCCTCGAACTCACCTCCCAGCGACGCTGTGAGCGCCCGGTCACCGCGCGCACGCACGGGAAGACCGGCGTCTTCGAACAGCTCACGCGTCTCGTCGGAGAGGCGCCCCTTATTCGGCAGTGCAATTCTCAGCATGGCTAAGGCTGGTTCACCTGCATGAGTTCGAGCAAAAAAGAAAACGGCCCGTCGTGGAGACGGGCCGTAGCGTCTGGGTGGCAGAAGGCGATTCGCTCAGTCGCTCATCCGGTCACGCACAAGACGGCCTCGGCCCGAAGGACGTGGCTGTGGTGCGCATGGTGGTGAAGGCTGGCGAGTCGCATGGGGCGGAACGTAACGGGGCGACAAAGGTGCCGTCAATGCGAGGTCGGTACGAAAGGTGCGCGGCGCTTTGGCGCCGGTTCCCCCGGCCCGGGCCCCATTTGCGTTCGCAGGGCTTTGTGAATAAATTCACAATGCTCTGAGACCACGCACTCGAGGTCTCGGCTTCATTCACAAGCAGCTACTTGTACGGCTCTGGAGGCCTCAGGAAATGCGGTTTCTTGGATTTGCGGTCGTAAGCAGTGCGATCGTCCTCGGCGCGTGCAGCGGCGGTGGCGAGAAGACGACGGACACGGCCGCTCCGGCCGTTACGCCGGATACGGCGACCACCGCGGCAGCGACGACGCCCGCAGCACCAGCAGGCGCCATGGCGCCAATCACCGGCACCACGCACGAAGTGAAGATGGTCGGTGACGACAAGGGCTATCGTTTCGAGCCGGCCGACATCAAGGTCAAGGCCGGCGACGGCATCAAGTTCACGATGGTTTCCGGCGGCCCGCACAACGTTGCGTTCGACCCGGCCACGATCCCGGCCGACGTCAAGCCGCAGCTCTTGGCCAACATGCCGAACCAGCAGGGCGAGCTCTCGAGCCCGATGTTCATGAACCCGAACGAGAGCTACACCATCTCGTTCGCCAACGTGAAGCCCGGGCAGTACCCGTTCCACTGCACGCCCCACCTCGCGATGGGGATGAAGGGAACGATCACGGTTCAGTAGTTCCGCAACCGCCGGCGCCAATCGCGCTGCGGTCACGCGAGTACGATTACAGGGGCGGAAGCGCATAGCGCTTCCGCCCCTGTTTTGTCGAGCACACTGACATGGAGCGCGCTGGGAATTCGTTACGCCGTATCAGCCGCTTGCGCGCTGACGCGGCCGCTCCGATTATCGCGACCACATGGTCGATACGATCACTGGAGCCGTTCCGCGGTACACGCGGAGGCGACGCGCCGAGATGCGCGCCGCTTGGATCGCGGGCCGAACGCGGAACACGCTCCGGCACCCGGTACGGCTGGCCGCGGTGTGTGGCACCGTGTTCGTCGGCGCGCTCGTACTGCTCGTGCTCGCGCCGCGCGATGCGCGGCGTGCGTCGCGCGAAATCGCGCCGCTCTCGACCCGTTGGCGCGACACCGTGCCACTGCTTCGCGCCGTCGAGTCGGCGACGAGACGACTCGCGACCGCGGATTCGACGCTGAGCACCCGGCGTGCGCTGGCGGAGCGGCCCGTGTACGTGCCTCCGCGAGATACGCTGTCCGCCGCCGCGAGCGCCAGGCGTGACTTCCTCGCGGCGGCGAACGCCGTGCTCACCCAGCTTCTCGATCGCGTAGAAAACTCACCGCTCCCACAGTCCTATCGCGCGCTCGGGGAATCAGCGGCGCTGCGCGACGATGCGCGCGTGCGTGCGCTGCTCGATTCGCTCGCCGATGTGGAGCGCGAGCGCGAAGATTTCGGAACCGGTGGTGGGGTCGACCCGATCTTCGTCGCGTTGACGGCGCGAGCGACTGCGATCGGGCGATTGATCCAGAGTATCGCCGAGACCCGGCGGAGTTCCATCCGCGATTCGCTCGCACTGCTCCGCCCTGTCGTCACGAGCGCTCCAGTCATCGTGGCTGTCGATACCGTCGGCCCGCTGCGACGACGTGATTCTGTCCAGATGGCGGTCGACTCGGCAAGCGTTGCCCTCGATGCGGCTCGGCGCGAGAACGTCGTGACCGATCGGCGCTTGAGAGAAGCCCGCGCTCAAGCCAACGTTGTCGCACCGCCCGTCGCGATCCTCACCGCGGCGCTGGTCCTGGGAGCGACACTCGGGTTCGCGCTTACCCTGATGATCGAGGTCGCGAGACCACGTGTGTCCGATCTGCAGGAAGCCGAGCGTGTCACGGGCGCACGGTGCCTGGCAGTGCTGCACCCGCGCGTCATTCCTCCCGAACGCGCAAGGCGGAAGGCCGACCTTCGGCTCCCACCGTTGATCGATCCGACATCCGACGCCTATCGCATTCTCGCATCGCACACGAGCGTCGCTGGGGAAAACCGGGCCATCGTCACGATCACCGGCGACGTTCCGTCGGTGACGGCAACGATCGCCGCAAACATCGCTGCGGTATCCGCGAACGAGATGCGAAGCACGCTGCTGGTGGACGCGGATCTCGCGGAGAGTCCGGTCACGTCCGTGTTGCGGCTTCCGGCGGCGGAAGGTTTGTCGGCCGTGCTGACACGTGCCGCAGAGTTGCCGGCCGTTGCAGTGCAGGCGCTCGTCGGTCGTGATCGGTGGCTCGACGTCGTGCCAACCGGGGTCCACCGCCGGGGGGCGCTAGTGAATCGCGAAGCCGAGATCGTGCGCGACGCGATCGCGAGGTCGGCGCGGCACTATGAGTTGACCGTCGTCGTTTCCCCATTCGACGGCGCGAACAACGTGCGTGTCGGCCCTGCGGTGCTTGTGTGCGCGCACGTGGCGCACTCACTCGTCACAACGCTGCGTGCGGCGGTTGCCGCGCTGCGGGACAGCGGTGCCCAGATCATCGGCATCGTCCTGTGGGCGGCCGAAGCGCCAAACCTCGATCCACCCTGGATCTTCGAGAATTGGTTTACAGGCGACCGTGGGGAGAAGGATGGGGCAGTCGCGGTGACGGAGTAGACCGCGCATGTGGTCGGACACGCTGCTCGCCGCGGAGCGGAGTCACCTCCTCCGTGTCATCCTCTGGGCGGTCACGAGTGCGACGCTCGGTACCATCCTTCTGCTGATCATCACGATTCGTCGTGTGGTCGCCCCTGTTGTGCAATGGTTTGCGACGCAGGCCCTCGTGTGGGGCCTGCTCGAGTTGGTCGTCGCTGCGGCGAGCTGGCGTTCACTTGGCATGCGTGACGTGTCCGGCGCAACACGGCTCGACCGTTTGACGTGGCTGCACATTGGACTCGATGCCGGGATCGTCGGCATCGGCCTCACGCTGGCGATCGTGGCGTGGCTCCAGGGCAGACGCCTCGCCGTGATCGGTGCCGGGCTCGGCGTCGTGGTGCAGGGTCTCGGCCTTCTGCTGCTCAACCTCACGTTCGCGTCGTTGCTCGCGCGGCTCATCTAGTCGTGTCTGCCGGATACCGTGCATCCGCGCTATGTTAACCATCCGCGCGTTCGACGTACTTCCGCCCACGGGGCGCCGTCATGACGAGCACCGGCTACTCGGATCGCATCAACCACGCGCTCGCATTCGCGGCCAAGCACCACGACCAGCAGGTGCGCAAGGGAACTCGCCTTCCCTACCTGACGCAGCCCGCCAACGTCGCGATCATCCTCACGCGCTACGGTCAGGATGACGACACCATAGTTGCCGGCATCCTGCACGACGTCATCGAGGATTGCGTGCGCGACGGATTCACACGCGAAATGCTCGAGAGCCGCATCGCTGACAAGTTCAGCCCGGACGTGCTGGACACCGTGCTCGCGGTGACGCACCGAAAGCACGACGACGACGGTGTCGAGATGTCCGCTGAGGAACGCAAGGACGACTATCTGGAGCGGCTCGCGCTCGCGGACACGCGCGCGCGGTGGGTATGCGCGGCCGACAAGGTTCATAACGCGAGCACCATTCTCGCGGACCTCAAGCGCACCGACTATCCCGAAACGGTCTGGGGGCGATTCAGCGTCGGTCGCGAGGGCACGGTGCGGTGGTACCGTCGGGTCCACGACCGGCTTCGCGCCGTCGGATTCGACGCGCCGATCATGCGTGAGCTCGACGACGTGGCGCGCGCACTCGCGGACTGGGTGTCGGATGTGGACACGACGTCGAACCTGCGCCGCGGTCCATCGCACGAGCCGGTCCTCGACGCGCGTGCCGAGCGGACGGACCACCCGCGGCCGGCGAGCTACTAGATTCGCGCCGCCGTGCCCGTGGCGCCGCGTCCGCGTTAGGCGACACCGGCCGGCTCGCGCGTGGGATAGCGGCGCGCGACGTAGTCCTCGAGAATGCCGAGAAACTCGGGGACGATTCCCTCCCCGCGCAGCGTCATCGCCAGCTTGCCATCGATGTACACCGGCGCCTTCGGCTCCTCGAAGGTGCCCGGCAGCGAGATCCCGATGTTCGCGTGCTTGCTCTCGCCCGGCCCGTTGACCACGCAGCCCATCACGGCAACGCGCATGTCCTCGACGCCCGGATGGCGATCACGCCACCGCGGCATCTGCTCGCGCAGGTAGATCTGGATGTCTTCCGCCATCTTCTGGAAGAACGTCGATGTTGTACGTCCGCAGCCGGGGCACGCGGTCACCTGAGGCGTGAAGCTGCGCAGCCCGAGCGACTGCAGGATCTGCTGCGCCACCTGCACTTCCTCGGTACGATCCCCGTTAGGCCGCGGTGTGAGAGACACCCGAATCGTGTCACCGATGCCCTCGGCGAGCAGGATGGACAGGGCGGCCGTACTCGTGACGATGCCCTTCATGCCCAGCCCTGCCTCGGTCAGGCCGAGGTGCAGCGGGTAGTCGCATCGCGCTCCGAGTCGACGATACACGGTCACCAGGTCCTGAACCGTCGAGACCTTTGCCGAGATCAGGATGCGATCGTGCCCGAGCCCGACCTGCTCCGCGAGCGCCGCCGAGCGAAGCGCGCTCTCGATCATCGCTTCGATGTAGACGTCCTTCGCATCGAGAGGCACCGGGCGTGACGCATTCTCGTCCATCATGGTCGTCAGCAGGTCCTGGTCGAGCGATCCCCAGTTCACGCCGATGCGGACCGACTTGTCGTGCTCGAGTGCGACCGTGACGATGGATCGAAAATTCTCATCGCGCCGCTTGCTGCCCACATTCCCCGGATTGATGCGGTACTTCGCAAGCGCGCGCGCACAGTCCGGGTACTGTGTGAGCAGGAGATGCCCGTTGTAGTGAAAGTCACCGACGATGGGCACGTCGATGCCGTGATCCGTCAGCTGCGCAACGATCGCCGGGACGGCACGCGCTGCGGCCTCGTTGTTCACCGTGACGCGAACGAGCTGTGAGCCGGCGGCCGCCAGCGTTGCGACCTGATCCGCAGTCGCGCCGGCATCGGCTGTGTCCGTGTTCGTCATCGACTGCACGACAACCGGGTGCTTCGACCCGATTTGCACGCCGCCGACGCTCGCTGTTACCGTATGCCTGCGGGTTCCGAACCCCACGTCATCTCCCTCGCAAGTCCCCACGCGAAACCTACCCGGTCACGATACTCAGCTGCCATGAGCCAGGACGATCAGTACCCCGAGCGCGGATACAACACCGAAGACGTCGCCGCCATGAAGGATACCGGCCCACCAAAACAAAGCGTCGTGCGGCGGCATTGGGGAAAGTTGTTGATCGCGGCCGTGTTGGCCGTTCCCGCCCTCTGCTTCACCCTGTGGACGATGATCGCGCTGGCCTACACGTATTCGTCGGGTGACCGCACCGGCTACATCCAGAAGTTTTCCGAGAAGGGGTGGCTCTGTAAGACCCATGAGGGCGAGATCGCGATGGTCAACGTACCAGGCCAGATCGCGAACACGTTTCAGTTCACGGTCCGCGACGACAGCATCGCCAACCTGATCACCAAGTCCCAGGGCAAGCGCGTCGCGTTGAGCTACGAGCAGCACAAGGGTGTGCCGACGTCGTGTTTCGGAGAGACGGAGTATTTCGTCAATGGATTACGTGTGATCGAACCGTAGCGCCGTCGCCAAGCCAATGCTGGGGACGGAGATACGTCGGGCCTTATCAGAAAACTTTAATTAATGTCGAGCCGGCTTCGTATTGTTCAGCCGGACGACAACTTTTATTATGTGCCGCTCTTACCGACGACCTCGGTGGCGAGAGCGAGACCTAGCGTGGGGGGTCTGAGCGGTCCCGCGCGTGTCACTACTGTCAGGGCTCGGCGCGTTCCGCTCCCTCGACAAGTGTTCCTTCCCGGAGTTTGGAATGCGTACGACCGGCAAAGTGAAGTGGTTCAACGACGCAAAGGGATTTGGCTTCATCACCCCTGACAACGGCACGAAAGACTGCTTCGTGCACTACAGTGCCATTCAGGGCAGCGGGTTCAAGACGCTCGCTGAAGGCGACGCGGTCGAGTTCGACATTGTGCAGGGACCCAAGGGCCCGGCGGCCGAGAACGTCAGCAAGGCTGGGGCTTGAGAGGATTCAGAACACATCGGTTCGAATGACAAGGGGCGCCTGACAGGCGCCCCTTGTCATTTCAAACCGGTTCCCCTCCGCCAGGCTGGCGCGCCCGCCGCGGGCGTCCGCGTCGCCTCCGTCCCACGACCTCCACCGCGGTATCGAGTCGCGCAACCGTCGTTGCTCGGAGCGCGACAACATCTGCGCGAAGCGACGCGAATCTCCCGACGGCTACGGGCTCGTCATCCTTCTGCTGCAGCATTTGCGAAATGCGCAGCGCCGCAGCGACCGGGACCTCCAGCGCTGCAGCGAGATCACATGCGAGATGAAGGGTGACGGCAGCCTCGGTCGAGATACGTCGGGATACCCCTCGGGTACGCCGGTCGACGCCGGTCAAGTAGTGTCTGGACAAGATGTTATCCAGCTGCTTGACGTCGATGCCTATCGCCTGCGCGACCGCGGACACATCGTAGACTGGCAAATAGTCCTCCCGGTAGAGGAATATAGTTGCAAGTCAATGACGGTTTGTCAACGACGCCGAGTGGACCGACTCAATCGGGGAATTGGTGTGTGGCACGTCTGCTGCCCTTCACGATCACGTTCTTGCCGTGGCACCACTCGGTTGGAGTACAAAAGGAGACAGCTTCTCATGAAACGTATCGTGGTTGGCAGCGCTCTCGTCCTGTCCGCGACTGTACTGGTCGCATTGCCGGCGTACGCCCAACGCCGAACGTCGTTTGGATTCGCGGCCGGCGCGACGGTTCCGGTGGGCGACCTCGGAGACGCCACGTCGACGGGCTTCCATGCGCTGGGCACACTCGCGATCTCCGGGACAGCGAGCACGCCGGTTGGTTTCCGCATCGACGGCATGTACAACAGCCTGTCCGGAAAGAGCTCAGGCCCCGACGTCAATCTGTGGAGCCTGAATGGCAATGTCGTGTTCGCGTTTCCTGGTGGGATGAGTGCTACGCCGTACCTGATGGGCGGCGCGGGCTGGTATAACACGAAGTCCGATGAAGAAGGCGCGGAATCGAGCAACAACTTCGGCCTCACGGGCGGAATCGGCGCGCGCTTCGCACTGAGCGGCTTGAGCACATTCGCCGAAGTGCGATTCCACAACGTGTTCGGCGACAAGAACGAGGCGACCGATGAGCGGTCGTCTCTGCGCATCATCCCGCTGACGTTCGGGATCCTGTTCTGACGGCTGGCACGGCGGCACGATCGTACATCGCGCCGGCGCGGATGCACGAAGCCCCGCGGCATGTAGATGCCGCGGGGCTTCGACGCGTCACGCGCGTAATTCGTTAGGCAATATCAATCCGCCCGTAAGCTCAGCTCGTTGCCGCGAGGTGCTTCCCCGCCCTGTGCCAGCGACGCGACCGCTGCATCGAGCTGCGCGCGGACCGCTCGTGGTCCGGTCCCGCCGTCGACTTCACGCCGCCCCACCGAAGCGCGTGCCGACAAGGCATCGTGCACGTCACTCCCGAACGCCTGATGAGCCGCGGCGAAGGCGGACAACGGCAGCGCGTCGAGCTCCACACCGGATTGCTCCGCCTGACGCACGAGTTGACCAACGCTCCCGTGTGCCTCACGGAACGTGACGCCCTTCCCGACCAGGTAGTCGGCGAGGTCGGTTGCCATCATGGTGCTCGAGAGCGCGGCGCCCATGCGAGCCGTGTCGAAGCTCAGCTCGTCGAGCGTTCCTGCTACGGCGGGCAGCACGAGCAGCACTCCGTCCACGGCATCGAACAGCGCGCGCTTGTCTTCCTGCAGGTCCTTGTTATACCCACTCGGCAATCCCTTCAGTGTCGCGAGCAACGCCGTCAGATCACCGAGCATCCGAGCGCCCGACGCTCGCGCCAACTCGAGCGCGTCCGGGTTGCGCTTCTGCGGCATCATGCTGGAGCCCGTCGTGTACGCGTCGCCGAAACGCACGAAGCCGAACTCGCTCGAGCCGTACAGAATCAGGTCTTCACCCAGCCGCGACAGATGCGCGCCGAGCAGCGCGAGCGCGAACAGCAGCTCGGCAACGAAATCACGGTCTGCCACGGCGTCAATGCTGTTCTTCGAGATCGCGGCGAACCCGAGGCTCCCCTTGAGCAGAACGCGCGAGATCGGAAACGCACACCCGGCGACTGCCCCGGAGCCTAACGGCAGCACGCTCGCGGCCTTCGCTGCCGCCGAGAGTCGAGCGCGGTCGCGATCCAACGGCCAAAAGTGAGACAGGAGCCAGTGCGTGAGCGACACGGGCTGGGCGCGCTGCATGTGGGTATACGACGGCATCAACACGTCCTGATGCTGCGACGCCTGGCGCACCATGACGTGCTGCAGTCCTCGCACGGTGGCGTCGAGCTTTTCGCACGCATCCATGCACCAGAGCCGGGTAGCCGTGGATACCTGGTCATTCCGGCTACGCCCGGTGTGCAGCTTCGACGCGACGTCGCCAATCTCCGCATGTAGGAGCCGGTCGATCATCGTGTGCACGTCTTCATCGCTCGCGAGCGGACTTTCACCGGCCGCGAACCGCGTCGCGACCGCATCCAGACCGGCCTCGATGCGCCGGCTTTCCTCGAGCGTGAGAATGCCTGCGTTCCAGAGCGCGACAGCCCACGCTTTGGACAACCGGATGTCAAACGGCCAGAGACGGTAATCCGTCCCGATCGAACGATTGACGGCTTCGAGCGCCGGGGCAGGGCCCCCGCTGAACCGACCACCCCAGAGCTTGTGGGACGGCGCGCCTAACGTGCCAGCCGGCATGGCGTCCGGTGCGCCGGGGCCGTTGGCCGCGGAGCGCTCGTTCTCGGCGAGCTCCTTTGCTGCAGGTTGTCGGCGCTCGCCGGTCACTGTCGTCATTCCCGTTGGTTCGTCGGTCAACACGCTCACGCCACGACGAGCGCCGGCTCCGACGCTCCCTTGTCTGCGGCGGCTGCCTGCGCCGCTGCCAACTCCTGATCCTTGATGGCGCGCACCCGCGTGGAGAGACCGTACAGCCGAATGAACCCGGCCGCATCGCTCTGCTCGTAGACGTCGTCCTCGCCGAACGTCACGAAGCGCTCATCGTAAAGCGCATGCACGCTCTCGCGTCCCATGACGGTCGCCGAACCCTTGTACAGACGCAGTGCAACCGATCCCGTGATGCGCTCCTGGGTCACTGCGACGAACGCATCGTAGGCCTCGCGCTCCGTGGTCCACCACCGGCCCTCGTATACGATGTCCGCGTACCGCGGCGCAATAAGATCCTTCGCCGCCAGCGTGCGCCGATCGAGCACGAGCTGCTCGAGCTCACTGTGCGCGGAGTAGAGCAGGGTACCGCCCGGCGTCTCGTACACACCGCGCGACTTCATGCCCACCATGCGATCTTCGACGAGATCGATGCGTCCGACGCCGTGTCGCCCAGCGATCTCGTTCAGCGCCATCACCAGGTCCACTGGACCGAGCTCCTTACCGTTCACGGAAACGGGTGTGCCGGCGACGAATCCGATCACGACGTCTTCAGGCGTGTTCGGCGCGTCCTGCGGATCGGTGCTGAGCATGAACACGTCCTTCGGCGCGCCTTGGGCGGGATCTTCGAGAACCCCGCCTTCGTGCGAGATGTGCCAGAGGTTCCGATCGCGCGAGTAGATCTTCTCCTTGGTCGCGGCGACGGGAATGTTCCGCGCGGCCGCGTAGGCGATCGCGTCCTCTCTGCTCCTGATGTCCCACTCGCGCCACGGCGCAATCACCGGAAGGTGCGGGGCGAACGCCATGTACGTCAGCTCGAAGCGGACCTGGTCGTTGCCCTTTCCGGTGCACCCGTGCGCCAGCGCGTCCGCGCCAACCGCGCGCGCGACCTCGACCTGCCGCTTCGCGATGAGCGGTCGCGCGACCGCCGTGCCCAGCAGGTACTTGCGGTTGTAGATCGCGCCCGCGCGCAGCGTGGGGAAGATGAAGTCCCTGACGAACTCCTCGCGCAGATCCTCGACGTAGCACTCCTCGGCGCCCGACGCCAACGCCTTCTCGCGTACACCGGCGAGCTCCTGCGTCCCCTGGCCAATGTCGGCGGCGACGCAGATGACACGCGCGTCGTACTTCTCGCGCAGCCACGGAACAATGATCGAAGTATCAAGCCCGCCGGAATACGCGAGCACAATCGTCTTCATGAGCGCTCCAAGGAAATAACTATTCAGGTGACATGCATAATTAACCAGTTGCGTCGGCACCGTCAACGTTGCACCGACATGCGTCCGCCAATCCGTCCGCAGCCCGATCGAGAGGCCAGAATGGCAAATGCCAAGACGACTATGCGACGGGCTCTAGCGGACTCTAGATGTCCGCGAGCTTACGCAGCCGCCGCTCGATCCGTTCGCGCGCCACCGACGAGCGACAGACGACCAGAATCGTATCGTCACCGCCGACGGTGCCGAGCACATCGGGCCAGGACTCGCCGTCGAGTGCGGACGCGACCGGTTGTGCGCCGCCGGGCACGGTGCGAAGCACGATGAGTTCGCCAACGCCGTCGACGCGCGTGAGCAGCTGCGGGAGGAGGATATCGAGTGCCGGACGAGCGGCGCTGCTCACGGCGCCGTCTGCAACGGCGTACCGCACACCGTCCGGCGTTGGCACCCGCGCCAGGCGAAGCTCTCGGAGATCGCGAGACAGCGTGGATTGCGTGACGTCCCATCCCCGCTCGCGGAGAAATCCGCGCAACTCCTCCTGACTTCCAACCGACCGGTCCTCGACCAGGTCGAGTATCGCGGCGTGCCGTTTCCGCTTGTCCACTCGTGTCCTCCGCGGGTTGTCGAGACGATAGCACTCGGCACCGCCGAGCGGCAGGACAACCCCATGAAAGCAAATTCTCAAACCCCGCTGGCCGATCCGGTTGACTTCTCCGGAGTGAAATAATATGCATTAGTTGTGCATAGAATCCCTGTAGGAGTCCTGGGCGCGAGCGGGTATGCCGGCCGCGAGCTCTGCGCGATCATCGCCCGCCACCCGGGCATGGCGCTCGCGTTCGCCACCGCGAACGAGCGGCGAGGCGAGCGTGCGCGGCTCGGCGGCGCGGAGGTTCGTTTCGTCGCGCACGATGACGCCCCGCTGACGAGCGCCGAGCTCGTTTTCTCCGCGCTGCCACACGGTGCGTCGGCCACGTGGGTCGAACGCGTTCGCAATGTGGGTGCCCGGGTGGTCGATCTGTCGTCCGACCTACGGCCGGGGAACGGAGCCGCGCCAGTTCCATACGGTCTGACCGAAGTGACCCGTCAGCAGCTACCGGATGCGAGCGTCGTGGCCAATCCAGGCTGCTATCCAACGGCGATCCTGATGGCGTTGCTGCCGCTCGTGCGGCGCGGTCTCGTTGCGCCGGGCGCAACCATCATCGCGAACGCGGCGAGTGGTGTCACGGGCGCCGGTCTCAGTCCGCGGACGGATCTGCTGTTTGGCGAGGTGACGGAGGATTTCAAGGCATACAGTGTCGGGAACACGCATCGGCACCTGGCCGAGATGCGCTCGGTGCTGGCCGCAAATGGAGGGGATGCCGATCTCATCTTCACGCCACACCTCCTGCCGGTGGCTCGCGGGATTCTCGCGACGATCACCGTACCGCTGACCAGGGAGCTGGAAGACCCGCTGGCGCCGTGGCGCGAAGACTTCGCTGGTGAGCCGTTCGTGGAGATCGATGCCGAGCCGCCGACGCTTCGCGATGTCGTGCGCCGGAACGTCGTCCGGATCTCCGCGCGGCACGCCGCCGGCGTGCGTCAACCGACGCTGCTGGTGCTGTCCGCCATCGACAACCTGGTCAAGGGTGCGGCGGGTCAGGCGGTACAGAATGCGAACGTCGTCCTCGGCATCAATGAGCCGACGGGGCTGCCGACATGATCCGGGTCCTGAAGATCGGTGGCCGCGCGCAGAACGATCCGAATCTCGCCAGCGCAGTGCACAGCGCCGCGGCGGAGAACGGAATCGTTGTCGTGCACGGTGGCGGCGATGAGGTGTCGGCGCTGCAGCGACGCATGGGGATGACGCCAAAATTCCACGGCGGGCGCCGCGTGACGACGACCGACGACCTCGCCATCGTGCGGATGGTCCTGTCGGGCTCGGCCAACAAACGACTGGTCGCCGCGTTCGTGGGGGCTGGCGTCCGGGCCGTCGGAATTTCCGGTGAGGACGACGGACTGCTGACGGCCCGAGCGACGGCCCGAGAAACGTTAGGCGAGGTTGGTGAGCCGTCACGCGTGGAGACCGCGCTGCTGGAGCTCCTCGTCGACGCCGGCTACGTCCCCGTGGTATCGCCGCTCGCTCGGGATGCCGAGACGGGCGGGACATTGAATGTGAACGGCGACGACGCCGCTGCGGAGATCGCGATTGCCATGCGGGCGAGCGAGCTGC
>Ga0310884_10000019_pt1 | contig 25526 bp, 19 predicted proteins | sample T60D1metaG_FD_203446 | JGI IMG/M metagenome (GOLD analysis project Ga0310884, IMG submission 203446) | Lab incubated soil microbial communities from West Virginia University Organic Research Farm, Morgantown, WV, United States - T60D1 | ecosystem: Environmental > Terrestrial > Soil >...
CTCCCCGCGCTCGCTGCGAAAAAGACAATGAGAGCGTGGGGGAGCAGGTATGCGAGGTTGGTGCTGGAACGGTGCAGCAATAACAAACGGCAGGCGTGCCGGGAGTTGGGCATCTCGTACCACACGCTGCAAAATTATTTGCGATTCCGTCCCGAGCGAGGGGTGGTTCCGGAATGAGCACGAAAGAACACGGATTGGATGCCAGAAGAGGCGCGCGATAAGAACAAACCAAATCCGTGTTAATCCGTGTTTTTCCGCGGCGACATTTTCCGTGTCTTTCCGGGGCACCACAATAATTCTCCGCGCCGCGCGAGTTCACGTGAAAGCGAGACTCGGCCGCGATCGTTCTTGAGCTTTAGAAAATGTACTTGCCGCCGATTTGAATGACTCTCGGTCCGCCGGTGCCCGTACGCGCCGACGTCACGCGACCGAACGTCGCGGCTGTCACCGAGCTGTTTGGATTGTTCAGGTTCACTCAGTTCCCGATATTGAACGCCTCCAGTCCTGAATGTGCGGCGGCGGCAGGTCGGCCGCATTTGGCTGCGGCAATCGCTTCGTCCTGCCTTCTGCCAGTGAAGGCGGTTTGAATTCGATGCTGCAGCTTCTGCGGACGCCAGCGATGCGCTTTCTGGATTCGCAGTCCTGAGAAGAAGTCATGTGCGGGGACGGCTGTTCGAACAGGTGTGAGAAGCCGATCGATGGCGCCGCGCCGCTGATTGGATCCAGCCGTGCCATTCGATTGGTTCGCGATCGGATTGAGCGCGTCGCGGCGACCGATTTCACAGTCCTGGTCGAGGGAGGGAGCGGTCCACAACCGCACCCCAATTTCATTGATGTTTTCTGTCAGGCTGCCTTCGGTGGAGGCGAGAGGGCGGTGGAGAGAGCGGGGGAGGATGGGGCGGACATGAGCGTGAGGGGCGGTTTCGCGTGTTAGCGTCTATCGTCTTGATCGACGTCGGCGCTACCGTTCTCCCGGTCCGGCGCCGCACGATCAGCCCCGGGCTTGGAGTGATGCTGCCGGGGCGGTCGAATGGGTGTCACGCTTTGCTTCACCGCGTGTTGCGACCTTCCTTTGCCTCGGACTCGGCCGAATCGAACCGCACAACGACTACCGTAATGTTATCGGTGGACTCTCCTTCGTTGGCCCTCGCCAGCAGCCTTTTCGCAGCCGCCTCGGGGGCGAGCTCCGCGTCGAGAGTGGCCGCAATCACTTCGTTCGTGAGCATCTCCGTCAATCCGTCCGAACATAACAAGAGGCGATCGCCATTCTGCACCTCGAGCGCGCGCGCTTCGACATTGACCCCGGGCTCGGGCCCGCCCACAACATTCGTGACGACGTGGCGAAGCTGGTGTCCGGCAACCTCATCTCGCTGAACAGCGCCGCTGCGCACCATATCGGCCATCAGCGTATGGTCCTCGGTGAGCTGGTGCAATTCGCCGTCTCGGTAAAGGTACGCGCGGCTATCGCCCACGTGCATGACGCATAGCTGCGCGCCCAAGTGGAACGCCATCGTCACCGTCGTTCCCATGCCGCTCAATTCCGGGTGCTCCGCGGCTTCCGCCACAATACGGGCATCGGCTTGACTAAACGCGGACTGGAACAGTGCGAGAACCTTCTTGTCCTCAGTGTGATCGGAACCAACGAACCACTTGAACGAATTGAGCGTGAACTGCTCAATAGCGGCGACGGCAAGGGCGCTGGCCCGTTCGCCAGCGGAGTGCCCGCCCATGCCGTCCGCAACGAGAAACAGATGTGCGCGCTCCTCGCCAACCTGCAGCTTCGGTTCTGGCAGGCTCGTCTGCCATACGCGCATTGCTTTAGTGAGCTCCGCGATGAGGAACTGATCCTCATTGGTCGTGCGCACCTTTCCTTTATCGGTGACTCCGAAGGCCTTTACCGTCAGCCGTCGGGGAGGCGTCGTCGTAATGGACTCGTCCGTCATCGGCATCTCCGCACGTTCAGACGGCGTGTTACCTTCAGTGAAACCAGCAGCCTCATTTTAGTGCTTTCCTCGCGTAGGAGCCCTGCGCCGACGACGGTGAGCGATATGCTCGCACCCGGGCACGGCGACCTATATCCTTCGAAGTGAGCGACAACTCCAGAGGGCACCAGCCGACAACGCCATCGAGATCATGCGCATGGGAGGCCTCCTGGCTTCACCGCTCCCGGATGTCTAGCACGCTCGTACTGGTGCGCTCAGACGAACGGACATCATGGGCTTAAAGGTTCTTGCGACTCGCTCGACGAAGGGGGAGCGGTCCACAGCCGCACCGCGGTTTTATTGAGGTTTTGGGTGAGACTGCCGTCGGTGGAGGCGACGGGCAGGTGGCGGGAGCGCGGGTGGCGGCGGGCCTAGACTCGCCGGGTTTTAGAGGCCTGATCAAGCGTATACTCGGCCCGGAAAACCCCGTTCATGTCCCTCGCCGCCGGTACGCGGCTCGGTGTTTACGAAGTCCTCGGTTTGATCGGCGCCGGGGGAATGGGGGAGGTGTATAAGGCTAAGGACACGCACCTGAATCGTACGGTCGCCATCAAGGTTCTTCCAGAGTCCCTCGCGGCCGATATCGAACGTCTAGCCCGCTTCGAACGCGAGGCCCGCACGCTCGCAGCGCTGAATCATCCCAACATCACCCAAATTCACGGTTTCGAAGCGAGCGATGGGGTCAAGGCGCTCGTTATGGAGCTCGTCGACGGCACGTCGCTGGCCGACCGGATCGCGCACGGATCGCTGTCAGTTGACGAGACGCTGCAGATAGCAAAACAAATCGCCGAGGCTCTGGAAGCGGCTCACGAGCAGGCCATTGTTCATCGAGATCTGAAACCGGCGAACGTGAGAGTGCGGCCCGATGGTGTGGTCAAGGTGCTGGATTTCGGATTGGCCAAGGCACTCGAACCCGCGTCCGCAGGAAACTCAGACGCAGCGGCCTCACCAACGATCACGTCGCCTGCAATGATGACCAGGATGGGTGTGATTCTGGGCACAGCGGCATACATGAGCCCGGAACAGGCCAAAGGCCGTCTGGCTGACAAGCGCAGCGACGTCTGGGCGTTCGGGTGTGTGCTCTACGAGATGATCACTGGAAGACGAGCCTTCCAGGGTGAAGATGTCTCAGACACGCTGGCAGCAGTGCTCCGCGGCGAACCCGACTGGACCGCGCTGTCGCCTGAAGTGTCACGGCCTATCGTCGCATTGATTCGAGGATGCCTCGAAAAGGATTGGCGGAAGAGAATCGGGGACCTGTCGACGGCACGGTTCATCATCGAGCACGAAGCAGATGCGCCAGCTGGCGTCGGACCGCCGGTCGTATCAAGGATGCGGCGCTCTGTTTCTATGGTTGCGGTTGCCACTTCGACCGCTGTGATCGCCGCCTGTGCGACGTTGATGGTCACGAGAAGGTTGGCGCCACCGTTGCCGGTCGCGCGGTCCACGATTCCGCTGCCGATGGGCGATCGTTTTTCAAACACGGGCGTGCATGTAGTGGCATTCTCGCCAGACGGCCGGCGGCTCGCGTACGCGGCGAACGGGCGACTGTACCTGCGCATGATTGACCGGCTCGAAGCGACACCGATCCGGGGCACGGAAGGCGCTGACGAGATGGCAGGGAGGGGCGCGTTCTTTTCACCAGATGGTCTGTGGGTTGGCTTTTGGCAGGGCGGCCGCCTCAAGAAGGTATCGATCAACGGCGGCACCCCCGTCGTCTTGTGTGCGGCGGAGAACCCATGGGGCGCCAGCTGGGCGAGCGATAACACAATTCTCTACGGACAGAGTAACCAGCAGGGCGCGTCGAAAGGCAACGAAGGAATATGGCGTGTGTCGAGCGGAGGGGGAACACCCGAGCGTTTAGTGAAGCTGGAGGCCGGTGAAGTCGCGGAAAGCCCGCAAATGCTCCGTGGCGGTCGCGCGATCCTGTTCACGGTGGCGCGCCCGGACGACTGGGATACAGCGCGCATCGTGGTCCAATCGCTCGACACAAACACGCGTCAGGTTCTCCTCGAGCGTGGTATCGACGCACGATATGTGCCGACGGGCCATCTCGTCTACGCCATTGACGGGACACTGTTCGCAGTGCCGTTTGATGTGAGCAGACTTGCACTCACGGGACCGGCTGTCCCGCTAGTGGAGGATGTCGCGCAGCAAAACGTCACCGTCCAATTCGCGATCTCAAACGAGGGTGCGCTGGTGTATGTGCCGAGGGACGCGGTGCTGGGATCTCAGGCGCAGCGAGTACTAGTTTGGGTAGATCGCCAAGGTCGCGAAACGGCTGTCGCTGCGCCTCCTCGTGCCTACGGTTACCCACGACTCTCACCCGACGCGACGCGCGTGGCCCTCGAGGTCCGAGGCCAGGAACAATCCATCTGGGTGTGGGACTTGGCGCGCAAGACGCTCACCCGTCTGACGTTTGGCCCGAAGTTTCAGCGGTATGCCGTGTGGACACCTGACGGACGCTCCGTGATCTTCAGTTCGGGTGAACGCGGGAGCCCGACGACACCGCGAAGTTTGTTCCGGCGGCGGGCGGACGGAACCGGAACCGTCGAACAACTGACGCAGAGTGCCATCGCGCAGTTTCCACAGACAGTCACTCCAGACGGGACACTGATCGTTCGCGAACAACGCCCACCGACGCAGATAGGAGGTACGAGCCAGTCGGATTTCGTCGTGTTGCGGCTCGATGGCGAGCACCACGTGCGCCCGCTTGTGCAGACGCCCTTTGGCGAGTACAACGCCGAGGTTTCGCCGGATGGCCATTGGCTCGCGTATGAGGCGAGCGACTCGGGTCGGTTTGAAGTCTACGTTCGGCCGTTCCCGAATGTGGATGGCGGCAAATGGCAGGTCTCCACGAACGGCGGCGCACAGCCATTGTGGGCGCGGAGCGGGCATGAACTTTTCTACGAGTCAAGGGGTGCGCTGATGAGCGTTCCAGTGACGATCGGTTCTACGTTTACGGCCGGCACTCCACGCAAAATACTCGATTCGGGATATCTCCTCCGAATACCTGCCGAGGGCCCGGGACGGATGTATGACGCGTCCCCTGATGGTCAGCAGTTCCTGATGCTGAAAGAGAGCCGCGCAGCCGACGAGCAGCGACCGCTCCCGCGAATGATTCTCGTAGAAAACTGGTTCGAAGAACTGAAAGCGAAGGTACCCACGAAGTAGTGGCACTCATATTTGCGTTCACGAGCGATCGGTCCACAACCGCACCCCGATTTCATTGAAGTTTTCGATCCGATTGCCGTCGGTTGAGGCGCGAGGCAGGTGGCGCGAGCGGGGCAGGATAGGACGGAGGTAATCATTGCCGCTGGAGGCGTCACGCCCTCCGAACGTCGCGATCATCCTCGGGTGCTACGATCGACCACCGATGCCGTGAAGGCTTTCGGTCACCTACGAGTTGCCGACTCGCGATATCCACGTTACTGACCCTGGTCCTTTCACGACGCAGATCAGAGCGCCGCGGCCAGCCACGGCAGCATTGAGGCCCTCGCGGAGAGGCTTTACGCTGGTCATTGAAATCGAGACGGACGATCCGAGTAGTGCGTCGGACATCGCGGATTCCTATGCCGCACAGCTTGCCGAGCATCTGACTCTGGTTTTGTGATCGCGTCAAGAAGGCCGTGGTTGCGAAGCGAACGGATCGGCAGTTTCAGGGAGCCGACCCGAATACGCTTCACGCATTTCCCGGCGAGGTCGTATTGGTTGGACACGCGATGAGGGTGCGAATCACGGCAGTCCCGAAGGTGAAGACCCTTCAGGATGCGCTATCAGATTTCAGCCTGCGTCTGACGGCGCCGCCGCCTGTCTTTGCTGCCGACATTGTGGTCGCGAGGCAGATGTACTTCGCCGCGCTGAAGGTGGAGAATCGCGCGTCGCGTTTTCTCATCATCTACACTGCATTGGCCGTCTTTAGCACCTTTAAGCTCGGCACCACGGGTGGAACGCAGCATCGAATCGACCAGGTCCTCACGGCTGAGGATCCGACCCTCACGATGACCACTCCGCCCGGGCGAACTCGCACAGAGACCGAATTCACGAAGGCTCGCAACGGACCTTTTGCACGCGGAGGAGCGTGGCCGTACTCCCGCCTCGGCGCTCGCGACGCTCGAAGGGCTTACCCCTCGACTCCAGTCGTTAGCGGGCCGCATCCTTCTGAAGGGGTGAACCCGCTAGACATCGTGAAGAAAGTTACACACCTGGCTTTTGACGCGCTCGAAGGAGGGCAGATCCTCATTCGAACTCGCGTCACTCAGCCTGCGGGTCCCGTTCATCTTGGACGATGAGATGGCGCGCGTGGAGTCGGCGGCTCCGCGAGTCAGCACATTCGATGGTGACTTCTGCGTTCGATCGGCGTGCGCGGTCGGCGGTCGCCGCAGACGGATCGTCGGACGTTCTCAACTCCTGCTTGTTGGGTGTGCTGATGAGCGAATTGCTTCGCTGCGCACTAGCCGTGAAACCAAAGAGGAATCGGTCCACAGCCGCACCCCAGTTTTATTGAGGTTTTGGTAAGGGTTGCCGTCAGATGCCAGAAGAGGCGCGCGATAAGCAACAGACCAAATCCGTGTTAATCCGTGTTCTTCCGTGGCGAGATTTTCCGTGTCTTTCCGCGGCACCACAGTGTGTCCCCGCGCCGCGTGTGTTCACGTGAAAGCGAGGCGGAGTCGGGCCAGGCCGACTCCGCCGCGATCGTTCTTGAGTCTTAGAAAATGTACTTGCCGCCGATCTGAATGACTCTCGGTCCGCCGGTGCCCGTCCGCGCCGACGTCACGCGGCCGAACGTCGCGGCTGTCACCGAGCTGTTTGGATTGTTCAGGTTCACCCAGTTCCCGATATTGAACGCTTCCAGTCGTACCTGGAACTTTGCGCTTCGTGGACCGCGCGGTTGCGCGACATCGTTCGTCCTTTCTGGACTTGCCGGGTTCCGCGGGCAGGAAGGAAGGGGGGCCTGGAATCCGAAGTCCTCGCGTCAAGTGAGGGAAGTCGTGGACTTCACAACCCGTGATTATGTTCAAACTGAAATCGGCGTCAAACAGAGCCGCAGGACAGCGTTTCAAAACCTTGACCCTTGATCCGGCTGCATAGTACCGTTTCTAGGTTGTGACGACTGACCCGCGCCACTCAGGGCAAGGGACTTCTGTTCGTCCGGATCCATCGATCAAGAAGTGCTTTCAAAACTGTACTGATGTCGCTGCCCGCGCCTACCTCGCTCAGGAAGACTCCGCTCAATGCGCGCCATCGGGCGCTCGGCGCCCGCATGGTGGAATTTGGCGGCTGGGACATGCCGGTCGAATACTCCGGCATTGTCGACGAACACATGGCCGTGCGGACCCGTGCCGGACTGTTCGATGTCAGCCACATGGGGGAAATCGAGCTTGCCGGCCGCGACGCCCTGAAAGCGGTTCAGCACATCACGTCGAACGATGCGGCGAAACTCGCGGTCGGTCAGATCCAGTATTCGGCGTTGACGACGCCGCAGGGAACGTTCGTCGATGATGTGCTCGTGTACAAACTCGCCGATGAGCATTTCATGCTTGTCGTGAACGCCTCGAACATCATCAAGGACTTCAACTGGATCACCGGGCACATTCCGCAGGAGGCTGATGCCGTCGCGGTGAACACGAGCTCACGCTATGCGTTGCTCGCGTTGCAGGGGCCCGCCTCCAGGGATGTTCTTCAAGCGTTAACCGGCGCTGATCTGTCGAGCGTCAAGTACTACTGGTTCACCACCGGGGAAGTGGCCAACGTCGCCTGCACGATTTCACGCACCGGGTACACGGGTGAAGATGGATTCGAAGTGTTCGTACCTCCGGCGTCAGCTGAACGCGTGTGGAATGCGATTCTGACCGCCGGTCAATCAGCCGGTGTTGTTCCGGCCGGTCTCGGCGCGCGCGATACGCTTCGACTTGAAGCCGCGATGCGCCTTTACGGCAACGACATGGACGAAACGACGACCGTCGTCGAGGCTGATCTCGGGTGGATTGTCGGGTGGAAGAAGCCGGAGTTTCTGGGGCTGAACGTGCTTCAGAGTCAAAAGGCCGAGGGGCCACGGCGCAAGCTGGTTGGATTTGAAATGCTCGACCGTGCTATCGCGCGCCATGGATACGACGCCTATGTCGCCGGGGCGCAGGCAGGAACGGTAACCAGCGGAACGCAGACGCCGTTTCTCAAGAAAGCGATCGGTATGGCGTATCTGCCGACCGAGCACGCCGGCCCGGGCACCGAGTTCGAAGTCGACATTCGCGGCCGCCGCGCCAAGGCAACGGTGGTGCCGATGCCGTTTTACAAGCGTCAGAAGTAGCGCAGGCCAGGAGTCTCCGATGTATCCAGCCGACTTGAAATACACCAAAGACCATGAATGGGTCAGGATCGCAGGAGCTGAAGCCCAGGTCGGGATCACTGATTACGCGCAGAAGCAGCTTGGCGACGTGGTGTACTTGGAGCTCCCCGAAATCGGCCGCCAGATCAAGAAAGGCGAAGTCTTCGGGACGATCGAGTCCGTGAAGGCGGTGTCGGAACTTTATGCGCCGGTGAGCGGCGAAGTCACACAGGTGAACGCCTCGCTCACTCAGAAGCCGGAAGCGGTGAACAAAGATCCGCATGGATCATGGATGATCGCGGTGAAGGTCAGCGATCCAGGTGAAGCCTCGGATCTGTTCGACGCAGCGAAGTATACGGAATTGACTAAATAAGGTGCGTCCGGCCAAAGCCGGAAGCTACGAGATTGATGGTCGACGATACTCTGGGTTCCTTTCAAAGCAGGCATATTGGTCCGGACCGCGCCGCGCGCGACGAAATGCTCCGCGCGATCGGCGTGGCATCGGTCGACGAACTGATCGCACAGACGATTCCATCTGGTATTCGACTGCGCACGCCTCTCGATTTTCCCGAAGCCGAGACGGAAGCCGCATACCTTCGTCGACTGGCTCAGATCGCCGCGCGCAATGTTCCCGCCCGTTGCTACATCGGAATGGGCTACTACGATTGCGTCACGCCGAGCGTCATTCTTCGCAATGTCTTCGAGAATCCCGGCTGGTACACACCGTATACCCCATACCAGGCGGAGATCGCGCAAGGCCGGCTCGAGTCGCTGCTGAACTTTCAGACCGTCGTCAAGGATCTGACGAGCATGGACATTGCGACGGCGTCGCTCCTCGATGAAGGAACGGCTGCCGCCGAGGCGATGACGATGTTCCATCGCCTGCAGACGAGAAGAGCGCCGGCCGGGCAGGAGAGTGTGTTCCTCGTGTCGGAACGCTGCTTCCCACAGACGATTGACGTGCTGCGCGGCCGCGCGGAACCTCTCCGCATCCGTCTCGAAATCGGCGATCCCGCCACGCTGCCCATGGACAAGGCGTTCGGCCTGCTCCTCCAGTACCCCGACGATCATGGCGAGGCCGGCGATCTGCGCCCGGTGATTGAAAGAGCCCACGCCGCAGGATTACTCGTCGCCGTAGCGAGCGATCTGATGGCGCTGACGCTATTGACGCCGCCGGGAGAGATGGGGGCGGACGCGGTCGTCGGGAACTCTCAGCGATTCGGCGTCCCGCTGGGCTATGGCGGGCCTCACGCCGCTTTCTTCGCAACGCGCGAATCCTACGTGCGTCAAGCGCCAGGCCGCATCATCGGAATTTCCGTCGACGCGCGTGGCCGCCAGGCCTACCGCATGGCGCTGCAGACGCGCGAACAGCACATCCGCCGTGAGAAGGCGACGTCAAATATCTGCACGGCGCAGGCGCTCCTGGCAAACATCGCGGCCATGTATGCGGTCTTTCACGGGCCTGCGGGACTTCGCGCGATCGCCGAGCGTATTCACAGCCTGGCGACCTCGCTCGAAGCCGCGCTCGTGTCGCTCGGGTATCGTCAGTCGAATGGCGCCTATTTCGACACGCTGTGGATCGAAGGTGCAGATATCGCGGCGGTTGGTACGGCGGCAAACGCGGCGCGAATCGACTTTCGCCGCGCGAACAACGCGATCGGGATTTCACTCGACGAGACGACCAGTGTTGAAGACGTTCAGGAAATCGTCGAGGTCTTCGCCCGCGCCCAGGGCCGCGGAGGGACGGCAATCATCAAGGCGGACGCGCCATTTCGACTGAACGCGCCGCCGACACTGACGCGAACGTCCAAGTACCTCACGCATCCCGTCTTCAACTCGCATCATTCGGAAACCAAGATGATGCGATACATCCGCAGTCTCGAGCGGAGGGATGTCGGTCTCGACACGTCGATGATTCCGCTGGGCTCGTGCACGATGAAGTTGAACGCGGCGTCAGAGATGCTGCCGGTGACCTGGCCGTTGTTTTCGCGCATTCACCCGTTCGCGCCGTCAGACCGGTCGGAAGGGTATCGCCAGATCTTCACCGAGCTCGAACGTTCGCTGTGCACGATCACCGGTCTCGACGCGGTGTCACTTCAGCCCAACTCCGGGGCCCAGGGTGAGTTCGCGGGGTTGATGACGATTCGCGCCTATCATCGCGATCGCGGTCAGCCGGAACGGGACATCGTGCTCATACCGGCCTCAGCCCATGGCACCAATCCGGCGAGCGCGTCGATGGCGGGATTGAAAGTCGTCGTCGTCGCCTGCGACAGCAACGGCTACATCGTCCTCGACGATCTTCGCGCCAAGGCGGAGCAGCACAAGCAGACCCTCTCGTCGCTGATGGTCACCTATCCATCTACCTACGGCGTGTTTGAAGAAGACATCAAGGAGATCTGCCGCGTTGTGCATGACAACGGTGGCCAGGTCTACATGGACGGCGCGAACATGAACGCTCAGGTTGGGCTGACGAGCCCGGCGCAGATCGGCGCCGACGTGTGTCATCTCAATCTGCACAAGACGTTTGCCATCCCGCATGGCGGCGGCGGTCCCGGGATGGGGCCGATTGCCGTGGCGAAGCATCTGGCTCCGTATCTTCCCGGACATCCGGTGGTGAAGGTTGGCGGCACGAAGGCTATCCCCGCGATCGCCGCCGGGCCGTGGGGAAGCTCCAGTATCCTGCTGATTTCGTATGGCTACATCAGAATGCTGGGCGCGAGTGGGATGACCGAGGCTACCAGGTACGCGATCCTCAACGCGAACTACCTCAAGGCGCGGCTACAGGGGCACTACGACGTGCTCTACGCGAACCATAACGGCCGCGTCGCGCACGAGATGATCTTCGATCTGCGACCCTTCAAGCACGGCACCGGTCCATCGGTGGACGAGCAGGATGTGGCGAAGCGCTTGATGGATTACGGCTTCCACGCGCCGACCGTCTCGTTCCCCGTCGCAGGGACGATGATGATCGAGCCAACCGAGAGTGAATCGAAGGACGAACTGGATCGATTCTGCGACGCACTAATCGCGATTCGGAAAGAGATTCAAGAGATCGTCGACGGCCACGCCGATCCGGCCGACAACGTGCTGAAAAACGCGCCGCACACGGCGGAGGAAGTTACGGCAGACAACTGGACCCACCCGTATTCGCGTCAACAGGCGGCTTACCCGCTCCCGTATCTGCGAGGACACAAAGTCTGGCCGGCAGTGGCGCGGATCGACAACCCGTATGGCGATCGCAACTTGATCTGCGCCTGCCCGCCAATTGACGCATATGAAGAGGTGGGCGCGAAGTAAGGACGAGAATCAGCAGCGATATTGATCTATCGTTGCGCGCTCGAGCCTTGAAGCCGCCGGTTCATCGACATACAACGTCACGTTCGGATGGATTCGGATGATCGACGCCGGCACGAGTGCAGTAATGTCTCCTTCAACCGCAGCCTTGACGGCGAGCGCCTTTCGCGCGTCCGGCACGGTCACCAGCAGTTCCTTCGCCTTCATCATCTGACGTATTGACATCGAGATTGCGCGCGTCGGGACGTCGTCCAGGTGCGCAAACCAGCCTTCACCGACCTGTTGCCGACGGCAGGCTTCGTCGAGATTGACGAGAATGTACGGATCAGTGGTCTCGAAATCTGCCGGCGGATCGTTGAATGCGAGATGACCGTTCTCGCCGATGCCGGCAAACATGATGTCAATCGGGCGACTCGAGAGTTCACGGCCAACGTCTCGCATCACCTCCTCCGCGCGACCCGTGCCATCGAGAAAGTGATACCTGCGGATCGATGTCTTGTCGAGCAGGTTCTCACGCAGATATCGCCTGAAACTCGCGGGATGACTCTCTGGAATCCCGACGTATTCATCGAGGTGAAAGAGTTCGACCCGGGTCCAGTCGATGTCCTTCAGCGAGGTCAGTGCGCGAAGGAATTCGAGTTGTGAAGCGCCGGTCGCGGCAACGAGGCGGGCGTTACCAGCCTCATCGATGATGCGGCGAAGGCTCGCCGCGGCATGTTGTGCTGCGGCCGCGCTCATGGCGCGGCAGTCAGCTTCGAGACACAGTTTCATTTAGCCAACGAGCGCGTCTTTGCAGTACTGCACGCACTTCGCCAATTCTTTCATTCGGTCCGATCCTTCTGGCACCGGGTACTCGAATTCGATTGTGGCCTGAATCGGCCACTTGTTATCGCGAATCGTCTGAAGCACTTCCTTGATCGGCGTATTCCCCTGCCCGAAAGGCACGTTCTTGTCGTCCAGCGTCTTGTCCTTGACGTGGATGTGCGTGATCCGGTCGTGATGCTGCTTCAAAAAAGGAACCGGTGATGTCTTGTGGCCGCCGACGAAGTGACCGATGTCGAGATTGGCGCCGTTGTGCTTCGCGTAGCTGAACGCCTCTTCCCAGTGTGCCGGACCGGTGGCGGTGTGGCCGTGATAGCCGACCATCATCTGATGCTTGTCGGCGAACTGGCCGACGCGTTTCGTTTGCGCGACGTCGATCTCGCAGGAAATCGCTCGAGCTCCGAGGTTCTTCGCCAGTTCGAAGGCATAATCCAACGCATCGTCGGTGAAGTTGTAGATGCCGTCATACTTCACGATCTCGATGAGGACGCCGGCGTCGTTCCACGTCTTCCGGAACTCCTTCACCTTTGACATGGGAACACCAACACGCCACTTCCGCAGTTCCTCCGCATTCGCCTTTTGCACGGCGGGATCGGGAGCAGGAGTGCCGCGACCGCGAGCGGGAACGAGATTGGCCGGAACCCCCAAAAACGCCTCAACCGGTTGCGATCGCAGCTCAACCGCGCTGACGTTCAAGTCGATGCACTTCTGAAGGATTTCATCGCTCGTCAGCACCGGCGTCGAGCCGAAGTTGTAGGGCGCGTTCATCCCGACCTGGACACCAGCCCATTTTGAATGGGGTTTCGTGGCAGCGCGCAGCGTCGGCGAGTCGAGCAGAATTCCCGCAGGCAGTCCGGCGAGCGCCATCTTTCCAATGTCACGCCTCGTGTAGAGCATCGCGTCTCCTTCGGCGTTGACATTACTCGCACGAGCGCGCCGATGGCAAGCGCCGCCCGTCCAGCGCGCTCACGAGCGTCGATCATATGATTGCTCGCAATGAATAACGAAGCGTCCATCACGACGCTCCCTATCCTGACCACGACGGTGGGGTCGTATCCGGTGCCAGATTGGCTCGCGGCACACCCGACCGAACAGGCGCTCCTGGACGCGACACGTGTCGTATTTGACATTCAGCGGCAGGCGGGCATCGACGTGCCAACGGATGGTGAGCTCTACCGCTTTGATGTCAGCCATCCCGACACCAATGGGATGATCGAGTATTTCGTACGTCGTCTCGGCGGAATTCGATCCGATACCGGCCGTGCGGATTCGGAGGCGTTCCGTTCGAAAGCGGAGATGCGCTTCCGGAGCAGGCCTGCGGGCGTCGTCGTTGCTCCGGTGACTGAAGGATCCCTGAACCTGCCTGATGATTGCCGCCGGGCAGCGGCCGTTGCAGGACGGCCGTTCAAGTTCACGCTGACAAGCCCGTACATGCTCGCGCGGACGCTGCTGGACGAGCATTACGGCGATCGAAGAAGCCTGACGCTCGCGATTGCGGACGCGTTAGGTGCACAGGCGGCCGGTCTGCAATGCGCATGCGTGCAGGTGGACGAAGCCAATGTGCCCGGGAATCCCGCCGATGGACCGCTCGCCGCCGAAGCGATCAATCGCGTACTCGCGAATGTGCTCGTCGAGAAAGCGGTGCATTTCTGCTTTGGCAATTACGGCGGGCAGACGATCCAGCAGGGCACGTGGGCATCGCTTCTCACTTTCCTCAATAGCCTCGAGGTCGATCACCTGGTTCTGGAATTGGCGCACAGACCTGCGTCCGATCTCGACGCATTGCGGGATCTGGATTCGCGAATCGCCGTCGGGATCGGGGTGATTGACATCAAAGTCAATCACATCGAAACAGCGGAGGAAGTGGCGCGCGCGCTCGAACGAGCCGAATCAGCCCTCGGTCCCGGCCGCGTACGTTATGCGCACCCCGATTGCGGCTTCTGGATGCTGAAGCGTTCCATCGTCGACCGGAAGATCGCGGCGTTGGTGAAGGGCCGCGACCTCTATCTCGGAACAAGGTGAGCTTTTCGTGAGTGATCTCTTCACGCTCTCGCCTTTCGAGTTCTTTGTGCTGCGCACGCGGACGCGCTTTCCGTTCCGCTACGGCATCGCAAGCATGACGGAGGTCCCGCATTTGTTTGTGCGGACACAAGTGCATTCACGCTCCCGACGAGCCTCGGGACTGACAGCAGAGGGCCTGCCGCCAAAATGGTTCACGAAGAATCCGGCAACGACCTTCGAACAGGATCTGCCGGAAATGCTCGCTTCGGTAGTCCATGCCACCGAACTTGCGGAAGCCGTCGCCTCGCGGCCTGTGTCTTTTTTCGATCTCTGGCGCGAGGTGCATCGATTGCACATGGCGTGGGCCGATGCCCGAGCGCTCGCACCTCTTGTGGCTGAACTCGGCGTCGCCCTGGTCGAGCGAGCCGTTCTGGATGGTCTGTGCCGCCTCCTTGCCGAACCGCTCCATCGTGTGCTTTCGCAGAATCGATTAGGACTGAAGCTCGGTGAGATCTACACCGACCTGCAGGGGCACGACCTGCGGACGCTGCTTCCTGAGAGCCCGCTCGAATCCTGCTTTGTGCGCCACACCATCGGGCTCGGAGATGCGCTATCGGTGGGAGAGCTGGTCGCTGAGGATCGGGTGAATGACGGGCTCCCGCAAGATCTGGAAACCTCAATTCGCGCATACGGGCTGCGTTACTTCAAGATCAAGTTGAGCGGCATGCCCGAACGCGATCTTCCTCGCCTCACAGACCTCGCACACATACTCGATCGAGAAACCGGCGGACAGTTCTTCGTGACGGTGGATGGCAATGAGAACTTCATAAGCTTTGGCGAGTTCAAGGATTTATGGGATCGGATCGCGACACGCGACGCGCTCAAGGAGTTGTCGCGACAAACGATCGTCGTCGAACAACCAGTGCACCGGGATCGCGCCTTGCTGGAGAGCACACGCGAGGAACTGAGCGAGTGGCCCGACCGTCCGCCACTGATCATCGACGAATCTGATGGCGCGATCGGCGATGTACCGCGCGCACTCGATCTTGGGTACGCGGGTGCGAGCTACAAGAACTGCAAGGGAATCGTAAAGGGCTTAGCGAATGCATGCCTGCTCGCCGCGCGACGCCTCAGTGGCAAGGCGGGAGTCTTGACCGGCGAGGACCTCTGCAACCTCGGTCCGATAGCGGTTCAGCAGGATCTCGCGATGATGGCTGTCCTCGGGGTCGATCACGTCGAACGCAACGGCCACCACTATTACCGAGGCCTGTCGATGATGCCGGATGATTGGCAGGATGCTGTTCTGCGAACCCATGGCGATTTCTACACACGCCACGAGAGCGGGTTCGTGCACCTGTACATTGAAGAGGGCAGAGTAAGTCTCCGATCGCTGAACAGGGCGCCTTTCGGCGTGGAGCCCCAGCTCGACGTGACCGGGTTCGCGCCGCTGGAAAGGACCCAACTCGCGCGCATATGATCAGAGAAATGCACGCCACTACACCGTCCAGGAATCGATCGTTCCCCATCGTTGTTCTCGTCATCGCGGGCCTCGTCGTTACCGGTTATGCCTCTCAGACAGGCAAGCCATGGCCACCGGGAGTGCAGCAGGTGTCCGACGAGTCACCAGTGCTGTCGCCCGAAGACGAGATGAAAACGTTCTTCATGCCGCCTGGGTATCGTGTCGAGCTGGTTGCGAGCGAGCCCATGGTGGAGGAGCCGATCCTCATCGACTGGGATCCCGACGGTCGCCTGTGGGTGATTGAGGAACGCGGCTACATGCAGGACCTGCCCGCGACCAACGAGCGCGACCCGATCGGACGCATCAGCGTGCTCGAGGACACGAACAACGACGGCAAGATGGACAAGAAGACGGTCTTCATCGACGGACTCGTCCTGCCGCGTGCCCTCAAGGTTCTCGATCGCGGCGTCCTGATCGGCGAGCCTCCCCATCTCTGGCTGGCTCGCGACACGAATGGAGATTTGAAGGCGGACACGAAGGAGCTGATAGTCGATACCTACGGACAGGAGCTCGGGAACATCGAGCACAACGCGAACGGCCTGACCTGGGCGCTCGACAACTGGATGTACACGGCTGAGCACAACGGCTATCTGCGCTTGAAGGACGGCAAATTCGATTATCAGCCCACACTTGCGCGCGGCCAGTGGGGTGCGACGCAGGACGATGCGGGCCGTATTTATCGGAATACCAACGAGGCTGCGCTGTTCGTCGATCTGTTGCCGGCGCGTTACTTCACTCGTAACGCCAACCTCGTGCGCACGCGCGGATTGTATGAGTCGTTGCAAAACGAAGAAGTAAACCGCGTGTGGCCGGTGCGTCCGACGCGAGCAGTCAATCGCGGATACCAGGACGGCATTCTGCGGCCTGACGGGACCCTGGCGCACTTCACCGCGGTCTGCGCCCCCACGGTTTACCGGGGCGACCGGCTACCGGCCGAACTGTCTGGCAACGTGTTCGTTGCTGAACCGGCGGCGAACCTCGTGAGCCGGATCATCATCAGCGACGACGGGACGACCCTGCGCTCGAAGAAGGCGTATCCCGACGCCGAGTTCCTGGCGTCGACTGACGAACGCTTTCGGCCGGTGTATCTCTCATCCGCACCCGACGGCACGCTCTATGTCGTCGATGCCTATCACGGGATCATCCAACACAAGGGATTCATCACAGAGTATCTGCGCGATCAGATCCTGTCACGCAAGCTCGATCGTCCGAGCGGGCACGGGCGCATCTTCCGAATCGTGCACGACACCACCCGTCGCGACCAACAGCCCGCTTTATCGAAAGCCACACCCGCGCAGCTGGTCGACGCGCTGTCGCATCCCAACGGATGGTGGCGCGACACGGCGCAACGGCTGCTTGTCGAGCGAGGCGATCGATCGATCGCGAAGGCGCTCGCCGACAAAGCCGAGCGCGCGACCGACTGGCGCACGCGCCTTCACGCGCTCTGGACGCTCGATGGTCTCGACGCCATAGAGCCGGCGATGGTGACGCGCGCGCTCGACGACGCGTCACGCGAAGTGCGAGTGTCGGCGCTGCAGTTGTCTGAACGATGGCTGGCGCAGCCGAATCATCCGGTTCAGGCCGCTGTGTTGAAGCGAACCGCAGATGCTGACTGGGCCGTGCGCCGTCAGCTTGCCGCGACACTTGGCGTCTTCCCTCCGAACTCGGCAGGGGAGACGGCACTCGTCGCCTTGCTCGAGCGCTCTGGCGATGATCCGATTCTGGTTGATGCCGCGCTGACCGGTCTGTCTGGTCGAGAGTCAGCCGTGTTGCAACGGCTGCTCGAGTCGGCCACCGAAACGCCGCAGAAGTCTGCGGTGGTCACGACGCTGGCCGCAACGATCGTGAAAGGCGGCCAGGACAAAGCCGTCCAGGATCTTCTGCATAGCATCGCCGAAGAGTCACGCCCGGCATGGCAACGTGGCGCGCTGATCGCCGGCGTCGAAGCGGTTCTGGCGGGTGCCGCGCTTCCGGGAGCGGCACCTGGCCGAGGTGGGGCGAATGCCGCCGCGGCCAACGGTACGGCGCCGGGTGCCCGCGGTGGTCCGGGTGGCGCGCGGGCGTTTCCTGATGATCCTGGCACCGCGCGCGGCGGAGGTGCAGGCGGCGGTGCTGGTGGAGGACGAGGCGGACGCGGCGGTGCCGGATCGTCACTCGCATTGTCGCGTGAACCGGCCGAGTTCTCGGCACTCGCGAAGGGGAATAGCGATCTCGCGACACGCGCTAGTACGCTCCTCGCGCGAATGAACTGGCCCGGCAAGCCACCCGCCGCCGGAGCACCTGCGCCTCTGGCGCCTCTCACAGCAGAACAACAGAAGCTGTCTGAGGCCGGTCAAACGCTCTTCAATAGTCTGTGCATGGCGTGTCACGGCGACGATGGAAAGGGTCGCGACAAGCTCGGTCCGAGCCTGATTGGATCCCAGTTCGCTCTTGCGGCGCCCGAGGTTCCGATCCGAATCCTGCTCCAGGGCAAAGAAGGCACTGTCGGTCTCATGCCTCCGCTAGGCGCGACGCTGACCGACGATCAGATTGCAGGCGCGCTGACGTACATCCGTCGTCAGTGGGGCAATGCGGCCGGCCCGGTAGATCCAGGTACGGTCAAGGCCGTGCGGACTGCAACGGCTGATCGGACCCGCCCGTGGACCAACGATGAACTGACTGCTCTCGCTGGTGGGCGAGGCGGGCCAGGCGCGAGGTGACTGCCGCCGCTGCGTTCTTCGACCTGCAGGTGAACGGCTATGCCGGCGTCGACTTCAATCAAGATGACCTCGACGCCGACCAGTTGCATTGTGCGTGCGAACGCCTCGAGGAGGATGGCGTCGCCGGTTTTCTCGCCACGATCATCACCGACGATCTTGCGGCGATGTGCCGTCGCCTTTCGCGGCTGGCGGAGTTACGAGAGATCGATCCGCTGGCGAAGCGCGTGATCGCCGGCGTTCATATTGAAGGGCCATTTCTCAACAACCGCGACGGCTATCGTGGCGCACATCCACTCGACGCGATTCGCCCAGCCGATGCGGATTCGATGACGCGGCTGCTCGACGCTGCTCGCGGCCTGACCCGCGTCGTGACGTTGGCGCCGGAATGCGATCCGGGATTCGCAGCGACGCGCATTCTCGCGTCCCGCGGCATTGTCGTTTCGGCAGGACACACCGATGCGACGCTCGAGCAACTGCGTCGCGCCATTGATGCCGGACTCTCGATGTTCACGCACGTGGGCAATGGCTGCCCCATGCAGATGAACAGGCACGACAACATCATCCAGCGGGCTCTCTCGCTTGCCAATGAGTTGTGGTTGTGCTTCATCGCCGATGGCGCGCATATCCCGTTTGTCGCCTTGGGAAACTACCTGAAGCTGGCTCGCGAAGACCGGGCCATCGTCGTGACCGATGCGATTGCACCTGCTGGGCTTGGGCCAGGGCGCTACCGATTTGGCCGATGGGATCTCGAAATCGGTGAGGACATGGTGGCCCGCGCACCGGATCGTTCGCATCTGGTCGGATCGGGCATTACGATGAAGCAGAATGCCGAGAATCTTCTTCGGCGTGTTGGGCTTCCCGAACAGGTGGTTCGCAAACTGACACTCGAGAATCCCCGCATCGCGATTGGTGCGTGAAGCGCGGTTGACACAGGGTACGATGTTTCAGAGAATCGCCGCGCCCGGCGATTTCAGCGTCCGACAAGGCTTTTCAATGCATACTCCCGCAGCGGCTCGAGATTCACAGGCCACTCGCGTTTTTGAAGGCGTCACGCCATACCACTGGCTCGTGGTCATCATCGCGTCTGCCGGCTGGTTGTTCGACTGCATGGATCAGCGGCTCTTCATTCTCGGGCGCGAGTCGGCGCTCAGAGAGCTGATGGCCGGCGATCCGGCAGCGGTCAGAACGCACATCGGCTACGCGACCACGTCGATGATTCTCGGCTGGGCGACCGGCGGAATCATTTTCGGGATGATGAGCGACAAGATCGGCCGGGTGAAAACCATGGTCGCGACGCTGCTCGTCTATTCCGGGTTTACCGGGTTGTCGGGGCTGGCCAACAGTTGGGTCGATTTCACGATTTATCGGTTCCTTGCCGGCATCGGTATCGGCGGAATGTTTGGCGCGGCGACGACGCTTGTGGCCGAGAGTGTGCCGGCCGGGTTCAGGGCGATGGCTCTTGGATCGCTGCAGGCATTATCAGCACTGGGCAACATCATCGGCTCGTTGCTCAGCCTGCAGATTCCTCCCGGCTCTCACAATTTTGTCAACGACTACGCAGGCTGGCGGGTACTCTTCTTCGTCGGCATCGTCCCTGCGCTGCTCGTCGTTCCGATCATCTTCGTGCTCAAGGAACCCGAGTCGTGGCTGAAAGCGAAGGCAGACGCCCGTGCCGGCATCGGACACAAGAACGTCGGATCGCCAGCGGAACTGTTTCGGGATCCACGATGGCGACGGAACACGATCGTCGGTCTGTTTCTCGGTGTGTCCGGGATGATTGGGCTCTGGGGTATCGGGTTCTTCTCGCCTGAACTGATCTCGACCGCGCTCAGGGGCGCGCCCCAGGACGTCGTCGACACCGTGCGCGGGTGGGGTACCGCCTTCCAGGATGTCGGATCATTCCTGGGCATGATCACCTTCACGATGATTGCGGCATTCCTCAGTCGTCGGCTCGCGTTTCTGCTCGCGCTTCTCCTGAGCATGTTCGTGACGATGTTCGTATTCCGATCGCTGAATTCGGCGAGCGATGCGTACTGGATGCTGCCGATGATGGGATTCGCGCAGCTGGCGGTCTTTGCGGGCTACTCGATCTACTTCCCGGAGTTGTTCCCGACGAGGCTGCGCGGGACGGGCGTCGGCTTCTGTTACAACACCGTGAGATATCTCGCTGCCCCAGCACCGACGCTGATGGGCTATCTCGCCACGCTGATGACGTTCCGCTCCGCCGCAGTGCTGATGTCGACGATTTATCTGGTCGGTGTAGTCGCGTTGATTTGGGCGCCCGAGACCAAAGGCAAGCCGCTTCCAGAAGGATAGCCACGGATCAAACGGATTACACAGACCACGGAAAAACACGGATTAACACGGAAAAACACGGAAAGTGACTGAAATGAATCGCCGCGATTTTCTGATTGTCACTGGGTCGACCATTGCCGCCGCGCCGATTGCGGCACAGCAACCCTCGGCTCCGAGTGCCGCACCGTCACCGTCAACCAAGAAAGCTCGCTTCCGCACAGGCCTGGTGGCGTACTCGTATCGCCGGGCGCTCGAGTCGAAGGCGATGACCTACGAGGATCTCATCAACATCGCTGTCGACACGGGGACCGACGGTATCGACATGACCGTCTACTGGCTGCCGGCCACGACCGACGACGTGCTGCTGCCGATCCGCCGCGCCGCGTGGAGAAGTCGCGTCGAGATCTACAGCATCGGCACGCGTGTGCGTCTGGCGCAGCCGACGGCGGAGCTTCGCGAGAAAGAACTCATCGAGCTGCGCAAGTGGGTCGACGTCGCACAGAAGATGGGAGCGACCCACATGCGCGTGTTTGGCGGTGCGAAGCCAGCAGATGCCACGCTCGAACAAGCCGTTGGAATGGCGATCGAGACGCTGAAGCGTGGCGCAGAGTACGCCGGAGCCCGCGGCGTCATTCTTGGTGTCGAGGACGACGGCGGGATCACAGACTTCGCGAAGGAAACGATTCAGATCGTTGCCGGCGCTGATTCACCGTACGCCGGAATGAATCTCGACATCGGCAACTTCCGGCCGCCGAAGGTCTACGAGCAGGTCGAGATGTCCATTCCGTACGCGGTGAGCACGCATATCAAGACGACGCTTGCGCAGGACGACGGCAAGACGAGGGCGCCGTACGATTGGGAACGGGTGTTCACCATGTTCGCGCGACATGGCTACCGCGGCTACATGGGGCTCGAATACGAGGCGGAAGAGGATCCCAAAACCGCTGTACCCAGATATCTAAAGCAGCTGAAGGAACTTGCTCAGAAGCACTCTGCCTGAGCGCCGAGGGAGGCAGCTCCTGGAGGACAGGACGTGACCACGTTTCCAATTGCGGCAATCACCGACGAATTCTCTCTCGATCTCGACACGGCTCTCGATGCCATGGCGAAGATCGGGATGACCGGCGCTGAACTGCGGCTGATCGGCGACCGCAACATGATCGATCTCAGTGATGCGGAGGTCGCCGACGTTCGTCGTCGCGTCGAGGGCCGCGGCATGCGCGTGTTGAGCATTGCGTCGCCAGTCCTGAAGTGCGTGCTTCCAGATGCCCCGCCGGTTGACGAGCGGCTGGAGCAGGATGTGTTTGGCTCCGCATATACCATCGGCGATCAGCCCCGCCTGTCGAAGCGGGCGTTTGAAATTGCTGAAATGACAGGGGCCAGGATCATCCGCGTGTTTTCGTATTGGCGGACAACCGATCCAGAACGGTGTGTCGATCAAATCGTCGCGGCGCTGAAGGACCTCGCGGATCGAGCCGCCGAGCGAGGCTTGATTATCGGGCTCGAGAACGAGCAGGCCTGCAACGCCGGAACGGGCGCCGAAACGGGCCGCGTGCTGGCGGCTCTGGATCACCCGGCGCTCAAGGCGATCTGGGACCCTGCCAATGCGTCGATCCTGGGCGAGATACCGTTCCCCGATGGTTACTCGAAGGTGCCCGCCTCACGCATTGTGCACGTCCACGCGAAGGACTGCGTGGTTTCCGATTACAAGCCGACGTGGGGACCGCTCGGTGAGATGGGTATCGACTGGAGGGGGCAGCTTGCGGCGCTGAAACGTGATGGATACCAGGGCGCCATCAGTCTCGAAACCCACTGGCGCGGATCCGATGGCGATCGGCTGAAGGCCAGCATCATCTGCGGCGAGAACCTGCGAGAGTTGGTCGCCGAGACGCAGAACCAACCGGCCTAACGCCGGCCTTCGACCAGCGCCTGCGTGAGCGCGTAGGCGCGGCGGCGGTACGCGTCGAGGAGCTTCTTCGTGACCGGGCCGGGCTTGCCGTTTCCGACAGGGCGATTGTCGATCTGGGTGACCGGGCTCAGCTCTTTCGTCGTGCTGGTAATGAACGCTTCGTCCGCTGAGTCGAGATCAGCGGGGACGAGCGTTTCGTAGCGAACATCGACGCCCGCCTCATCTCCGACCTCGAACAGAAAATTGCGCGTCAGCCCCTCGAGCAATCCGGCGTCGTTCCGCGGCGTCAACGCGGCGCCGCCGCGGACGATGAAGAAGTTCGACTGCGAGCATTCGGAGAGTTCGCCGCGATAGTTGCACATCAGGCCCTCGTCGGCGCCGCGGCGATGTGCTTCCTGCATGGCCAGCGCGTTATTGAGCAGGTTGTTGGCCTTGATGACTGGATTTACGGAGCCGGGATGATTGCGGAGGATTGGCACGAGCGCAACCTTGATCCCGTCGGCGAGGACGCGCGCCGGCACTTCCTCGAGCGGTTTGACGATGATCACGAGCGAGGGGACCGGCGTTGATTGCAGGTCGTAGGTCAGCTCGCCGACCCCGCGTGTCAGCAGCACACGAATGTAGGCTTCCTGAAGCGGTCCCGCCGCCGCCATCGTGTCGCCGATCCATGAGGCCAGCTCGTCATCGCTGAAGGGAACCGCGAGCTGCAGGTAGCCGGCGGACGCGCGCAGGCGACGAACGTGTCGATCATAGAGAAACGGCACACGATTGTACGTGCGCAGCGTTTCATACACGCCCTCGCCGTACAGAAATCCGTGATCGTAAACCGGAACCGTCGCCGCTTCGGCGCGCGCAATACGACCGTTGACGTAGACAGCACCACGTAGGGACATTGGAATATGAGCGTGCGTTTCGGGAGCGTGACCTTCGTTCTCTCCGTCACCTCCGAAGCTCGCGTTGAAAAAGTCTAGCACAAGCGGTACGCTCCTTTTCGATGCGCGTGCTCAACACCCAACAGATGCGCGAAGCGGATCGCCGCACGATCGACGAAGTCGGGATTCCCTCGATCGTCCTGATGGAGAACGCCGGCCGTCAGGCGGTCGCCGCGATGGAAGCCGCGTTCGAAGAACTCTCGACCATGCACGTCGGCGTGCTGTGCGGGCGAGGCAACAATGGCGGCGACGGGTTTGTCGTGGCGCGGACGCTGATTCAGCGCGGCGTCGAGACGTCAGTGTTTCTCCTCGGCAGCGTCGGCGATGTTCGTGGCGACGCACGCACCAATCTGGAGGTGCTCGGTCGCATCGGATTGACGGTTGTCGAGCTCTCGAATGCGCAGGAGTGGGAACTGCACTTCAGCGAGCTCTCGCGCTGCGAGTTGCTCGTCGATGCCATTCTCGGCACCGGGTTTCACGGACAGTTGAGCGGCCTGCTCGAGACGGTCGTTGCCGACATCAACGGGCTCGGCGTGCCAATCGTGGCGATCGATCTTCCGACCGGTCTCTCCGCCGACACGTCGGAGGTCGGCGGCGAGGCGATCGAGGCATCGATGACGATTACGCTTGCCGCGCCGAAAATTCCGCTGATTCTTCCTCCTGCCGACACCTACAGCGGCGATCTGGTGATCGCCGATATCGGGATTCCGTTTCCCATCCTCGATGATGTCGAAGGACCGTACATCGAGATTCTGACGCGCGAACGAATGCGCGACCTGGTTCCGGCGCGAGCGGCTGATTCTCACAAAGGAGATTTCGGCCGGGTGATGGTTATCGCGGGATCGGTTGGCCGAACCGGCGCCGCACATCTTGCCGCGCTCGGTGCCCTGCGTTCGGGCGCGGGGTTGGTCACCGTGGCGACGCCGCGATCGTGTTTGCCGATTGTCGCCGCGATGGCACCGGAGTACATGACGGAGGGACTCGAAGAAACCGCTGCCGGGACGATTGATTTCGCCGCGCTCGATCGGGTCCTCGACTTCAAAGCCGACGTCATCGCCGTTGGCCCTGGCCTCGGCCAGTCTCCAGGGACCGCGGCGTTCGTGCATGGCCTGGTCGAACGTGCGGGTGTTCCGCTGATTCTCGACGCCGACGCGTTGAACGCGTTCATCGGTGATCCGGAGCGGCTGCTCGGGCGCGACGGGGTGGATGTCGTGATTACCCCGCATCCGGGTGAGATGGCGCGCTTACTCAATGTCAGCATCGAAGCAGTGCAGCACGATCGACTGCGCCACGCGACCGAGTTCGCCGCGTCGCATCGTGTTCACGTCGTGCTCAAGGGCCATCGCACGATCATCGCCGGTCCGGATAACCGGGCCTTTATCAATTTGACTGGCAACGCCGGAATGGCCACCGGTGGAACCGGCGATCTGCTCACCGGCATGATCGCCGCCTGGTTCGGCCAGCTCCTCGATGCCGAGGCGGCGTGCAAGCTGGCGGTCTATCTGCACGGCACCGCGGGTGATCTTGCCGAGGCTGACGAGGGGGATGTGGCGCTCGTGGCCGGGGATCTGGCCGACCGTCTCGGTGATGCCGTCCTCGAACTCACGGCCCGCCGTCGTCAGAAACGACAGCCGGAGTAGCGTTCGCCTCGTGGCCGAGCCTCAGATTCTCATCACCAGCAGCGAAGACGAAACATCGCAGTCAGGGGAGCGATTTGCCGCGCGCTTGGAGGCCGGCGATGTCGTGCT
>Ga0310884_10000021_pt1 | contig 24961 bp, 24 predicted proteins | sample T60D1metaG_FD_203446 | JGI IMG/M metagenome (GOLD analysis project Ga0310884, IMG submission 203446) | Lab incubated soil microbial communities from West Virginia University Organic Research Farm, Morgantown, WV, United States - T60D1 | ecosystem: Environmental > Terrestrial > Soil >...
GTGTTGTGGTGGCTTTTGAGACTCTCCTTGCAGGGGTCGCGATTGTAGAGGCCATCCTGGATGTTGTTGCGATTCTCTTGGGTGACAAAAATAGCTGAATATTTTTCAATGGTTCCAAGATGAGTTGCAAGTGTGCACTTGGAGTTTTCGTTTATACACAAGTTGCTAATGTTGCTGACATGTACTTCAAGAGTGTGGATAGTGTACCTATCGCTGTTACCATTCCTGGTATTCAAAAATATCATCCTATTATGATCAATGAACGGAAAACAATATAGGCCTTGAAATGAATACAGACTTGATTTGCTCGATCAGATAACAACTCTGCCTTAATGAATATTACTAGCAGGGTGCATGAATTAGTTATGAGTTATGAGCGTGATCGACGGACAAATTTTTTCGCTAATGTGTTGCGTTTCCCCGGAGCAATTGATATTCTTCACTGAGAATTTTTTATTGCAAAATGTGTTGGTTAATTTTTAAAATATTAAGTGCTGCCTCAGCATTTAAAAGAGGTGGAATTATGCTATGACTTTGAGAACTTTTTCGTACGGCATATATAATATCAGAAGAACGTGCCTCTGGATAGAGGGACCAAAGGAGAGCTATAGTTCCTGAAACGAGTGCAGCTGATACACTTGTTCCCTGACAATAACCATAGGCACCATTGGGAAAAGTACATGCCAAGTTTATACCTGGCGCCAGTATGCCATTTTTTCCTATTCCTTTTCCGAAATTAGCGAAATATAGAGGGATTCCGTTATGATCGCATGATGAAACTGGTATAATCCATTCGTTATTTAGAAGTGATGAACTCCCAATTTGTCCTTGATTCCCAGCAGAGATAACAATGACAACCCCCTTCTCTCTAGCATAAGTATAAGATTCTTCTAATCTAGTCGGTATACTAAGATGATACTTTAATCCTAAACTGAGATTAATGATTCTTGCTCCAGCATCAACCGTTTCTCTGATGGCATCAGCGAGCTCATCGATATCTGGCTCCTTAGTGTAAATTTTTCCTTCACAAAAAATTGGAAACAATGCAAATCTACATGATGGGCAAAGAGAAAGCGATGGAAGACCCCTTCGAGCCGCTAATATGCCTGCTATCGAGGTACCATGTGTACAGGCTACGTTGTTGGTGCTTGCACATGCAATTGGACGAGATGAACTTACCTGTATAAAGTTTGTTCCTTCAAATGCATGGTGTTTCATGTCCACCGGACCATCTATTATTCCAATAATTATCTGAGGATTCCCAGACGTTTTTTTCATAAGTCGTTCTAGCTTTAGCAAACGCAAAGGATCCAATTGCTTTCATAGCAAAAAGACAGAAAGATAAACTTTGAATTATTGACTTAATTATTCATGAACTCCAATGATTGAGAGTTAAATGGAAAGAAATAATTTTGCTATTCTGGAGATTCAGGAAATTAGGTAATTCGTCATTCTATCATCTAATTGGTATTTTTCATAAAAATAACGATTTCATGAGAAGCAAAATGTTTTTTTCAGTCTTGGCTGATTGCTTTCTCGTCCTTAGGGTTGGAAGCGTCAAATCATATTGAATCCTAAAGCGAATAGTACGAAGAGAATCCACTCACCAGAAAAGGAAACTGACCTGTGACATCTACCTTAATAGAGTACCTTTCTAACAGACCTCCTGGTAATTTTGATCTATAATCAAAAACTACTTCGGCTATTTTTCGCGTACCAACATCCTTTACCGGAAGGGAACTAATATTTTCTAACATTAGAGATCTATGTTGTAATTTAGCTGATTCAATATAGATCGAACTTGCTCTAATAATCAGGTAATTAACAGCGCGTTGTTCGTCCGTGGCGCCCTCATTATGTGCAGCCTCTAACATTTTTTCAAAAATATTATCAATATATTTTTCAAAACTGTCTTTTGGTACTCCTAACTTGTTATTCCACTCTTGCTTAATCCTTTTGACTATATCTTGTACCTTATATGTGGAAACCTGATCGAGATCAGCTAACGGTAGTACAAGATTTCCACACATGCCTGGGGGAGAAATTGGTCCTTTCTTCCCTATGATTAGATCGACCGTGGGCTCTTGGATCAATTTCTTTCTGAAGTCCCTCGCCGCAGACGTGAGGGTGTTTATAAGTCCATCTAACAGCGTCGCAGTACTAGGAATCAGAATATAAACTTCCATCCTGTCCAGAGTAAAGATCCAACACAGTTTTGTTGCAAGGTAATAAAATTCTGATTTATTATCGTCCGATAACAATTTGGCAAGTGCCTCGGATTCCCACATGTCAGCAGGGATATCCGCACGAAATCTTGCCTGGTTGACTTCGTTTTTAACTGAATCGTTAGGATAAATATAAGAAACTCTTCCAAGGGCATAAATGAAAGTGGTAGGAACTGATTTCATTTTACAGGCAAGACATTGTTCGCCGTGTTCATCGCCTGAAGCAGGATTTAAGGAATCGATCGTATCAATATTTTGGGTATAAGGTTGTGGGACCGTATTATCTAGAACTTCTTTTGATTTATTTTCAGCGTCAGCCGATTCTTTATGTAACGTTTCACTCGGTTGGTTAGCTTCCATTAACCTCTCACCCTGCACATATTACAGGATTCGGCATAACATTCATTAACACAATCATCATCGTTACCGCATCTAGCTCGACATTGATAGATACACGACTCGCATCCATACCAATCCTGCGTATGCAATATGTTTAATTCTCTGTTTTTCCGACGGATGAAACAGGCGTCCGCAAAAATCCTATCCAATTTATTAAATGTCAAGAGAAGAAATTTAAAAACATTGCTATTGTCTCAAAAAGCTATGCACATAAGTTCGAGCGTTATATGAGCATGAATGTTATCAATAAATAGACTTACTGTTCGTTGAAAATGATGAGCCCATCAAAATTTCTTGAAACTAATCATATACTTTGATCCTTATGCTTAACCTATAATTAGCTCTTCCAACTTTAACCAAGGACTGTCTTTTCTAGGGAGATCTAAAAATAACTATCTGACAGATGGGCAACTTATTTTCAATGGGTGTAGATACTGACCTATAGAAACGTAAATTTAACTACTTGGAAAATTGATGACCAGAACATCGACATAATATGGTTATGATTCCAATATCTTTATAAGATGCGGTAGTCAGCATAACCTATGGCTGATTTCAAGACTACGAATTGGTGTGCTGAAGTAGTACTTGAAATGCAATCCATGAACAAAATAACTCCTTCGCTTAGACGGCCTAACCCAGCTTGCCTCAAACTATGTTATGAACAATGTGGCAAAGACTACGAGTGCGTGGCAGATTGCGCGAGTATGTGCTAGTGCACTTCTGGATTAATACATATCTAGAACGTCGAGTCTAGTAAACTATAGTGGTAACAGCAGCTGTTACACCGATTCTATGGACCTGTTGAAATCAATGTTAAGTATCATAGCTATCGATCGTTACCTTTTTAGTATATAAAGAACCGCCAGAGCTCTTCTAATCCCGGGTACTAATGAGTAAATCAGGATCAAAAGACATCAAAAAAAATAGTATTATTAATTTTGATTCGTAGCGCCTTAGCCTTATGAAAGGTCTTCTGACATAATATTTATAAGAATCACCAACTAGCATTTAGTGTGGGTAATTTGAAGAATACAAATTGGTGCGCAGAGACAGTCTTTCAGAGGGGTCAATCCCTAATTGAAATAATTCCTTCAATGAAGGATGTAGACCCGCTAACTTGTCTTACCAGATGTATGAATAATTGTGAAAGCGCGAGCTGCTGGAACCGTTGTAAGTACATCTGTGACATTAAGGAATAAACCCGACTCAACTTTTGGCTCTGGATTTATATTTTCATTAGAAAATAAAGTATGCGTTAAATTGATAATATTTTTACCGCTTTTGATAATAAAGTATAATGATAAAGTAATATGTAAAAATTCTTCATACGATATTGAGAGAAAACGCAACTATTTTTATTTGAAACGATAGAAGCACAAAAATTATTAATTGTCGAAGAGCTTTTAGAAGATATATAAATTCAGCAATAATGATACCAGAGTTCGCAAGCGTTGTCGTCTCCTTCTTGACAACGAATTCTGTAAACTCCACATTTTGTTATGGTTAATTCGCCGAGTTCAGCTCGCAACTGCTGAGCACTGATCCTGTTAAATTCCGTAATTGTGCGAGAACGGCGGTAATTAACTCTATCATGGCAGAACAGAGTGGACAAAGCTGTCTCTGCTGAAAAATTTAACAAATGTTTAGTCAATATATGTCCCATCACTCCATTAATAAAATTATCTAAGTATTGTTAATTTTTGTTACAAAATGATCAAGCTTTACCACAGAAATTACCACACTATTAGAATATCACGACACTATTAGGATATTTAAACTAGTGAAAGGCTTCCTATTTACAGTAATAATATCTATTTGCGCAGTTCCGGGTAAATAATATCTTTTCTTCTACTGGATTGGTAATTTATTTTGACTGCTGTGAAGTATTTTCGAGTTAGCTTTTGCATATCAGTGTGTTCAGTATATACAGCTTTTTAGGGTTCTATTCTCAATCTTCCTAAAAAAATATTCTTTCATGATTGATTTTATCTTGAAGAATTAAAGCTGGATCCAACAGGATTCACATCTGCTTGGTCCCATCTTGTACATGGGTTCATGTTCTTTCATAGATATCAAATTAGTAATACCGTACTCGTTCCGTCGGTATCCGCGACGCTATCGGTTCTAAAATGGGATTCTGATATAGGAATGAACAACAAAGTTTAAAGTATTAGTGCTACTACTATTCAATTAGTTTTCCACAATAGACTTGTGCTCGGAGTGTTACGCTTTGTGTTGGATCATCATTATAAGCGTTGACCCTCCACTTTTCTTTACCTCCTTCTAATTTGACAATTTGTACATCCTTGGCCCTCACACCAGGAGATGATGAACCATAACCTCCACCAGTTATACTCTCATCCGATTGACAAAATGCATCACTAGAACTTAGTTTTCCAGGAGGAATTGTGACCGTGTTACCAAACCTTTTAGTTATTAATAACTGGGGACTGTCTATAGCCGGATTGGGCGCTGGAGTAGGATTTGGACCTGGCCCAGCTTTACTGCCGTATGAAGATGAAACGAAGGCTTGGGTACCAAGTAAAAAGACAGCCAAGCCAACGATTAACAAAATTGTTTTTTCCACTGAAGAGAAGTCAACTATATCATTCTTAAAGTTTTTCTGGAAATGGGACAGTTGATAAATTGGATCAAAATATATGACTCTGGATAGATAATAATTGATACTTATTCTCCGATAAGTGATCACAGAATCATTAAATTTCATATAAGATCAAAAATTAATAAAGTATCGATGAGATATTTGAACTAATTTTGAACTAAGCTCTAAAAATTCTCCTCGCGATCAGCAAATTCACATTCGTCGGGATACGATTGAATATTCATACGGACCATTATTAGAAATTCTACTATCTTGCCTTATGCATTAGGAATCATTTTTCAGACAAAATTTAGATCTGTTGAATTAGATAGACGAAATAGGCAGAAATCTATAATAGCAATGAAACAATCCTCCAATCTATAATGATACTCATTCTATATATTAAAAGAAGTGACAAAAATACAGTCATGTCCTTTATTTTGGCATGTATGCTTTTGTTCCCTCTTATAACTTTACCATCTCCAACAACACAAACAACAATAATGGCAAACTATGCATATGCACAAATTTCAAGTAACGATGATGAAGATTCTTACTACTCAATTACAGTGATCTCTGATGGAGATTCACCTGGGGTAATCAAAAAGAATGCTACGCTAACAAGGAATCAAGATAATAACACTAATAAAATGACGGAGTTTGAATCTACATCAAATAATGCAATCGTTTCTTCTAAGAGCCAGTTTAAAAATGAAACGGGCTTTTCATCCAATACCACTACTGCCGACATTACCAGTGGTAACAATGATGCAGCCCTGGCGGCTACTGGTGTAACTGGTGATTTTAATGGGGACGGATTTGACGATAAGGCCATAGGAGCGAGCGGTGAAGAATTTGGTTCTTCAAATACTACAGGTGCAGTCCATGTCATCTACGGTTCTTCAGGCGGTCTGTCAGCTACGGCTGTCATAGCAGACCAGATGTGGACACAGGATTCTGCCGGAATAGAAGGCATTGCTGAAGACTGGGATTACTTCGGTGTAACAATTTCCTCAGGTGATTACAACGGCGATGGATTTGATGACTTATCAATTGGGGTGTATGGGGAAGATATTGATCTTGCGGTTGCGTCGATTGAAAATTTTGATGTGAGTATCAATTCCGCTGTTATTGCAAAGGACACGGGTGTTGTCCAGGTCATATATGGATCTCCAGCTGGTCTGTCAGCCACTGCTGTACTGCCAGATCAAGTTTGGATTCAGGGTTTTGCAGATATAGCAGATTTTTCTGAAAACTATGACGGCTTCGGAACGCGGCTGTCTTCGGGCGACTACAATGGTGATGGACATGATGACCTAGCTATTGGGGCACAGTATGAAGAAACTGGGTCTTTAGATAACACTGGTGGAGTCCACATCATCTACGGTTCTTCAGGCGGTCTGTCTGCTACCGCTGTAATAGCAGACCAGCGGTGGACACAGGATTCAACAGATATAGAAGATGCTGTCGAAGCCAGTGATGAGTTCGGCTCCAGTCTCTCTTCGGGTGATTACAACGGCGATGGAAGTGACGACCTAGCTATCGGAGCAGCCCAAGAAACCATTGGTACTTCATTTGGCACAGGTGCGGTCAACGTCATCTACGGTTCCTCAGGCGGTCTCTCTGCTACGGCTGTCATAGCAGACCAGATGTGGACACAAAACTCTACAGACATAGATGGTGTTGCTGAAACCAAGGAATACTTTAGTAACTCGCTCAGTTCAGGCGATTACAACGGTGACGGACGTGATGACCTGGCTGTAGGAACACCTGCCGAAGACGTTGGTACTGTTATCGATGCAGGTGCGGTCAACGTCATCTACGGTTCCTCAGGTGGTCTCTCTGCTACCGCTGTCATAGCAGACCAACTTTTGACACAAGACTCTCCTGGTATAGATGGTGTTGCTGAAGCCGATGATCGCATTGGCGTACCGCTCTCTTCAGCTGACTACAACGGTGATGGACGTGATGATCTTGCTATTGCAGCTACCCTTGAAGACGTTGGTACTGTTATCGATGCAGGTGCGGTCCACGTCATTTACGGTTCCTCAGGCGGTCTCTCTGCTACCGCTGTTATAGCAGACCAGATGTGGACACAAAACTCAACAGATATAGAAGATGTTGTTGAACGCATTGATTGGTTTGGTGATTCTCTCTCTTCAGCTGACTACAACGGTGATGGACGTGATGATCTTGCTATTGCAGCTACCCTTGAAGACGTCGGTACTGTTATCGATGCAGGTGCGGTCAACGTCATCTACGGTTCCTCAGGTGGTCTGTCAGCTACGGCTGTCATAGCAGACCAACTTTGGACACAGGATTCACCTGACATAGAAGATGTTGCTGAATTTCTTGATTACTTCGGGGCTTCTCTCTAGTCATTGGAATACAGAAGCATTGGACTGCGCAACCTAGATGTTGCAGAAGGGCACACTGCGTAAAATGGTGATTTATATGAAAGTTCATCTAATGAAGTTATTGTTACTAATAACAGGAAAATGATTAGTAGAGAAATAGAAATCCGATGGATGCGAACAGCTATGATTGAATATTCAACTGGACCATTATTGGAATTTCTAAAACTACAATTTTATTAGAGGTAAATAAAAGAAATGTTATTTTATGAGCCCGTCGGTACCCACGCCGCTATCGGTTCTAAATTGGGATTCTCATAAATTTATAAACTGCCAATCTTTAGAGGTATGTCTAGTCTCTAATTAAGGTCAAATATCATGAATTCTTGCATGCTATAAGTATCATAATAAACTGACACTTATTTCGGTAATATATTATTTAGAAAATAAAATTAAGGAACTTCTAATTGCATATCATCCAGATAGTCCTCGATGTCATTTTTTAGATGATTACAGTCATCATCAACATCATCTACCAGGTCATCGAGATATTTGTCAATCCAATCTTGGAACAAACCATTCGCAACACCGTCTTCTCCCAGGTTGTCTTCTATGTCTGTTCTTTCGTCTGCGTCGGTCATTGCCAATAATTGATCCCAGGTTATAAGTGCTACGGCAAGGTCTTTGCAATCCACTCTAACTGTGTCATGTTTTGCATATACAGGATCAAAACCATTACCAAATGCAGTTATTGCCAACAAAATTCCAATCCCGACTGTAACAGCTATTATTTTCAATTCCATATTTTATGACCCTTTTCTAAAGAATATTTCATTACTGCCTATCGTATCATCAGACCATACAACGTACGCGTTATTTCCCTTGCGTGACATGTCTGAATAATAAGAGGTTCCAGAATTGCCACTGAGATTAATAGTACTATCAAAGGAAGAGCCCTTATCATTACTTGCTCTAAAGAATATCTCGAAATTTCCAGGTGTCGCATCAAGCCACAGCACATAGACACTTTTCCCTGAAGAAAGAACATTAGTGTTATAAGAAGCTCCAGGATTGTTACTCAGATTTATAGTGCTACTAAAAGACGCTCCTTTATTATTACTTGCCCTAAAGAGTACATCACAACCGTGTTCTGAGGCATTACAATTTCCTGTAGATATCCCAGTATCGTCATTCCACACTACATAGACGTTATTACCAGAAGCCGCTATATCCGCCTGGCCCGACTCACCCGGATTGTTACTCAGGTTCTTGGCACTTCCAAAACTTGCACCTTCATTAGTGCTCCTTTTGAAGAAAATATCGGTGCCACTTTGCCATGTTACATATACATTCTTACCAGAAGTAAGTACCTTTCCAGCACCGCCGTTAATCCCGCCACTAAGGTTCTTCGTACTGCCAAAACTCGCGCCGTTGTTAGTGCTTCTTTTATAAAATATATCCTGAGGTCCTGTGCTATCATCGTCCCATACCACGTAAACGTTTTTGCCAGACGCCCTTATTTCAGGTGAGAGTGATTCCGGTGGATTATTACTTAAATTCTGTGTACTACCAAAACTCGCGCCGTTGTTAGTGCTTCGCTTGAATAGGACCTCAAAATTTCCAGGGCTTTCATCAGCCCATACCACGTATACATTACTACCTGATGCAGCTACCTTCGGATTTTCTGTATCTCCCGCATTATTACTCAAGTTTACAGGGCTATCAAAATTACTGCCACCATCGGTACTTCGAACAATGAAAATATCTCTACCCCCCGATGAAGGTGAACCTTCCCATACCACGTAAACACTGTTACCAGAAGCTGCCATACGTGGTTTGCCATTAGAGCCTGGGTCATTACTCAAATTTTTTGTAGGCTGAAATGTGACACCGTTGTCTGTACTTCTCCTGAATAAGATATCATTATCCCCTGGCCAAACAACGTAAACTTTGTTACCTGATTTTACCACAAATGGATGGCTATCCACATCGCTATCGCTGCTAAGGTTTTTGACTGGAGAGAACGTTTGCGAAGAAGCTTGCTGTGGAGTTATGGCCATAATACTAGCCGTACATAAAATTATGCCTATTGAAAAGAAAACAGAAATACTCTTAATCTTCGTAAATAAAACAGGGATATTCATCGGTTCGCATATTTTACATAATTCTTTTTTACTCACATAACAGGATTGACAACGCTTTTTATAAGGTTACCTTATCGAGGGATCACTAATCAGACGATAAGTATTAATCCGTTTTGTATTTCATATAACTTTCACCTTTTCTTAGTTCAATCAAAATTTGAATTTCAACGGTTTGACTTTTTAGTTGTTTTTCTTGAAGTTTTTGTTAGAACCTCATAAGTTATGCCACCCATTACTTCTCCATCCGTTAATTCAACCACGGTGACTAGGCTTTTAGGATCAACTCCTGGAGGCAATGTATTCGTTTTAACATGATAGTAGTATTCTTGCAGCGGTTTAAGTGATCTGGTTTGACGATCCCAAGGCTTTAATTTCCTCTCGAGTACCTTCATATTAGTACGTATTGCACGCGTTGGTAACATAAGTTGTTGATCATTACAATTACATTTGCATTTATAAATACCTGAACCATTAGGGAGCTTCGGCGCTTCAAAAGTGTATAAGGGTCCGTGTGGAATTACCATTAGTTCTGAATTACCATAGCTTTCGAGCATTCTTACAAGTATACGCACTTCGTCTCCTTCTCCAGGGGTAGTTACGTTACCGAAATTAGAAAAACACATTTTGTTGTCTATATTAGGTTCACCTGGTACAGTCACTTTTACTTTGACGCACCAATGTGGATGATGAGTCCCGTCATCAACAGGCGCCCAGTTAACCATAAACCAATTATACGAACCCGATGAAAGTGTACCCCCAGTAATTTGTTGAGTAGTCCCGTTTACATCTTGAACGGGAATCCATCCTCCAGAATTAAGAAATGGAGTTGCTTTTTGGTACCAAAAATCGATTTGGATTCCCGAAGCATTTGCATTTCCTCTGTTACGGAGTCTCACCTTAAGTTTATTATTTTGGCCAAAGAATACTACTGTGTCAGCAAACCCGTCATTGTTATTATCCACCATTACATCCGGGGAGATCCAAGTCCATGACCAGCCTGTCGGGTCTATTTCGTACTCTGTGCCAACTGCACTGTTCCATCTGGTAATCATTGTGTCTGCCCCGGTTGCCACCTCGTCGAATTGTATTGTATAATCTCCTGGATTGATTCTAGCCGCCACTATAACTATAACTTGTGAAAGACCATTAAGATTGATGGTTTTGTCATAGGTCATTTTATCTGAACGATTAATATCAATCAAGTTAGAACTCGCACCCAACCTTAAGATCTGAATGAGAGGATCAGTCATACCGGCAGAAGAGATCAAACTTATTCTAAGAAGACGAGGACCTGGAGAACCACTCGGGGTAACACGATAATAACGAGAGGACCACTGCTTGTGTCCAACCACGCTTCGACTTATGCTAGCTCCCTGTGCCAGGGTTAGGTTATCCCCCGGTTGAATAAATGCCTGTAAAGAAGCCAAGTTAGCTACAGTGGAAGGCCAAGTAACAGGGTCTTGATCTTCCATATATTCAAAACGCCTGTCAGCTACCGGATTACCAGTACTGTGAACGTAGTTTGCAATAAGATAATTTGCCCAGGTTGTCTCATGATGATCTAATTCAGTAAAAGCCATATCATAATAGCGAAATTGGTCAAGGCGTCCATAATACGGCATTCCAGATCGTGCGGTACGCAGTACTGTAGGATCGTAACCTACTCCGGGGTCGCTCATTTGCACGGTCGCAGCAGCTTCAAGAACCTTACGATAAGAATCAATACCAATTACTGGTTCGTTAGCAGGTGTAACATTAGTACTATGATGTTCTGCAATATATTTCCAAAATAGGGCAGCGGCATATCTTATTGAGGTACTAGAGCCAATAGATGTTCCAACTGAAACGGAATCAGCAATTGACTGACTGGGGTCATCAAATATCTCTTTAGACTGAGCTACGTAACGATTCGGTTGATCGTTGATGTTATCCTCTATAAAACGCGAACCGCCTTCACGAAGTGAACCATAGATTCCCGAGCGTGTAGTTGTGTTATTGTAACGGTATTGCACTTGATGAAACATTTCATGAGGAACTGTGTGTAAATTTTGTAGATCACTGTTGCTGGGAGCTACTTCAACATGACTCCACGAACCGCTAGTTTGTCCTGCTGCACCTGCTTGATCTCGAATTCTATACTCAAGTCTGCTGGCACCATTTCTAGGATCTCTCATAGCAAATGCTAAGGAAATGAACCTTGACAAAGCAAATTCTGCTATCAATCCAACCCTTTGAACATACGCCGGAGACACTTCTGTATTGTCTGGATGCAGGTCAGAAAGATTAGCTCGAATCCATCCAATTGGAGTACCATCTGATAGAGTTACTTGTTGGTCGGATGCAGGTAAAGCTGGATTTACTCTGTCATTTGGATAAGCAGCATCTGTGGTATACTTTACCTGGATACTGTTAGTAAAAAACCAATGTACCGTAGCTCCTGCAGGAAGATCATCGGCATCACCTAATTGATTAGAGGATCCTCTATCTTCCATTATAACATGTATCACCTCCAAGCGGCCTTCTCCACAATCGTCATTTGGATTGGTAAATTTATGAAATAAACCTGGAAAAGCTTTTCTTACTAGTGCTTTTCGCTTAAGTTTTTTGGTACGTTTCCTCAAATATCGATAGGTTTGAACCAGTTCTTCATTAGAGAGTTGAGCTACTGCCTTTAAGTTTACTGGCTGGCCCGCTATGTAGGACATATCTTGCCAATCAAGACCATATTCAATAAATTGAAGTGAAATATCCAATCTATCATCTTTAGTTGAGAGAATATGGATGGGTTTTTTTAATGCGCGAATTAGTCTGCCTTTTGAATCTTCCAACTTCAATAATATGTCCACTTTGATTTCTTTGATTTCAGTATTTTCTAAAGAATTAAAATCGAGTACCAATTTATAATAGCCCTTCTTATTTGTAACAGCTTTACCAAGAATAGGTCCTTTATTATTAATATTGACCCCCTTTATCACAATATTTGAAATAAATTCTCCTGTGGCCTGAGATGTGACAGTACCAGAAATACGATATTTTAATTTTCTAGATGTCATTTAGTAGCGCCACTACTCGATCTAGTAAGCCAAACAATAAAGTCAGGAAATATATCTAAGCCAATTTCTATCAATGGGGGATATACTTTATCATGGTACATTGGATTATTATGGTTTATAACATTTAGAATTGTGGACATATCTCACTCATGAACGTACTTTCCTTCATTAACTTTGCTTATTACCTAATAACTTATTCTATGATGAGTAAACCTGATAATGCTCTTTACAGGAGGAGAATCGTAGCCGGGTTGAGTCGTTCTGGCTCCGCAGTACGCTTGAAAATCCGGATTTGTAATGTAACTAGTGTTAGGACCCCAACATGTATATTATATTTAATTCAGAATTAACCGCAAACGATGGGATTACTAAAACTCGAGATACTACTTTACACAAAATGCTTCTTCAGCTTTTCATTTTTTTTGTTTTGTCTAATCAAATTGACATGTTGCTTTACGTTCAAATATAAAAAAAAGTGAATATGAATAAGCATGCAGATCAAATACCTAATTATCTTGCTCTTGTAGGAAGTCTAGAAGAATTTGGCTTATCAAAATACGAGTCTATGGCATATATCACCTTGCTTTCAAGAGGAACTTTAGGCGCCAGTGAGATCGCATACTATTCAAATCTTCCTAGCACAAAAATTTAAGCAATATTAAAAAAACTACAGAGAAAAAAGCTGTCAACCATATCGGGCCAAAAGCCTTTGATAGCGACGGCTATCCCACCTAGCGAGGTCTTTGGGGATTAATTTGATATGGCCCAAATAAGTATTATTAGTAGGGACGGGTTTCCTTATTGGCTACGGACTGATACCAGCTGGTTTAATTTATATGGGAAATTTTAGATTCTATTTACAGAGATCATTTGGGGGAGAACTTATTGATTCGAACCATGCATGTAGTAGGGTTCTACTAACTTGGTATTTAGCTTTTGTTTCAGTTGATGATTTGTGGATCAACCATACTTCCAAAAATGTTACCCTCAATTAAAAAAATATATGTAAAATGGTTAATACATAAAAACGGCTATAAACTAAATAAATACTGGTCTTTATTTCAGAAAAAGATTTGGTATTTGAAAATATTACAAAACAGTTAACTAAATTTTTACCGCTCATTTACTTTTATTTACTTTCTTAATTAACTTTCTACAAATGTTAAGACAAATAAAATATGGAGAAAAATCGGCATCATGTCTGTCTTTCCTTAGTTTGCTCTAGCATAATTTTTTCGAGCATTTTTGTTTTGGCCTATATAAGCATCCCATCACTCAATCAACTACATCCGACATATAGTGAGACAGTAACACAACCTAAACAAATTTCTCCAGAGAAATATGATATGGTTAAGAATTGTACTAGTGAGACGAGTAAGAAACCTAGTTCAATCGAATACCTGACTTACTTTAACTGTGGTCATGTGTCAAAAGATGCAAACGGGAAGATAATAAGACAGTTCACACTTATTGTTCAAGAACATCAAAAGATACCTATCTCATACGAAGGGCATGTCTTTGACGGATGGACATATAATGGCACTATTCCCGGACCAACTATAAGAGTTACTGAAGGTGATTTAGTCCGCATTAGAGTGATTAATAGTAACGGTAACCTACACCCTCATTCACTTCATGTTCAATCTGTTCATAATGCAAAGGTTGATGGTGTTTCGATGGGCGGATATCCTGGAGGCGCCATTTCTCCTGGTCGAAGTTTCACTTATGAATTTGTTGCACAACCGTATGGCGTATACCCTTATTCCTGTCACGTTGACCCAGTAGCCGACTCTATAAACAGGGGATTATATGGAATGATGATTATAGATCCAAAAGAACCTAGGCCGCATATGACAGAAATGGCTATGATCCTGAATGGTTATGACATGAATTATGAACAAGAAGGACATACCCCACTTCCTCCTGCTTCACAATTTCCGATAAATCAACAAAATGATACCGGCTCTAACATGACACAAATATCTCTACCTTCTGTACCATCTATCAAAGAGGAAGAGATTGAAAGTCGTCAAGACAAGGAAAGAGACAATGAGATCTACTCAGTTAATGGAAAGGCCTTCGATTATGTGAAGAATCCAATTATGTTACAAACAGGGAAATTATACCGTATATACATTGTTAACATGCTGGAATTTGACTTGGTCGATTCATTCCATATACATGGTACGATGTTTGATTACTATACTGCTGGCACAGATGAAACATCAGATTACAATACTGACATAGTTACCATGTCACAGGGAGATAGAGGAATAATGGAATTTAAATATGATTATCCTGGAGCGTATGTGTTCCATGCACATCAGACAGAGTATACTGATCTGGGATGGATGGGCCTTTTTGATGTAAGGGGGGATCCGGTTAAGACAAATATTATCGCTATAAATACGTGATCAAATTATTTACTTTTTATTCATCGAACCAGTATAAACTCGTCACACTTCTCTATCCATTAATTAGTAATGAAAATCGATACTAATAACAGGATAAATTAATAGACCTGGGGCCGTCGGGATGCGCATTGTTAACAGTGCGGATCCAAGTTATTATTATATGGAATAGAATCCCTAAAATTTGTATTTATTTTTTCTTTTGTTAGGACAGGAATTTTCTCGAAATGACAAAAACAATTACTGATGATTACCAGACTTTAGAATCGATACTAATATCAAGGATTTTATCTACAGGTCTGGAGCTGTCGGTACCCGTGACGTTATCGGTTCTAAAAATGGGTTCCTACTATAACAATATTGATACTAAGCTTTAAAGATTTCTTCTTTAGGGGATTTGATTCTTAACTTGTTGTTATCAAAAATGATTCAAATGACATGCTCGGGATTCAAATCTTGCATGTCGTAGGGTTCTGTTTTGAGGTCACTAGATTTTGTAGTTCCAATATCTTTTTTAAGACTTGTGTTAGTTAGAACTTTAAAAATTGAGTTGATATACTGTGTTCTAGAAAATATAAAAATCCTACAATGATTTATTAGTTGCCCGTAATTGAGTTCGAAAGTTACCAACTTAAAAGAAGGTAGAATGAAATAATATCTGGATAACGATAAATACCCATTGTTATCTTGTTACTTTATGGTCAAAGTTGATACCATTTTTGTAAGACTAAAAACAAGAGACGAGGATGGCGCAGGAACTGATGGCGATGTATATCTGGGAATAGGAGGAAGAGAATTCCAGATAGACAAGCATGATCGTGATGATTTTGAACGGGGAGATGATGCAACATACATACTGGGCGAGCGGCCTACGGTACAGCCGGCAAATGCCATTGATATTTCAGGATTTGCCACAAATCCAAAAGACCCTTACGTGGTAAAAACTGAAAATTTGAACCTCTTTCCTGTCTATATTCGACTTGAAAAAGCTGATTCAGTGAGTAGCACATGGCGTTTGGATTACGTGGAGGTAAGGGCCAATCCCGAAACAGATAACATAACCTACTCGGCTTTAGATGATGATTTTGAATGGATATTCTTGGGCGGGGGATTTGGTCGAACTTTATATCTTGTTCCTAAGCCCCCTATAATTGGTGCTAGAAAAGATAGCCAAAACTAAAAACAAGAATATATCTTGAAATTATTTTCTGGATAATGAACAAACCAGCTATAGGTATCATAATTTAAATCGAGACAAAATGGGAGACAAATTGGTATGGAAAATCAATTCAGGAGTACTATACTTTCAACTATCATTAAAATCAATTAAATTGGACTTGGTAACAATATCAAATTCATATTGGATGGTATTACAGCGAGCTTGTAGCTCCAATTTCTTATAAAATTTAAGTAATATCACTACAAGCTTTTGGTATCAGTTAATAGGTCTGAAGTCGTCGGTACCCGCGACGCTATCGGTTCTAAAATGGGATTCTGACTCTAAAAGAATGCCCTGAGCTTTAAACTTTTTCTTCTGTTGAGGAATTCAAATCATAACTTCTTATGAAATCAATTTTTAGATTAAACTGTTCTGCAAATAATAATATTATAGTATCGGCTCGTGCAATATCGGTATATGTCTGGAAAGATGACGCCTGAAGAAGTACTTAATTCGGTGACAGAAGGTATCAATGCCGGAGATCTAGATTCCTTAATGACATTATACGAACCTCTCGCATGTTTTGCCTCTCAACCAGGACAGCTTACTAAAAGTCAGGATGGTATACGAGAAAGTCTGCGCAATTTCATAAATATGAAAGGCAAATTGGACCTTAAGGTAAAGAGAGTACTTAGGGCAAATGATCTTGCGCTTGTAACTACCGAATGGTCATTCAGTGGAACTGGATCTGATGGCAAGCAGGTTCATATGAACGCTAAGTCTGCAGATGTTCTACGTCAACAGCGTGACGGAACTTGGAGATTTGTTATTGATAATCCTTGGGGAACAGACTAATCCTCTAGGAGGAATAAAAAATATTATTCTATCAATAAACAAATACTACACAATTGTCAGGTCTTCGGACGTCGGGAATCGCATTGTTAACAATTCGGATCCAAATGGCTTTTAGCCTATTCTACTCGATTTTGTAATTCTATTGATTACCAATTAAAGCATCTCTTGCCATTGCATATTCTTCCGGTCCAAGCAAATCACTATGGGCATCTGAGGTCCGGCCGAGACTTTTGAAATAGCTCTGGGACTCCACTGACGACACAGGTACAATCCCATCGTCAGGACCAGGGATATAGAAATTTCCGCCATTACCAAGTCCCCAAAAATCTGGCAACCAATCTCCGCTAATTGTAAAGTATTTGGCATGAACATTCCTGGGCGCTTCCTGAACACTTGCCCCGGGCCTCATATCAAAAATTGCTGGAGCACAAATGCTATTCAATAGAGGGAACGAAGACCCTGCGTTTGGAGTGCCAATCATAATTAAATTAGCAACATTGTCTGTTCCAGTAGCTAGATAAGCTCGTGCATCCAAGCCTCCCTTACTATGAGCTGCGATGTTCACTTTCTTATAATCAGTCGAGTTCAAAATCTTTTGAATTATCCTTTGTAATTCGACAGCGTGAGCAGCAGCTGAACCGCATTCATCTTCATTGGTAAACGTTACTGTATAAAACGGAATGTTATCTTCTGCCAATAGATTCTCCCAAGTACGCCATACTGTCGCGTCCTCAAGATATCCATGCACCAGCAGTACAGGAAGCAATGAAGTCTGAGCAAATCCTCCTTGCCTGATGCCAACAGTAACAACAGATAAGCTGATAATTGTGCATAACATGATTTGTAATCCGGTTTTTTGATTCATATTAAGAGAGTAAATATCCGAATATTAATAACTAATTAAATAAAGTACATTCGATTCAAAACTTAATTCATGAACAAGCCTTTTGTTCCCCCCGAACTTGAACCACCGATCTGTAAATTAAGTACTTATGGTTTGGGTAACTTCCAATCTAGATATTAAATGTCGATTAAAATCTGTTAGTAGTAATTAAAATAATCTTACAATTGCAAAACCAATTATAAAACCTAGTATTGCACCAAATGTGGGAAGCCATTTTCTATCTTTATGTGCTTTGGGTATCATGTCATAAAAGAGCATATAATATATTCCTCCTGCAGATAATGCCAATATCAATCCTATTATATAATGTAATCCTTGTAAAAAAAATAATCCTACTAGGCCAAGAATAACAGGAGTTATGGATATAACACCAATAGCATACAGAGCCCTTTTAGAATCCTTAAATGCTGTTTTTCCTGTTCTCATCTCTTTAAAGGCAGCAATACCCTCTGGTATATTTTGTATACCAATAAGAAGAGCTATCGCAAAAGCGGAACCTGATGCTATTGAGGCACCTATAGCTAAAGATTCTGGTATTGAATCTAAACCAATACCAATTAGTATGTCTGCCCCACCACCTTTACGTGTAGCTATTACATCAGCAATCGTAAATATTATTGCGCCAAAGATAAAAAATACAAGTGTTGGGATTAATCCAATTGATTTTTCTGCTTGAATTACCATTTCAAATATTGCAGCAGCTATTAAAATCCCTGCTCCAAACGCCGTCAAGAATAAAAGGACTGACGTTGAAAAATGAATATACTTTGCAATTATTGCACCAATAAATGAAGTCCCCCCAGCAAATAATGTGATTCCAATAACCATAAAGATATCAGTAACCATGATAGCAGACATCTTTATTCCAATTGATTGAGATTATATTTATATATTTTATTTAACAAAACATCATGTCGACTCCGAAGGTCATTTAGCCATGCAGCGATAATTAAATGATTGTTACTAATAATAGTATACTGTCTAAAAGAAACGTTCAGTTGTAATTGACTATTAGTAATCGAATCAGATTTGTCATTATTTTGCATTCAGAGTTCCATCTGATTCAGATTGATAACTATAAATATTAATAGCTACGTTTCAATTCGTAGGTCTGAAGACGTCGGGATACGGCTGAATATTCAATCGGAACTTCTGATTAACTCAATCCTTTCGAAGTAGTAACAGGCGTATAGGGAATGGTATTGTTAACAATTCGGATCCAATTCAGAAGGAATAAGGGCAACACTGAGATTATCTATGAGCCCGCCTGTACCCGCGACGCTATCGGTTCTAAAGTAGGATTCTGATCATTTGACAGTATTTGTGATAATGACCTAAAACATAACTATCGCATCACATGGACGTTAAGTTGTCAGGCTTTCCTTGTCTCATAGTGAAGCAATACTTCCCCACTGTCAAACGCTATTGATTTAACCAAATTGAATTCTTGAATCTCATTCAAGTCTTTAAATATAGTCATGCCGTTTCCAATTGCAACAGGATTAATGAATAAAAGAAATTCATCAATTAGTCCCAATTTAATTAATGATGAATCAAATGAAGCACCACCATAAACGACCATGTCTTTGCCTTCTTGGCGCTTTAACTTCATTATTTCGTCCGTAATATCACCGGTTGCTATTTCAGTGTTTATCCACTTTGTTTTCTTCTTCAATGTCTTGGTGAAAACAACTTTTGGGATTTCTATCATTTTTTTGCCAAGCGCATACCAAGGGTCATTAGGTTTGTTTATCACGTCCGACCAGTAAGAAATAAAGCCATCAGCCATTTTTCGTCCCAAGAGAATGGTACCAAAGGATTCCGTTAGTTCGTTTACGTATTTGTTGATTTTGTCATCCTGCAAGCCAACCATCCAGTCCATTTCACCATTAGGGCCTGCAATGCAGCCGTCTATGGACATTTGCACCTGTAGTTTTAATTTTCTTAACCCACTTTTGTTACTTGCCATCTTTTAGGTCAACGGAGTCCCGCTTATTAACCAGCCCTCAATCCAGTTAGTTGAAAAGTCCTACAGTATTGTTTGCCAACGTGACTGCGAGAAAGCACCCCCGGTTAAGCAAGTATTCACCAGAAGAACAGAAGCGTCCGATGTACTATAGGTCTGGAAACAGCACCATAATATTTGCGGGCCCGTAGGGATGTGAATTGTTATTGACACAGTTTTTGAATCAAATTTGACATGACTTTTGGCCCGTGCGTAACAAAGGTCGCATCTTTTACAGTTTCCAAAAATAATCGTTTGCACTGTAACTTGATGGCTGACCACATGACAGACATATTTCATTATTACTTTCAAATGTGAAATTTTTCAGTCCTTGCTCATTAACCGTTTGTACCAATTTCGATGGAAATTCTTGCCCGCATTTTTTACATTTAACTACAACTACCATAGTCGATATATGGTAATATTCTAATTATCAGTTGTATGTTATATCGTGCTTCAAAACGATTGATGGAAAGACATGCCCTTCTACTAGAGAAATGCTGGTGGAAGCAATCCTATTAGAATTTCCAATTGCTTCAGTGACGGGAATGACAGACTCAATGCCTCAAGAATTATAATTTTAAATAGTAAGTGTTCTAAGATGCCAGACATTAAAATTCAGAATTTGATGATAGCAAACATAATATTCAAAGTTTTACTAGAAATCCCTTATGAAGTCAATCTGATTCTTTTTAAATCCCTGTACTATTTCTTTTTAAGTTGCAAACTTGTACTGCAAACTTGTACGGTTTATTGGAGCAACACTAAGAATTGGTAAGCTTTACAAGGCTTGGAATCCCAATAATAGCCGCGCTTATAATCGGTGGACTAATTAGTTTTTTACTTGTATTTAATTTTTATCCAGAGAAACATGAAAATATCCAAATAGATGGGAAGTGTTATGAGCTTACAGGAGACGCACACAAGACATATAATTCTCTTATTTCGCAGAGTAAAAAAAACTCTCTGGTATCTCAGATTAACAAAATTGAAAATATGAATGCAAGTATCCCAATAACTTTTGTTGGACAAAATACTGAGATTGATGACTTTATCGACAAATATCCAATACTTGTTACCACTAGGGATAACATAACTTTATTTCCGAATATTGCTGGAAGTGTCATTAGCGGTAACATTTCAGCGATTAATCTCTCGAGTATTATCAACAAACTTGATTTGAATAACCTTTCTTCTACATCAAAGACGTTGGAAGGAAGTCTTGCAGTTATTCCGAACAGTCAAATAACACCACAAGAGTTTAAAGAAGTATCTTTATTGCAGGAACGATTCTTGCAGGATGGGCTAAGAAAAATAATTAAGAATTTAGACGGAGTGAGTCCTGCAGAGTGTCGATATCAACCTGATGTGCATTCTTGATAGACAAATTGAGTTCCTTTACATCTGAGGGTACCGGTGGGAATTTGTAAGTTCAAAAAGTCCCAGTCTATTTAAACAATCATTAATTTTTCATATTCTCTGAGCAATTCTTTTGGACCATGCCGACAATTTTCTTCTTTGATATGTTTGTCCAACAAATCCAGTAGCTTAGCAACTTTATCAATACTTTTTTTGGTCGTCATCTTGGAGCTAAGCTAAGGACAATAAAGTTGATAAAAGCTTGAGGTATCGGTATATTCGGGCAGAATGGTATTCCTCCAGTCGATCTAAGAACTGATGGGTTCAACTCAGAAACCTGCTTGAACCCAACAGGATGAATAAAGAACTGTAAATCTTATGAACTATAAAAAATAAAAGTGTTGTACGTCCAGTTTACTTACTGCTGTTGCTATTATTACCACTTATTCCTTGTTTTATCTCCCCAGTTAGATTACTAAATACACCTGCAGCGCCAGCACCAATTTTTTGGGCAGCTTCGCCAGTTTTATTGAGTATACTTCCTCCAACTTCGGTAGCATTTTTTCCAAATTCTGCTAAAGCTTCGCCTGTTTTGTTAACTGCGGCCGAAGCGTTTTTTCCTGCCTCAGAAGCAGTTTGGTTAGCAGAGGCAGTCATATTGTCAAAAGCACTTGAGGCATTTTGTGCTAATTCTGTTCTATTGACTGCTGAAGTATTTTGTCCTAAGACGTTTGTGGGCGCGTCCTGAGCATTCAAATTACTTGTCAATGTGGTTATGGCTAGCATCAACGTCATTAACTTCGAGCTGTCCTAGCTTTATTTAAGGATTATAGATTCATCTTTCAAACCCGAATTTCACATAGCGGATTTATATTAATCTTATAGTTTCTACGAACAAATCAAAAAATGCGAACTAATGCGTTTGCAAACTGCTTAGCCATAAGGTTTTTCTTTAAAGGAATTTAAATCAACTAAGATTAAGTAAAGCATTCACGATAAATAGAAAGTTGTGCATTATATCTCATGCCTGAGAAAAGAAAATCATCTAATAGGAAAAATTCAAGGGCAGACACTACGCTTTCAGCCAGAACAAAAAAACAAATCGACTCGTTACCGACGCACGCTCAACACATATTCAAAAAAGCACACGCAAGTGCTGTCAAAGAGTATCAGAACCCTTCAAAAAGACGAGGAGGCAAAAAGCAAAGTGCAGAAGAAGTCGCTCATAAAGCAGCTTGGGCTGCTGTCAAGAAAAAATACAAAAAGCAAGGAGATGAATGGGTAAGCAAGTAAAAACCTTGTTTATCTATCAATTTTTTCATGATTATAGTAACATTTACGAAAATCCGCTAAATTGGTCTTTCCGAGTTTAGGCTATGCATGTTGCAAAAAGCTCTTGTGTTTGCCGGGATTTATATATATTCAAAGTAGAGTGTAAAACTGTGGCAGCTGGATAACTAAATAGTAAACAGAATCTAGTATGACATAAACTCCGATTGATATTAAGGCCAAAGGGCTAACGACTTGGCTCAGTAGATTGATACGAGTTACTATAAATGTATGCCTGATAAAATAATATGTTACTATACACCAGATACCTGTCATTGTCATTAATAGAGATATAAGAAGAGTATAGTCTCCTGTCCGTTATACTTGGCGAAAAGCGGAGTGAAAACTCCAATATCATCACCACCATTTGATTCAGTTATTGCCATCACAGAAAGAAATGATATATTTGCCTTTTTTCTATTTTGTATTTCTGTTTCTGGCTTTTCTCTAGACTCTAAGAGTTTTTTTATGCCTATGGCAACAGGGATTATCTCCATAAATCCTATAACAAACGTCGGTACGGCTAATGTAATTAATGCAGCAGATGAAGAGATCATGACGAGTATTACTATACCGAGAAACTGTCCAACGATTACATTAGGCGCCAAAAGTTCAGGGGTCACAAATAATAAAATTAGAATAAATGTGTCATCGATATTGGAAGCGACAAAAGCAGCAATTCCTATTCCAAAAATAGTGATTGAGTCTGTCAAGTCGGAGACGTTCGTCAGATAGGGTCTGTTATAACTTGTGATACAACCATCTAAACCATTAGAAAACTAATCTAACAAGTGTGCAAGAACACTCAACGTTGCCTTGGATTCTTACATTTTTTCTTTTCTCCGACCCCACCGATGGGACCCTTGTTGTGAGCACAGCTAACATCATTAGCGCTTTAAGAATTTTGAAAGAAGGATGAAAGATAAAAAAGAGAGTGTGTTAGGATACGGTAATTGTTCCGTTCATCTGGTCTGGATGATACTTACAATGATAACCTAGTTCGCCTACCTGATTAGCAGTGAATTTGAATTCATCGCTTTTTCCTGGCTTTACTTCATGTCCCTTTGCGATTTCAGACACATTTCCATCAGCTCCGGAATCAATTACTAATTGATGTTCTTCGTCAGTGGGATTGTCAATTTTTATAGTATATTCCGTATTCGAATTTATACTCAGATGCGGGTTCTCCATGCCTGCGCCATCTATCCATCTATACTTCTCGCCTTCTCCCTGTTCGGCAGTCTCATCTTCTCCCTGTTCGGCAGTCTCATCTTCTCCCTGTTCGGCAGTCTCATCTTCTCCCTGTTCGGCAGCATTAAGTATTATCGTATTGTTTTGTGCTACATTGCCTTCCAGAGATGTATCCTTTACCTCACCAACTGTTTGGCCCGTAACTTGAACTGCAAGCATTAATGAAGACGCTCCGACGATTAGCACCGCCACAAATAGGCTAAATCTCTGTATCATAAGATTCGATATCAGTAAGAGTAAATAAGCCTTTTATAACTCTGAAGAATTGCTTATCAAAATGAAAGCCAATGCTCAAAAACAGCGCTAAAAAAATAAAGTTCAATGCTAAGGAGGTAGACTTCCTTTTGAAAAACGAAGGCTGCAGGGTTGCAACTGTTTCCCCAAATAATACTCCACATATAGCGCCCGTCACATATATTTTTGAAGAAGGCAATTTTTATTTCGCGACGGACTATAATACAAGGAAGTACAAAAACCTTAAACAAAATCCAAATGTTGCGCTGGCTGTAGACGTTTATTCTTCTAAAGGTAATATAGCTATTATTATCCACGGAAAAGTAAACTTTATCGAGCATGGCAGAAAATTTCAGAAATTATACAAAACCTTCCATAGAAAATTTGAGTGGGTACGCATGGACCCATGGAAGGAACAGGAAGCCCCATTTGTAAAGATTAAACCTTATAAGAAGATAAGTTGGGGGCTCGATTGAATTCAGATGGAAAGAAAGCGGACAAGTGTTAACGAATATAGTAAAAGAATTATAATATTCAATAGTCTCTTGCTTCATTGAACTCTGCCTAGCACTTTTGGCCAAATGTATTGCATTTGCTTTCAAGATTCCCTTCTGTGATACCAACAAAGGACATAAAATATGCAAGTCTACCGAGATATTTTTCTCTAGTGACTG
>Ga0310884_10000029_pt1 | contig 22605 bp, 16 predicted proteins | sample T60D1metaG_FD_203446 | JGI IMG/M metagenome (GOLD analysis project Ga0310884, IMG submission 203446) | Lab incubated soil microbial communities from West Virginia University Organic Research Farm, Morgantown, WV, United States - T60D1 | ecosystem: Environmental > Terrestrial > Soil >...
ACCCGCCGGCCTGTTTCCGGGCCGGCGGGTGTTGGTGATCCTTTTGTGAGCTGTCAGCGTCGCGACGATCTCACACACCCCGGCCTGCGGATTCGCTTCGTCCGCTTTCGGCAAACCGTCTGGGGCGTGAAGCACATGGTCACGATTGTCGGGCAGTATAACTGCGGGTGCGGCGCGAGGTCAACTCCGCCTGCGCGCCGCTCCGGCGCGACTGAAGGCCGGGTCTGAAGACCGGGCCAATCAATAACAACCGTACGGTCCGCAGCTGCCGGGATCGTTGGTCGCCTGGTTCAGCGAGCCAATCATCGACGGATGCAGGGAGCAACGGTAATTCTTCGAGACGTTGGCCAGCGAGACCGGTTGCGACGACGCGCCGGGCGCGATGTTTCCTGTGTCGATGCCGAGATCCTGGATAACGATCCGATGCGCGATCGTATCGTCGTTCTTCCACACGACCGTCTGACCCGTCGCGCACATCGCAGGGTTGGGCGAGAATGACTGGTTGCCTTTGTTGCCGCTGATCGAGATCGTGATGGCGTTCGAAGTGCCGCCGCCGGTTGAAGGCGTCGTCGGTGTGGAGGAGCCGCCATAGCTACCCGAGCCGCCGCCGCAGCCCCCACACAACACAGCGAGAAGCGCTGCGCCAAAAACCTGGACCCTCATGATTCCTCCTGACCACCGATGAACGCGGGCCCGGACTTCACCACGGATGAACACGGATGTGGTTTTTTTTGCTGAAGCCCCCATTCCGTGTTAATCCGTGTTTTTCCGTGGCCTGTATCTTCTGGTCCGTGTTTTTCCGTGGCCTGTATCGTCTGGTCCGTGTTTTCCGTGGCCCGTGTCCTTCAGAAGCATGCGTCGGTGGATCATCCCGGCGTCCCCGGCACGAACATCCGACCGGTCATCGCTTGCCGCGTGGGGTAGGACGCGACCCGTGATCTTCCGGCCAGGCGTCCGACAAGGGACGTCGGGAATCGATGCGAGTGAGAGCAACGCGGGTACCACGTTGAAGCACGAAAAACTGCCGAGAATTTGCGTCAATCCGTGCGACGTCGTTTACGACCGACGTAACGGTTTACGAACGCGGAGGTCCGCTTAAGGTTCGGCTGGGTTGTTCAAGGTCCTACCTGGTTCGACTGGGTTGTGCCGCCGTCGACTTCGGGAACCTTGTAGAACCTCGCAGAACCCTGTAGAACCCTGTGGAACCTATATGGATGACAGCCTGAATAGAAAACTTCGATGGGGTGTCCTCGGCGTCGCCCGGATTGCGACAAAGAAAGTGATCCCGGCAATGCAGAAGGGCAGATGGACCACCGTTGACGCGATTGCCTCGCGCGACGAAAGCAAAGCCCGGGCGGCGGCCGCGGAGCTGGGAATCGCGAAGGCATACGGTTCGTACGACGCGCTGGTCGCCGACCCTGATATTGACGCCGTCTACATTCCGCTGCCGAATCACCTTCACGTCGACTGGACGATACGTGCGGCCGAAGCCGGCAAGCACGTGCTGTGCGAAAAACCGATTGCGTTGATCGCTGCCGACGCCGAGCGGCTTCTCTCAGTCCGCGATCGAACCGGCGTGCTCATTCAGGAAGCATTCATGGTCCGGACTCATCCGCAGTGGCTTGGGGCACTGGAGATTGCGCAGTCGGGCCGGATCGGGTCGGTGCGTTCGATTGTTGGATACTTCAGCTTCTTCATGGACGATCCGGCCAACATCCGACAGGTAAAGGAGTGGGGCGGAGGCGGTGTTCTGGATATCGGCTGTTATCTCGTGAACACCGCAAGAATGATTTTTCAGGCCGAGCCGCGCCGCGTGTGCGCATTGATTGAAGAACAGCCGAATCGCGGCGTGGACTATATGGCGTCATTGATGATGGATTTTGACCGACGCCATGCCGTCGGCACCTGTAGCACACAGCTGGCTCACGCGCAGCGCATCACGATCGCAGGAACCCTCGGGCGGGTTGAAATCGAAATTCCATTCAACGCTCCGCCCGATCGACCGTGCCGCATCTTCGTCGAAGACTCGCCACCGGGCGCGGTACCGGATCCTCACGTCGTCGAATTCGAAACGTGCGACCAATACACGATTCAGGGAGATCTTTTCTCGCGTGCGGCGATGGAGGACCGACCTGCGCCGTATCCGCTGGAGGATTCGGTGAAAAACATGCGCGTCATCGACGCGCTGTTCCGTTCAGGGGCAACCGGAGCCTGGGTCGATCTCTGATGTCGTACAGTAATAAAAGAACTATGAGCGGCTGACAGCCGTCTAACGGATGTGCCAGCCCGCCTGCTCGGAGGGTCCGTGTATTCCCCAGTCTCGAGCGCTGTCCTTGCGCTCTTCTTGCTTGGAACCTGCTCCAGTTTCGCGATCGCTCAAACGTCGCCCAAGCCGCCGACGAGTCAGTCGAAATCGGCGGCGAAGAGCGACCTCGATGCGTTCATGGAAAAAGTGCTGGCCCGGCGCGAAGTCAATCGCAAGATGCTCAACCAGTACGTGCTCGACGAGACCGAGGCGTTCGACGTCTTCGGCCCCGGCCAGTGGCCGCTCTATCGCACGAAACGCGATTACACCTGGTACGAGCGAGAGGGCATGCATGTCCGGAGTCCCGTGCGTTTCAACGGCGTGACGGTGAAGGAGTCGGAGCGGCAGCAGTACGAGACGGAATGGATCCGGCGTGAGCAGAAGCGACAGGAACGCAAAGCCAAGAACGAGCCACAGGAAGCCGGAGACATCAGCTTCGGCAGTGAGGGCCTCCAGGTGAACCGAGGACGCGCCGTCACGTCCGAGCCGCGTTTCGTATCGGAAGCCTATTTCATGGACTTCAAGTTCGAGCCGGGCAACTACTATCTCGCCGGCCGCGAGAAGCTCGAAGGCCAGGATGTTCTTCGCATCGAGTACTACCCGACCAATCTCTTCAACGACGAAGACGACGAGAAGACGCCGCGGGAGATGAAGAAGAAGAAGCCGTCGAAGAATGACGAGAAGCAGAAGCAATTCGAGCAGGACATCAACCGCAAGATGAACAAGACGGCGCTCGTCACGCTGTGGGTCGATCCGGCGGAACATCAGATCGTGAAGTACACGTTCGACAACGTGTGGATGGATTTCCTGCCGGCGGGCTGGCTGGTGCGCATCGACGACATCCGCGCGTCGATGACGATGGGACAGCCGTTCCCGGGCGTGTGGCTGCCGCGCGGCATGAACATTCACGCGGGATTCACGCTCGCGCTCGGATCGTATGAAGCCGGCTACGACCGGACGTTCTCGAATTACCGGGAAGCAGAGGTCAAGACGAAGATTACGGTGCCGAAGCTGGAATCAGGGGTGCCAGGGGTGCCGGGGGTGCCGGGGGTGCCAGGAGTGCCCAGGGTGCCAGGAGTGCCAGGGGTGCCAGGGGTGCCAGGAGTGCCAGGGGTGCCAGGGGTGCCCAGGGTGCCAGGAGTGCTCGCACCCGCAGCACACGAGGCACCCCTAGCACTCGAGGCACCCCTGGCACTCGAGGCACCCCTGGCACTCGAGGCACCCAGTCACTCCGAGCACGGTCCGTCGGTGAGCGAGGACCAACCACCAGCCGAGACGATCCGTGAGATCCGCGTGCATGGTAACGCCGACGTCAAAGACGAGGACGTGATCAAACTGGCCGGCATTTCGCTTGGCGAGACCCTCAGCCCGGATGCGGTCAGCAGTATCGAAAAACGTTTGAAGGACAGCGAGCGCTTCGAGACGGTCGAAGTCCGCAAGCGGTATCGCTCGCTCGACGATCCTACCGACGTCGCGATCGTCCTCGTCGTTCACGAGCGGCCAGGGGTCCGGTCAGCCGCGTCGGGCGGGATTACGTCGACGTCGGGACCATGGCATCACGTGACGTCCCGGCTGATGTTCTTTCCCATACTCAACTACGTCGATGGATACGGCTTCACCTATGGCGGCCGGGTCAGCACGATCGATCTGTTCGGGGCCGGTGAACGGCTCTCGGTGCCGCTGACGTGGGGCGGCACGAAGCGCGCGGCGATCGAAGCGGAACGCGGGTTCAAGAGCGGACCGGTCAGTCGCGTGTTCGCAACGTTCGGGATCTGGAATCGTGAGAATCCACATTACGAGATTGATGATCAGCGCGTCGAGCTGAAGGGGCGCGTCGAACGGCAGTTCGCGCACATGTTCCGAGTGGGTGCCGACGCATCACGCAGCTCGGTCGAATTCGGGGACGTGAACGACGACATCTGGACATTCGGCACGAACGCCGCACTCGACACGCGGCGCGATCCGGCGTTTCCGCGCAACGCCGTATATCTCGGCGCCGGATGGTCTGCGCTCAACCTACGCGGCGCGGATCGAATCAACCGCTACGAGACGGACGCGCGCGGATATCTGCGCGTGATCGGACAAGCCGTGGCCGCCGGCCGCGTCCAGTATTTCACCAGCGATGCGACGCTGCCACCCTACGAGCGCCTGTTGCTCGGCGGCTCATCGAACCTGCGCGGGTTCGGCACAGGCACGTTCGTCGGCGACCGGATGATCGTGACCTCCGCGGAACTGCGCGTTCCGCTGACGTCGGTTCTCCACGGCGGCAAGCTTGGTGTCTCTGCGTTCATGGACGTCTCGAAGATCGCCGACTTCGACGGTCGTCTCAAGGATGCCAAGTGGCAGCGCGGTGCGGGAGGCGGGCTCTTCATCATCGCCGCGCCGGTGCGGCTCAACTTCGATATCGCACATGGCCTCGACGGCGGTGGCACACGACTGAATCTGGGCACGGGGTTTAGTTTTTAGCTACCAGCTTCCAGCTTCCAGCTACCAGCTACCAGCTTCCAGCTACCGGCTACCGCGGAGTCGAAGGGCTTCCGCCTACTTACTTGTTCTCCTTGACCCCGTATGGTGCGCCGCTCTTCGACACGTCGAACTCCTTCGATTTGCCCCGCGGAATACTGAGCGTCTTCCATTTCGCGCCCGCGTAATGTTTCGCAAGGAGCACGATTTGGCCGACATGCGCGGCATAGTGCGACGTCTGGCGATTGATCGCCTCGAGGACGGAATGCGCTTCCCCACGCACGTAGACCGTTTTCGATAGATCGTCAGGCGCCAGGAGCGCGATCGTGTTCAGGACGCGCGCCCAACCCTCCTGCCACTGAGCGGCAATCGACGCGCGCGTGTCGCCGGCGCCGGTCTCGAACTCCCGGTCACGCTCGCGATCCGGTTTCTCCCCGTCCGTTGTCAGGAAATCCGTCCAACGCGAACGCATGTTGCCGGCCATGTGCTTCATGATCAACGCAATGCTGTTGGCCTCAGGATCAAGCGTCGCGAAGAAATGCTCATCGGACGTCTGCGCGATTGCCTGCTCGGCTTGTGCCTTGAGCTTGCGGAGTTGCTGAAGTGAGTCGTCGAGGTAATGTTGCTCAATCATGTTGAATGTCCACAGCTGGAAGCTGACTACGGCACCATCCACGGGAATACATACGCCTGCAGAACGACGATCAGACCCATGATGATCGCCAGTGCAAGGCTGTGCCAGAACACAAACCGCAAGATCCTTCCCTCCTGCCCGACCTGGCCGGTCGATGCCGTCGCCACGACGATGCTTTGCGCGTCGATCATCTTGCCCATCACTCCGCCGGTGCTGTTCGCGGTCACGATCAGCACCGGGTTGAATCCCAGTTGCTCCGCCGTGATTTTCTGGAGGCTGCCGAAGAGGACATTCGAACTGGTGTCCGATCCGGTCAATGCGACGCCGAGCCATCCGAGCATCGCCGCAAAAAACGGATAGAGAACGCCCGTCTTCGTGAACGCGAGGCCGAGCGTTGCGTCGGTCCCGCCGTACCGGGTCACGAAGCCGAGTGCGAGCATCAGCATGATGGTGAGAAGCGAAGCGCGCATACGACGAAGCGTCATGAACGCAACCGACAGGAATTGCCGGGGAGCGACGCGAAGGAACGCAGCAGTCGCCAGCGCGGCGAGAAGAATCGCCGTGCCGGTCGCCGACACCCAATTGAGCGAGAACACGGCAGCTTCAGCACGTTCGTTGCGGTACGCGACATCGTTGATACGCGTGCGATCGACGGCCTGTGGGACGACTGGGTAATCGCGAAACACGGCGCGGTGAAGAAGCGGCACGTTCCAGGTTGGCGACAGCGCGCGACTCACGTACGGACGACCGCCGGCACGGTAGGCGGCGAGCCCCTGAGAACCACCATTGAGGAATGCTTTGACTGGAGCCAGTCCCCACAAGATCACGGCGATCGACAGAAACAGCCACGGCATCCACGCGCGAGTGAGCTCAGCGCGGGTATGAGTGTGACTCGCGGGACGTCCCGGCTCCCGCGTCCCGGACAACGGCTCCCGACGAGTGTCGAAATCCCATGTTTCTGCCGGCTGCCACACGCGCATGAACAGCGCCAACGCCGCAATCGAAAGTAACCCACCCGCGATGTCGACGAGTTCGACACCGACAAAGTTGCTCCACAGATACTGGACAGCCGCGAACGTGCCACCGCAGACCAGGACTGCAGGCCACACGCCGCGCAGCCCGCGCCATCCGCTCATCGTTACCACCAGCCAGGCGGGCACGAGGAGCGACACGAACGGAAGCTGCCGCCCGGCCATCGCTCCGAGCGTGGTGGCCGGAATGCCGGTGACCGCCGCGAGCGTGAGGATTGGCGTGCCAATGGCGCCAAACGCGACCGGTGCCGTGTTGGCAATCAGGGACAACCCCGCGGCATACAGCGGCGTGAAGCCGAGGCCGATCAACAATGCTGAGCAGATGGCCACCGGCGTGCCGAAGCCTGACGCCCCCTCGATGAACGCACCGAACGCGAACGCGACCAGCAGCGCCTGCACCCGCCGGTCGGTCGACAGGCGACCGACTGAGGATTTCACGATGTCGAACTGACCGGTGTGGACGGTCAGGTTATAAAGAAAGACCGCGTTGAGAATGATCCAGCCGATCGGAAGGAGTCCGTAGGCGGCTCCGTACAACGTGGTGGCGAGTGCCGTCGGCGCCGGCATACCGTAGACGAGAACGGCAATGGCAAGCGCCGAAACCAGTCCTGCAAGCGCGGCATAGTGTGCCCGCCATTCGAGGACTCCAAGCATGGCGAGGAGCAATACGATTGGCAACGCGGCGGCCGCCGTGCTCAGCCACGCGCTGGCGAGAGGATCGTAGACCTGAATCCACGGCGTCCACGTCATTTTGGGCGCCGCCATCATAATATGGCGTCGACATGAACACATCCCGCGTGGTCAACATCGAAGATTTGCGCCGAGGCGCGCGCAGACGGCTCCCACGAGCCGTGTTCGATTACATCGATGGCGGCGCCGATCGCGAACATACGCTCGAGAAAAATTCGCGTGCCTACGACGACATCATCTTCCGTCCGCGCTGCGCGGTCGCGGCACCTCGCTACGACATGCGCACGACGGTGCTGGGAACCGAGATCGCGATGCCGATCATCCTCGCGCCGGTCGGCAGCTCGCGCATGTTCTATCCGCGAGGCGAGGAAGTCGCGGCGCGGGTCGCGGGGTCCTTCGGCACGATCTATACGCTCTCCACACTCTCCGGCTGTCTGCTCGAGGATGTGAAGCAGGCGACGAGTGGTCCGGCGTGGTATCAGCTGTACCTGGTGGGCGGGCACGACGTCGCGCGCGCGGCCATCGCTCGTGCGCGCAAAGCCGGCTACTCCGCCATCGTCGTCACCATCGACACACCGGTCGCGGGCATGCGCGAGCGCGATTTGCGCAACGGCATGAAGGAGCTGGTCACTCGAAACCCGTGGAAGATGCTTCCCTTCGTTACGCAATTCGCGATCAAGCCGCGCTGGCTCGCCGGCTTTTTCCGCGATGGCGGCCTGATGAAGTTCCCGAACGTCGTCCTGCCGGGCGAAGGGCCGATGCTCTATGCCGACGTCGGCACTGCCCTCGAAGCGTCAGTCGTCACCTGGGCGGATCTCAAATGGATTCGCGAGGCATGGGAAGGAAAGATCGTCGTCAAAGGCGTGCACATCGGCGACGATGCCCGGCGCGCGATCGATGCCGGTGCCGACGCGATCGTCGTGTCCAACCACGGCGGACGCCAGCTCGATGATGTGCATGCGACCATTCGCGCGCTGCCGGAGGTCGTCGCGGCAGCACAGGGCCAGATCGAAGTGCTCGTCGACGGTGGCATCCGCCGGGGCAGCGACGTGGCGAAGGCGCTCTGTCTCGGCGCCAAGGCCGTGCTCGTTGGACGCGCGTATGCGTACGGCCTTGGGGCGGCTGGCGAAGCGGGTGTGCGCCGTGCGATCGAAATTCTCCGTGCCGATCTGTTGCGGACGATCAAGTTGCTCGGATGTCCGTCGACCTCCGAACTCGATCGATCGTATGTCGAGCTTCCTGATGGTTGGCAGCACTGAAATAGATCCGCGCTTGGCGAGCTCGCGCAAACGGGGCAAGAAACATCGTCACGATCGAAGATCCGTCGAGTTTGCGCTGCCGGGCGTCAATCAGGCGCAGACCAACGACAAGGCGGGCGTCATACTATCGCGGCCGTGGCTGCCACGATTGCCGCGGCACCGGCTTCCGTGGACGCATCGGCATCTTCGAACTGCTCGAGATGAAAACGACATCAGCGAGCTGATCCTCACGCGTGCAGCCGACGCGCGGTTTTACGAAGCTGCGCGTGCCAACGGCATGGTGTCGCTTCGCGAGGAGTGTCTCACGCTGGTCGCCCGAGGCGAAACGACGTTGGCTTCGCAAGATACTTAGCCAACGTCATCCTTTTTTAGCGTTCGCTCACGACTCCGTGACAATCGGTCCCCTAATCTTGTACCTCAGGGCTCTTGCCTGCACACATGAAGGAATCTGGCGGTGACGTTATACAATTTCTAATTCAGCATGCCCACATTGGCCCGCTCCCGGACCGTCCTGTCCCGCTTCCTGGTCATCGCACTCGCCGCAGCCGCCCTGCCGGCCTGTGGACTGGTCCAGCGTAAGGCCGTGGGCATGGTCGCGAGTACGCTCGCGTCGAGCGGTGATGTGTTTACGCGCGACGATGACCTCGAGCTTGTCGGCGACGCGATTCCATTCGGGCTGAAGCTCTACGAGTCGCTGCTCGATTCGGCGCCGAAGAACAAAGACCTGCTGATCGCGACCTGCAGCAACTTCACGCAGTACGGCGTCGCCTATCTCGAGACCGAAGCGGCAGTGCTCGGTGAGGCGCAGCATCATGATGAAGTCGCGCACCTCAACCAGAGGGCGCTCAAGCTCTACCTGCGCGCCAAAGGCTATTGCCTGCGCGCGATGGAAGTGCGTTTTCCCGGAATCAGCCAGAAGCTGCTGACCGACGCCGAGCCTGCGCTCGCGAAAGCCGAAAAGAAAGATGTGCCCCTGCTTTACTGGATGGCCGCGTCATGGGGATCGGCGATCGGTCTCGGGATCGACAAACCCGATCTCGTGATCGATATGCCCGTGGTTCGCGCCCTCGCCGATCGCGCGCTGGCGCTCGACGAGAGCTGGAGCAAGGGGGCGCTGCACGAGATGTTCATTTCGCTCGATAGTCTGCCGGCGGCGCTGGGCGGCGATCCGGAACGCGCTCGCAAGCATTTCGCCCGGGCGGTCGAATTACAGAAGGGGTCGTCTCCGGGGCCGTATGTGGCGCTTGCCAACGGCGTCGCACTTCCTGCACAGGACCGTGCGGAATTCGAAAAGCTACTGGAAACGGCGCTCGCCATCGATCCGGAAAAGGATCCCTCGGTGCGGCTGGTCACGCTCGTTCAGCAACGCCGGGCACGCGCGCTGCTCGATCACATCGACACGATGTTTACGAAGTAAGGAGCGTTTATCAATATGTCTGCCTTGAAACGGTTCCTGGTCGTTGTCTTTCCGCTTGTTGCGGCTCCCGCGCTCATCCTCGCCGCGCCGGGCGAGATCAAGCTGGCGACGCTTGCGCCAGCCAATACGTCGTGGCACAAGGCGCTGCTCGACATGGGCAACACGTGGAGTAAGGACACTGCCGGCCGAGTCACGCTCACCGTCTATGCGGGTGGCACTCAGGGCGACGAGTCGACGATGATCAAGAAAATGCGTCCGGGGATCGACACCCTGCAGGCAGCTTTCCTGACTGCCGCAGGCCTTGCCGAACTCGATGACGCCTTCAACGTGTTTGCGATGCCGTTCTTCTTCGAAAACGACGAAGAGGAGATGGCGGTCGAGAAAAAGCTCACGCCTGTTCTGGAACAGCGCCTGCAGGCGAAGGGTTTTCATCTCGTCAGCTGGGGCACCGGCGGATGGGTGCAGGTGTTTTCCAAGAAGCCGCTGCGATCGCTGGCCGATGTGAAATCGGCAAAGCTCTTCACCAGCAAGGGCGCCGACAAATGGGTCCAGTGGTACGTTCAGAACGGCTTCCATCCCGTCGCGCTGCTGCCTGCCGATATCCCCGCGCAGCTGAAGCTCTCGACCGGATTGATCGATACCGCCCCCAACCCTCCGTATCTCGCTCTCTCGCTCCAGATTTTCCGTGACGCGAAGTACATGCTCGATCTGCACATCGCCCCCTTGACCGGAGCAATGATCATGTCCACCCAGGCCTGGAATCGCATCAGCGCCGACGACAAACCCAAGGTCAGCGGCGCCGCTGAGGCGATGGAAAAGCGCGTCCGCGCAGAAGCGCCGGCGCAAGATGCGGAATCGGTCAAACAGATGGTTGCGCGCGGACTCCAGGTGACGACGCTCGATGCCAAAGCCGCCGCGGAATTCCGCACTGCAGCGAATCAACTCGTCTCGACGATGCGGGGAGACATGGTGCCTGCGGACATCTTTGATATGGCGGTACAGGAACGCGACCGCCTCAGGAAGTCCAAGGGCAAGTAGTTGCTGAAGGCGTTCGCCACCGACACCGAAAACCGCATCGCGAGCCTCGCCCTCGCGGGCATCATGATTCTGCCGCTCGCCGAGATCGCGTCGCGGCGGTTTTTCGGTGCGGCGATTCCTGGATCCGGAGCGTTCGCGGCAACGCTGACGTTATGGCTGGGAATGCTGGGCGCCGCCATTGCGGCGCGCGACGGGAAACTGCTCACCCTGGCCACGGGTGAGTTCCTGCCAAAGGGTCCGATCGGCGATATCGCTCACATCCTCGCGGCGACGATCGGCGCCATGATTGCGACGATTTTCGCGCTCGGCGGCAGCGCCCTCGTCCGCAGCGATCGGATCGCGGGAGACCAGGTCGCCGCGGGCCTGCCGACCTGGGTCGCCGATCTCGCCCTCCCGATCGGGTTCGCGCTGATCGCGCTGCGTCTGGTCTGGCGCGCGTCCCCAAAGTGGCAGGGGCGCGCCATTGCCGCGCTCGGCATCATTGCTGGCATTCTGCTCAACCAGCATCGCGAGATGCTGGAAAACCAGTCGGTTCTCCCGTGGTTCTTGATCGTGATCATCGCCGGCGTCGCCGGCGCGCCGATCTTCGCGCTGCTCGGCGGGTTTGCGCTGTTCGCGTCGCTGACGCGCGGCAACCCGCCGGTCGTGCTCCCGATGATGGCGTATCAGGAGCTGACGACGTCGACGGGGATAGCGGCGATTCCGCTCTTTACGCTCGCCGGGTTCCTGCTTGCCGAAGGACGCTCGTCGGAACGCCTGCTACGCGTCTTCCGCGCATGGGTGGGATGGGCTCCCGGCGGCACCGCAGTGGCGGCGGCAACGCTTTGCGCATTCTTCACGCTCTTCACCGGCGGATCGGGTGTCACGATTCTCGTGCTTGGCGGCCTGTTGCTGCCCGCACTGGTCGGCGACGGCTATCGCGAGCGCTTCTCGATCGGGCTGCTGACTGCATCGGGTTCGCTCGGACTGCTCTTCCCTCTCTCGCTGCCGCTCATGCTCTACGGCATCGTGTCGCAGAAAGCATCGATCGAAGACCTGTTCATCGGTGGCCTGCTGCCGGGCGTCCTGATGCTTGGACTTCTCGCGATGCTCGGGGTCCGCGAAGGCATGCTCACGCACGCCGAGCGGCGGCCTTTCCGCGCCGCTGAAGCGCTCGCGGCAGTGTGGGAAGCGAAGTGGGAACTCTTCCTCCCCGTCTTCGTGGTTGGCGCATTTGTCGGCGGTGTCGCCACGCTTGTCGAGTCGGCGCCGCTGGCCGCGTTGTATACGCTCATCGTCCAGCGGTTCATCCATCGCGATCTGCCAACATGGAAAGACGTGCTTCGCGTCGCGGCGGACTGCGTCGCCCTGGTCGGCGGCGTCCTGCTGATTCTCGCGGTGGCCGCCGGACTTACGGATTATCTGGTGTATGCCGAGGTGCCGACGCGGCTCGTCGAATGGACGCAATCACACATCCACTCGCGGCTCCTGTTTCTGCTCGCGCTGAATGTCTTTCTCTTGATCGTCGGCACGCTGATGGACATCTTCTCGGCCATCGTCGTCGTCGTGCCCCTGATTCTGCCCCTGGCGGAAGCTTACGGCATCGACTACGTTCACCTGGGGATCATCTTCGTCGCCAATCTCGAGCTCGGTTTCCTGCATCCGCCTCTGGGACTGAACCTGTTGCTCGCGTCGGTGCGGTTCAAGAAACCGGTACTCGAGGTGACGTGGGCAACGTTGCCGATGCTGGGGATCCTCGCCGTCGGCGTGCTTCTCATCACCTACGTGCCATGGCTGACGCTGGGGCTCCTACACTGGCTCGGGCGGGGAGGATACTGAGATTTCAGCTATAACCCTTGATACGCCCTGAACATGCCTCGGAAATATTTCAGCACGCGCACCGGATCGGTCGATTCCGGAATCTCGGCAAAGCAGTAGCCCGCAAAGTTCATCTCCGCTAGATTGCTGATCAACTTGCGCCACGGGTATTCCTCGAGCATCAGATCACGCATATGTATCTGACCGATCTGACTCTTGAGAAGCGTGAAGTTGGCGTCGAATCCACCGTCGAGCAGGTCTGTCTGGTTTGAGTTCCAGCACGCGCGAAGGGCCGCGGGATTCCCTGCATAATCGAAGATCTTCCGGATGCGCGGCACGCGCTGCGTCTCGGTCCCGTGCACTTCAAGCTGCACCTTGATGCCGTTGTCCTGCGCGAACGCCGCACATTCCGCGAGCGACTTGCCAATCTGCTCGAGCGTCTTCTCTTCGGGAACATCTTTCACCAGTCCGTTCGGACGCACCTTGACGCTCGGTGACCCGAGATCCTTCGCGAGCTTGACCCACGCCTTTGTCTCGTCGATGTTCTTGCGAACCACTGCCTGATCGGCGGCGTGAAACTCGCACGTGGTTCCGAGGCCGCCGATCTTGACCGGCGAACTTTCGAACTGCTTCCTCACTTCGGCGCGCTGGGCTGGAGACAGCGTGATCTCGACGCCGTGCTTGTGGGTCGTTCGCAACTCGACGGCATCGAAGCCCGCTTCCGTCAGGTTCTTGATGATCGTCGGAACGTCCCAGTCCTTCGCGATGTTGTAGGTCACGGTGCCGAGCTTGAGACCGTGCGGTCCTGGCTTCATTGCCGGCGGTGCCGGCGTCTGCCGGACGGCGAGAGCAGGAACAACAGCAACGCTCGAGAGAAAATCGCGTCTATTCATGGCGAGAGAAGTTACCAGTTCCCAGTTCCCAGTTTCCAGTAAAACCTCGTGCCGGGCTCAAACTGGAAACTGCTCATTCAAATCGCGTGATCGATCGGAAACGGCTCTCCCCGCCATGCCTTCACTGACGTCCACGGCTGAGGTGGCGACGACCAGAAAGGATCGTTCGCGTCCAGCCCTAACGGCAAGAACGCAACCGAGCAGAGATAAAGGCTTCCAGTCGAGATGTAGGTTTCCCCGACGCCGGGCTGGTGACCACACAGTCCGATCCGAAGCCAACCATTCGAATCGAAGGTTTCAGGCGCCTCTAACGTCCGTCGGATCACCGCGGTGAGTGCCCCTCTTACCTGCGACGGCGACGTGCCGTCCGGAAGCGCGCGGCGCAACGCGACGGATGCGAGCAGATGAAACGCGCCGCAGCGATACGCAATCGAACGTCCGATCGCTGGAAAGCTTCCATCGGGCGCGACGAGTCGCTCCAACACGGCGGCGTAGCGTTTCGCGCGCTCGTCGACGCGCGCCGACAGTTCCTTCCACGCCGGCATCTCGTCACGGCAGGCGTCGAGAACGTCGAGCAGCATCGGATGAATGACGAAGCTGTTGTAGTAGTCCCAGTGGAACTGCGGGCCATCGCCATAGGCGCCGTCCCCCTTGTACCACTGATCATGTTGTCGAAGCGCATAGTCGACGCGCATCCGATCCCACGCCGCACCAAGCTTCAAGAGGGCGGCCTCGACAGTCGCGGAAAACAGCAACCAGTTATTGAACCCGGGAGAAATGATCCGGGTCGATTCGAGGGCGGCAATGAGGTTGCGCCGGGTCGACGGATCCAGAGCGTCGCGGAGCACGCGCGGCGCCCGCAACACCGCTTCGGCAAGAAATGCGGCGTCGACGAGCGGCTGCCGATCGCGCGTGAAATTCAGATAGTCGGGCGATGCGGGATCCACGGCGCGGGCGAGCGCCTGGCGAGCGAGTTCCGCGTAGTCGCCGCGCAGCTTGCCTTCTCCCGTCGCCTCGGAAGGCAGTTCAATCCAGGGGGCCAGGCCCGCTAGTAACCGGCCGATCGCCTCGAGGTGCGTGACGTTCTGACGGTTTGCACTGGCGGCCTGCTCGACCGGCATGCGCGCCTTCAGTGTGCCTTTCGCGAGGTTTGTGAGGACGGGATCGGCGAGCGTGCGGAGCAGTGCGACCCAGGCCGCCCGATCACTCTCCCGCGCAGGTGCCACCTGCGAAACGCGGCTCGTTGACGGCACCCCGGGTATCAGTGGGCTTGCGCTCGCAGCCTTGAGAAAATCGCGACGATTCATATCAGCAGTCTCAGAGCTGGAAGCTGGAAGCTGGAAGCTGGCAGCTGGAAGCTGGAAGCTGGAAGCTGGCCGTCGTCTAAAGACCCCTGCCTACTTAATCGGCCAATTCGGCGATTCCGTTCTCGCCGTCTTCAGATACGCCTCGATTTTCGCCACAACATCCGGCTGTTTGTCCGCCACGTTGGTAAATTCCGTTGGATCGTTGGCGAGATTGTACAGCTCTAGCGGCTTGTCCTTTGCGAGGCGAACCGCCTTCCAGTTGCCCATCCGGACGGCCTGTTGAAAGCCGCGTTCGTGAAATTCCCAATACAGGAAATCGTGTGGCGGCAGCGGCTTGCCCTGCAGCACCGGCACAATCGATTTGCCATCGAGATCGCTCGGCACTTTCGCGCCCGCAAGTTCCGCGAACGTCGGAAACAGATCCCAGTGTGCGGCGGCGTAGGTCGTCGAAGTCCCGGCGGCGATCGTGCCCGGCCAGCTGGCAATCATCGGAACGCGAATGCCCCCCTCATACAAGTCGCGCTTGATTCCGTGGAGTCCGCCCGAGCTCTTGAAGAACTCCGGATCGGCGCCCCCTTCCTGATGCGGTCCGTTATCGCTGGTGAAGAGCACCAGCGTCCTCTGATCGAGTCCACGCGTGCGCAGCAGATCCATGATGCGGCCGACATCGCGATCCATGCGCGAGATCATCCCGGCAAACGCGGCATGCGGCGTCGGCTGCGAGCGGTAGCCAAGTGAGGGTTCGTCAGGGCCGGTCAGCTTGCCGTCGGCCGTGGCATTGACGAATGCCTTTTCAGGAAACCTGCCTCTGAACAGCGCCATCGAGTCGTCCGGAACACGAAGCTCGGCGTGCGGCACTGTGTAGTTGAGATAAATGAAGAACGGCCGGTTGTCGCTCTGCTCGATGAACGACATCGCGTCGCGCGTGAAGAGATCGTTCGAGTACTCGTCCTTGTTGACATCGACGCGCTGACCATCGCGGTAGAGATGATCGGTGAACTGCCGGTGCGCATGTGTCTGCGAGAGATAGCCGAAGTAGTGGTCGAAACCCTTTCGATCAGGCCGTCCCGGAGACTCGGACTCGCCGAGTCCCCATTTCCCGATCATCGCGGTGCGATAACCGGCGTCCTTCAACAGCGTCGCAATCGTTCGATCCTCGGGCCGCAGCGAGTTACCTGCGACGTTCCCGCGAATCGATGTGTGGCCAGTGTGCAGCCCCGTCATCAACGCGGCGCGCGAGGGAGCGCAGACAGTGCTGCCGGCATAGTAGCTGATGAATCGCAGGCCATTGCGTGCAAGGCGATCGACGTTTGGCGTTTGGAACATCGCTTGCCCGTAGACGCTGACGTCGCCGTAGCCGAGATCGTCAGCCTGGATCACAAGGATGTTCGGCTTCGACGGTTGCGCCTGCGGAGGCGCTTCAAAGCAGAGACACGCGAGCGCAACAACAAACACGAGTCGGCGCATCTGATCTCCTGGCGGGGTCTGAAGACCCCGCCCTACAGGGTTGAGAGTGCAGAAAGACTACTTCGCCAACGGATCTGGACGAATCTGGAAGTGGAGGACTTTGCTCGTCGTCCCCTTGCCCGTCTCCATGTGGAACGGCGCACGCGTGCCGACCGTCGCCCACAAGCCCTTCCCCTTCCAACCCGCCTTCGGATCGTCGATGCGACCGTCCATCCACTTCGTGTAGAAGCCGGTGGGATAGGGAACGCGCAGCACGATGAACTTCCCGTCCTTCAGCGCGAGCAATCCTTCGGAGGCGTTGCCGGTATTGATGGGTGTGTTCGCTCCGAGTCCCGAGGTATCGAACTGATCGACCCACGTGTAGTAGCTGGCTTCCGCGCTCCCCGAATCGGTGACGTTCTTCAATTGCGGTAGCGGTTCCTTGTAGAAGGTCCAGCCCTCCGGGCACTGCTGACCGGTCGCGGTCGGACCGTTGAGGGCTCCCTTGCACTTGCGGCGATCGAAGCTGCCCATGTGTCCGCTCGCAAGCGCCACCCACGCGACGCCGTTTCGATCGATGTCCATGCCGCGTGGCGAGTAGCCTTCAACGGGCACACCGTTTTTCATTGGTGGCTCGAACACTTCGGCGAGAGCGGTGCCGGGAGGATTGGCACCAGGACTCAATCGAATGATTGCGCCGGGGAAACCCAGCACCGAGCCCCACACCGATCCATCCGCCGCCGGCGAGACCGCGTAGAATGCGCTGCCGTAACGCTTGTCCTTCGTCGGATCCACCGGCTGATTCGGCTCGACCGCCTCGTCTCGTTTCCCGTTGCCGTTGGTATCCATGATCACCGCGGTCCAACCCTGGGATTTTTCTTCGTCGCCGGTCGCCTCGTACATCTTCGTGTTCAACCATCCCACCACGGAGCCGCCGCCGCTGGTCCACAGCGTGTTGTTCGCGTCCTCGGCGAACATCAGGTGATGCGTGCTGAAGCAGGTGCTGATGTGGGTGAGCTTGCCGCTCTTCGGGTCGTATAAAGCGAGGTGACGGCCGGAGCGCTCAATCGGCGTCATTTTCGCTGATGGATGCTCCGAGCCCGCCTTGCAAAACGCCGGATTGTCGGGCGCGCGCACGGCCGATGTGATCCAGACCCGCCCTTTCTCGTCGAACATCGGATTGTGGACGTTGTTCTTGCTCTTCCAGATTGGCTCGGTGGCGAAGTACGCCGACGGCTGAATCATCAACTGTGACGTCTGCGGTGTGTTCGGGTCCCTCACCGTCAGTTTCACCTGGCCGATCGCGTTCTCCTGCGGATCGAGCACCGGGAGGTAATCGGCACTGAGCTCGAGCGCACCGTAGATCTTTCCGTTCGGATTGAGCGTCGGATTGCGGCGATCGGTCGACACTTCGTCATGCAGATAGGCCTTGGGATCTGCCCAATCCCATTCGGTGATGACGACGTTGCGTTCGATGCCCTGTGGCCGCGGCGGCGCCTGCGGCACTTCGCCGGCAGCGATCCGATCCGTCCAATCCGCAAACAGCGTAAGCGCGCGATCGTGACCGATGTTCCCGAGTGTCTGAATCATGTTCGTCCCGGCCTGTCCGGACTGCAGCCGGCGCTCCCAGGCGAGCACTGACGATGGGAAGTCGTCAAACTCTTTCGGCAGTTTGCGCGTGCCTGGCGTGCCGAGCTGATGGCACGCCGTGCATCCGCCGGACTTGATCAGACGGATCCAGTCCGCCTGGTTCTTGACGTTTTGACCAATGCCTGCGCCGGCGGGGAACTCACTCTTCTCCGGCACCTTGAGCAGCGACAGCCAGTAACCGGACGGATAAATCTCTGCCGCCGCGCGCGGATCAGGCGCCGGCACGGCCGTCAGGTTGACGGCTTTGCCAGGCAGCGCTTTGATCTTCGGCGAATCGACGAGTCCATACCCGCGGACCCAGACGTTGTAGTTGGCCTTTGGCAGATCGGGCACGAGATAGCGCCCGCGATCGTCGGTGACGACGATGCGTACGAATCGGGTCGGCAGCTCGGTCGTCTCGGCGATCACCCAGACGCCCGCTTCAGGGCCTTTCGGCCCGGTCACGACGCCGCCAATGTCGTCGCCGTCGATCGGGACGGCAGCAGTGGAACCCTGTTGCGCGCTGGTCGCGCCAAGGGCGAGGGCGCAAACAGCAGCCACGAACACCGCCTGCATCATTCGCATGGTCTTCATAGTCCCTCTTACGCGCTCTGTAAAAGGTGGCTGGCACCTTTCAGGGAAAGGTGCCAGCCACCTTTTACGTGGTTTGTAACCGCCAGTGTTACCCTGACTCGCTTCGCTGCGCTGGTTCGCGTCTTTCTTCGCAAATCATCCGAACATCGTCCGGACGACGAACCACATATTAGCCGGACGCTCGGCAAGGCGCCGCATATACCAGGGGAACCAGTATTCGCCGTAGCTGATCAGGACGCGCAAGCGCCGTCCTTCCCCTGCCAGGCGCAGCTGCTGCCCGCGCTGGATGCCGTACAGCATCGCAAACTCGTACGCGGATGTTGGCACATTTTGCTCGCGAATGTGCGTCGCGATGCGATCCGCGAGCGCGATATCGTGCGTCGCAATGTGCAGAAGCGCGCCAGGCTTGCGCGCGTCGGCGGACAGCAGCCGCGTGCACAGCTTGAAATAGTTCGCGTCGACGTCCGCCTTTTTCGGAAACGCAATCGACGACGGTTCAAGATACGCCCCTTTGACGATGCGAATCGCCGCGCCGAGCGGCACCAGCGATTCGACATCCTTTTCGGTGCGGTACAAATAGGCCTGGAGCGCAATGCCGACGCGTGCCGTCCGTGCCCGCGCGCGTCGATACAATTCGATGGTTCGCTCGACATACGGCGAACTCTCCATGTCGATCCAGACGAAGTTGCCGAACGCATCCGCCCGCTCGATCAGGCGGTCGAGGTTGCGCTCGCACAGGGCGCGATCCAGATCGAGGCCGAGCTGGGTCGGCTTGATCGAGATGTGCGCGTCGAGCCCGGATCGATCGACGCGATCGAGAACGTCGAGATAGTGGGTCGTGACTTCCTCAGCTTCCTCCACGCCGGCGAGATTCTCGCCCAGCTTCGTCAGAATGGTCGTGATGCCCTGCGGCTTCAACTCCGCGGCCGCACGCAGGGCGTCGTCGATCTGCTCTCCTGGCATGAAGCGGGAGACAGACCGCCGTACGAACGCGGTCTTGGTCGCGCGATCGCGCAGCCACGGGTTGGTCGACCCGGCAAGCAAGATACTTCGCACCAGTGACATGTCGTTACAGGACGCTCTTGATCAATCCGCCATCGACCTGCACAGTTGCGCCGGTCACATACGATGCCGCCTCGGATAAGAGGAATGCCCCTACCCGGCCGAACTCGGGTGGTTCACCGTATCGACCTGCGGGGATGGCCGAAATCGCTCTCGCTTTCGCTTCATCCACCGACACACCCTGCTTCTGTGCGTTGACCTGATCGAGGTGGCGAACGCGATCGGTGTCGATTCGCCCTGGAATGATCTGGTTGACCCGGATTTTGGACGACGCAAGTTCGAGCGCGAGCGTCTTCGCCAATGCAGACACCGATGCGCGCAGGACGGTCGACAGCCCGAGATTCTGAACCGGTTCTTTCACCGACGAGGACGTGGAAACAAGGATCGCACCGCCGCCGCGTGTTTTGATGTGCGGCACCGCCGCGCGCACCATTCGAATCGTACTGAAGAGCAACAAATCCGCGGCGTCCTGCCACGCGGCGTCATCGAACGACACCGCCAGTCCTGCCGGCGGCCCCCCGGAGTTGGTCATCAGGCCATCGATTCCGCCAAACCGTTCTGCGGTCGCGGCCACCCACGTGTCGATGGCTTCTCGTGAGCGAACGTCGACCGGCATGGCGAACACTTTTGATCCGGTTTCCCGCTCAATTCGCGACGCCGCCGACGCGATCGAAGCCTGATCGCGTGACGAAATCGAAACAAGCGCCCCGTCCTGCGCCAGGGCGTGGGCAACGGCGTAGCCCAGCCCTTTGCTCGCGCCGGCGATCAGCATGACTTTATTCTTGAGTAGAAGATCCATGAACGCTCAGCTCCCAGCTCCCAGCTCCCAGCTCCCAGCTTCCAGCCGGATCCCGGACAACGAAACGGATCCCGGTAGCGATTCAGATCATTTCACCGCCCTGGTCTCCACCCACTGCATGACGCGATCGAGCGCCTCTCGCGTTGTTTGATCGAGCACTGCGCCCGGCGCGCGCGTCGCCGGACTCGCAAGCGCGCCGCGGCGATGGAGCACTTCCTTCCGAATCGCCATGCCAATTCCTTCCTGAAACTCGAACCGCATCAGAGGAACTGTTCGATAAAACGTGTCGGCTGCCTCCTCGACGCGCCCAGCGCGGAACAGCTTCACAATCTGGACGAGTATCTCGGGAAACGCAAACCCGGTCATGGCTCCCGTCGCACCAGCCAGAAGCTCCTCGAGCAGGAACACGCCCCCAAGGCCGCCAAAGATGCGGACGGATGTCTCTCCCGCGGCTTCGATGATGCGCGAGGTCTTGAACGGCGTCGGCGGGTCTTCAAGTTTGATGGTCCGGGCGCGCGGAGTCTCGCGCGCAATGCGGGCCAGCAGCGCGGGCTCCATCGTGAATCCGGAAATCGGCGGGTAATCCTGCACGACAATCTCGATGTCGACGGCGTCGGCCAGCGCTTTGTAGTGGCGAACCACAGCCTCCGAGTTCAGCTTCGGCATCCGCGGCGGACTGACCATGACCGCGGTCGCGCCGACCTCACGCGCCTGGCGGCTGTATGCTATGCAGGTCCGAGTTCCCTCGGACGTGGTTCCGGCCACGACACCGATGCGACCCTGCACATGCTCAACCACGACCTCGAGCACGCGCCGGCGCTCACTATCGTCGAGCCGCGCGACCTCACCCGTGACGCCCAGCGCCGTCACGCCGTTGACCCCTGCACTTATGAACAGGTCGATCACGCGACGGAGACTGGCCTCGTCGAGGTCACCATTCGCTTGAAAGGGAGTTGGAAGAACCGAATAGACGCCTTCGAGTTGCACGTGGGCTCCTGACATCTTTAGGCCGAATGACGATTGTTGATCAGATAGTCACTCCGAAGCGACCAACCGATTCGACCCCGGGCACGTCTCACCGTTCGGCTCGTGGGAATACTTATGACTGATATCCGAGATGCCTTCCGCACGCTCAGAGCGACCCCGATCGTAACCCTCGTCGCGATCCTGTCGCTCGCGCTCGGCATTGGCGCCAACACGGCAATCTTCTCCATTCTCGATACGCTGATGCTGCGAACGCTGCCGGTGAAATCACCGGGCCAGCTCGCCGTGCTCGGAATGGGAAACTCCGGACGCGATTCATGGACCAATCCGATCTGGGAACAGCTCCGCGATCGACAGGGTCTCGTCGATGGCGCGTTTGCGTATTCGAGCAGCCGATTCAACCTGTCGACCACGGCCCAGACAGACTACGTCGACGGATTCTGGGCGAGCGGACGGATCTTCGATGTCCTCGGCGTTCCGGCGATCCTCGGCAGGACTTTCAGTGAAGCCGACGACCGTCGTGGCGGCGGGCCGGATGGCGCTGTGGCGGTCATCAGTTATCGCTATTGGCAGTCGCGATACTCCGGTGCGAGCGACGTCATTGGACAACACCTGACGATCGAGCGGACGCCGTACACGATTATTGGCGTCACGCCGCCGGAATTCTTCGGGGTCGAGGTCGGCCGCACGTTCGACATTGCCATTCCGATCGGAACCGAACCGCTCGTACGAGGCAAGGAAAGCGCCCTCGATCGACGCTCTTACTGGTGGATGAGTATCTTCATCCGGACGAAACCGACCCAGACCTTTGCGGAGGCCACGGCTGCCCTGCGCGGAGTTCAGCCTCAGGTTCGCGAAGCCACGATTCCGCAAAATTTCCGTCCCGAAGATAAGGCAGGTTATTTGAAGGAAGCCTTTGTCCTCACGCCCGCCGCGACCGGCAACTCGTCGCTTCGCGATCGGTATCGCACCGCGCTCATCACGATCATGGGTGTCGTCGCGCTGGTGCTGCTGATCGCGTGTGCGAATATCGCCAATCTGCTGCTCGCCCGAGCCACGGCGCGGCGGCACGAGATGAGCGTGCGACTCGCGCTGGGCGCCTCGCGCCGCCGTTTGATCCGTCAACTGCTTACTGAAAGTCTGCTGCTTGCAGGTTGCGGCGCCGCGCTGGCCGTCGTGTTCGCCCGATGGGGAGCCACCCTGCTCGTCCGTCAACTCTCGACGTCGACCAACACTGTCTTTCTGAGCATCAGCATC